>JAEEGL011949033.1_pt1 | contig 11631 bp, 9 predicted proteins | sample 9134231 | NCBI WGS metagenome assembly JAEEGL01 (sample SAMN16246548, study PRJNA631951) | gut metagenome | biome: gut microbiome; feature: rumen; material: fiber-attached | host: Bos | place: Iran: Karaj | collected 2018-10 | reverse complement strand
CCTATGCCGTGAGCAAGCGTTGTGATGAGGAATGGGCCAAGCAATACACCAAACACTATGGTTTGAAGACCATTGGCTTGCGTTATTTTAATGTCTTTGGCCGTAGACAGGACCCGAATGGTGCATACGCAGCTGTGATACCCAAGTTCATCAAGATGTTGATCAATGATGAACAGCCCACCATCAATGGCGATGGCAAGCAGAGCCGCGACTTCACCTATATTGAAAACGTGATTGAAGCCAATTTAAAGGCTTGTCTCGCTCCCGATGAGGCTAGCGGCGAAGCCTTCAACGTGGCCTACGGTGGTCGTGAATACTTGATTGACATCTATTATGACCTCACCAAGGCATTGGGCAAGAACATCGAACCTCATTTTGGCCCTGACCGCCCTGGCGACATCAAGCATTCAAACGCTGATATTTCAAAGGCAAAGCGGCTGTTAGGGTATGACCCTGAATATGACTTTGCAAGAGGTTTGAATGAAGCCATTGAGTGGTACAAGAACAATTTGTAAAACAGTAATACAACATACGATGAAAGACACTAAGATTTGCGTTATCGGCTTGGGCTATGTAGGTCTTCCCCTCGCCAGATTATTCTCAACCAAATACCCCACTGTGGGTTTCGACATGAACCAAAAGCGTTGCGACGCCCTCATGGCTGGCCATGACGCCACCCTTGAGGTGAGCGACGAGCTGCTGCACGATGCCATCAACAACCACGGTTTCGTCTGCACCAGCGACATCGAGAAGATCCGTGACTGCAATTTCTACATTGTGGCTGTGCCTACGCCTGTTGACGACGACAACAATCCTGACCTAACTCCTTTGGTTGGTGCCAGCACCACTGTCGGTAAGGTTATCGGCAAAGGTGACGTGGTGGTTTATGAGTCCACTGTCTATCCTGGTGTAACTGAAGACGAGTGTATACCTGTGGTGGAGAAGGTCTCAGGCATGAAGATGAACGTGGATTTCTATGCCGGTTACAGCCCTGAACGTATCAACCCAGGTGACAAGCAGCATACCGTGGAGCACATTAAGAAAGTGACCTCTGGTTCAACTCCTGAAATTGGCAAATATGTCAATGAGGTCTATGCCAGCGTTATCACTGCTGGTACGCACCTTGCCCCGACCATGAAGGTGGCCGAAGCTGCCAAGGTGATTGAAAACTCGCAGCGCGACATCAACATCGCCTTTGTGAACGAGCTTTCGAAGATTTTCAATAAGATGGGCATTGACACCCTCGACGTGTTGGAAGCTGCTGGAACCAAGTGGAACTTCCTGCCGTTCCGTCCTGGACTGGTGGGTGGTCACTGCATCGGCGTGGACCCGTACTATCTGGCCCAATGCGCCAAGCGTTATGGCTACAACCCCGAGATTATCCTTGCAGGCCGTAGAATGAACGACGGTATGGGTGAGGATGTGGCCACGGAGACCATCAAGCTGATGCTGAAGAAAGGCATCCAGGTGTTGCACAGCGACATCCTTATCCTCGGCTTCACCTTCAAGGAGAATTGCCCCGATGTGCGCAACACCAAAGTCATCGACATCTATAAGGCCTTAAAAGAGTACAACCTCAATATCACCGTTTATGATCCTTGGGCCAATCCTACCATCGTTGAGCATGAATACGGCATTGAGGTGGTGAACGAATTGCCCAAACAAAAGTTTGATGCTTGCATTGCTGCCGTGGCGCATAAGAAGTTTGAGGAATTGGATATCCTTGGCTTGTTGAAAGACAAGCACGTAGTGTTCGATGTGAAGTGCACACTGGATAGGAAAATAGTAGATGGGAGACTTTAAGTAAAGGTAGTGTTTATAGGTGATTGTAATAAGATAAAAAACGGTTAGCTTTATACAAAAAAGAAATACTTTTTTATGAATATTAAGCAAACCATACACGATTTCAAGCAAAAATATAAAACCAACAAGCATCTTCGTCAATCCGTGACGTTGATGTTCTGGAATTTTCTTAGTATGCCTTTGGCATTAGTCACCAATATTGTGATTACACGATATATGGGTGCCCAAGCATACGGTGATTATCTTTATGTCCAAAAAGTATTCGACCTGTTGTATGTTATTCTTGGTTTTGGTTTGCTTCAATCGGTCAATCGCGCCGTTTTGTTAAGCAAGGATGAAATAACCACACGCGAATACTATGGTAGTGGCTTTTTTTGTCTTTTATTTGTCTATTTAATTGTTTGTGTGGCCTTATACGCGGCCGTGTTTATTAGCCCCAATTTCAAGGCCAAAGGCATGTTCGAAATCATGCTTTGTGTCATTCCTTTTTCCTTGATTCATTACACAATGAACTATTTTGAGCAAGTACTACCGTCAAGTAACAGAATCACAGAATTGATCATTCAGCGTTATGTTCCACGCATTGCTCTGTTCTTGATGGCTCTTGTAATCTATCTGGCTGTAATGAAGGTTGATTTGGGCTGGAATCCTGTTGTGGTCGTTTGGACGCTGTTTTGGGGTACACAACTGATTGTTTATTTGTACGTTTTCCATCGAATAAAGCCAACATTCTCCAACATACGTGATAGGATCAAGGACATTCTAAAAATCAATAAGGAATATGGCATTCATGTATATGTCGGGAACCTGTTCTCTAATGTGTTCACCGCTTTGATGCCTGTGTTTCTTAGTTTCTTTGGTGAAGATAATGCGGGTGTAGGTTTCTATGCGCTTTCTTTGATGCTTTCGCAACCCCTTTCGTTCATTCCAGTGGTTGTGGCCACTTCCCACTACCAGAAATTTGCAGATTATCCTTCCATTCCTAAAAAGCTAATGGCAACTACTTTCCTTGTTTCATTAGGAGCAATGTTGTGTTTGTGGTTGCTTGTGACACCGTTTATTAATATATTCTATACAGAGGAGTTCCATCCCGTCATTTGGCTTACATTCATCACAAGTGTTGGAACCCTTCTTTATGGCTTTTCTGATTTCTTCTCACGTTATCTGATGGCCCAAGGGAAAGGCAAGTCGCTTCGTAATAGTTCTTTCATTGTTGGCTTTTCTACATTAGCCCTTAGTGTCGGGTTGATACCCTGGATCCACGAAACCGGTGCCGCCATCGCACATGTAGGCGCAGGCCTTGTCTACATTCTAATCATTATTTTCTACTATAGGAAATGTGTAAAAGACAACAAATCTAACAGTTTGTTAGAAATCAATAGTTCAGACAAATAATTAAATTAAATCAATATGTCAGTATTCAAAGATAAAGTACTGCTCATCACAGGTGGTACAGGTAGTTTTGGTAATGCCGTTCTTCGCCGTTTTCTCGATAGCGACATCAAGGAAATCCGCATTTTCAGCCGAGATGAAAAAAAACAGGATGATATGCGCCATCATTTACAGGCACAATATCCTGAATCTTCTAATAAAGTAAAGTTCTTTATTGGCGATGTGCGCGACCGAAAGAGTATTGAAATTGTCATGCGTGGTGGCGTTGATTATGTCTTTTCCGCCGCAGCATTGAAGCAAGTCCCTTCCTGCGAGTTTTACCCGATGCAGGCAGTAGAAACCAATATTCTTGGAACAAACAACGTGTTGGAGTCTGCTATAGCACACGGTGTAAAGAATGTCGTTGTGCTTTCTACTGATAAAGCTGCTTATCCAATAAACGCTATGGGCATTTCAAAGGCCATGATGGAAAAGGTGGCTGTAGCAAAAGCTCGTCAGTTGGGTGAGAATGCACAGACAACAATTTGCTGTACGCGCTATGGCAATGTCATGGCAAGTCGTGGTAGTGTCATTCCTCTGTGGGTGGAACAAATGGAGCAAGGGAATGCGATTACAATTACAAACCCGGAAATGACGCGTTTTATGATGACGCTGGACGATGCTGTCGATCTCGTTGTTTATGCTTTTGAGCATGGAAACAATGGCGATCTCTTTGTCCAAAAAGCACCGGCTGCCACATTGGACACCTTGGCTCATGCCTTAATTGAGACCTATGCTCAAGTGGATCCTAAATATGGAAATACTGAAATTAAGGTGATAGGGTCGCGCCACGGTGAGAAATTATATGAAACCTTGGTAACCAGCGAAGAAATGGCTCAAGCAGAGGATATGGGCGGTTATTATCGTATTCCATGTGATGCGCGTGACTTGAATTATGACAAATCGTACTTTGAAGATCATGCCGCCAAATTGGTAGAACCTTATCACAGCCATAATACAAAGCGTTTGGATGTAGAGGGTATGAAAAAATTGTTGCTCAAGCTACGCTTTGTCCGTGAAGATTTGGGGCTGCAGCCGAGAACTAAGGTAAAAGAGATTAGGTCTGAATAAAAGAAACCGGAAATCATCAATAAGTTAATAATAATAGTTTTATAATATGGAAAACAAAAGGATAAACCTTTTTGGTGTTTACATGCCAAAATCTGCCGCTGAAGCTGTGGCAAAAACATTATATACCGGTTATATTGCAGAAGGTCCGCGTGTAAAGGAATTTACACAGATGGTAAGTCAGTATCTGCACAACGAGCATACGATGATGCTCTGCAACTGTACTATGGCTTTGCAGATAGCCTGTCACCTCAGTGATGTGCAACCTGGTGATGAAGTAATAACTACTCCGTTGACCAGTATCTGCACCAATGTTCCGATTGCCCACTTAAAAGGTAAACCTGTCTGGGCTGACGTTGATCCTACAACAGGTATTTCCGATATTAAAGATGTGGAAAAACTTATCAGCAAGCGCACCAAAGCTATGATATTGTTACACAAGGATGGAGACGTGGTTGACCTTGACAAGTATGTTGATTTGTGTAAGTCATACAACATTAAACTTATTGAAGACTGTGCTCATACATATGGGGCCAAGTATAATGGCCGTATGATTGGCAACCATGGCGATTTTTGCTGCTTCTCATTCCAGGCAATCAAACAAATTACAACTGGTGATGGCGGATGCATGACAGTGCGTGACGAAGAATTGTTTGACCGCGCCAAAAAGCTGAAATGGATGGGGGTTGACCATGACAAACGCAATGGCAATCCATGGCGTGCCGACATTACCGAACTGGGTTATAAAGCCAATATGAACGACATAGCAGCCACCATTGGCATTGAGGCACAAAAGGAAATTGACTTTGTGATTGAGAAGTATCATCACAATGGCGAGCTATACACCCAGACGCTCAAGGCAATGAACATTCCTGGTGTTACCCTCCTACGTCGCGACCCGTTATGTTATTCTGCATATTGGACTTATGTCATTATGTCGGAGAAGCGCGATGCCCTTTGCGCATTTTTGGACGAGAATGGTGTGGCTGCTGACCAAAACCACCCACGCAACGATGTTTGGAGCATCTTTAAGGATTCTCGTCGCGAACTACCAGGGGTTGACTATTTCGGTGCCAGAGAATTGTCGTTGCCTTGCGGTTGGTGGGTTGAAGATGAGGACATCTACCGTATTTGTGATTTGATTAAGAAGTTTCACGAGAAATAAAACTTTAAGTTATGGAATGGAAGAAACCTTTTGACGAGTTGGCGCTGGTGCCGCATACCGACCCTCGTGGAAGCCTGTTTGAAATCATTCGGTTTCAGGATTTCAATATTCCGGCCGGAGGTCAGATATACACTTTTTCTATTAACCCCCATTATCGTCGTGGCGACCATTACCACCACAAAAAGGTAGAGTGGTTTACCTGTGTACACGGCAAGGCTAAAGTATTACTCTCAACGGTTGACGGAAAAGAAAACAAGGTAATTGAAATTTCTGCAGCAGAGCCAAAACTGGTGTATGCTCCCGCTGAAACCATACATGCTTTAATTAATCAGGATGAAGAAGTGGCCGTGATTGTGTCATACGGTACAGTACAACATGACGACGACGACCCCGATACGTATTATCAAAAAGCCTGTGAAAACTTAGACATACAATTATGAATATCGTAGTCGTAACCAAAGAAGAGTTTCCTTATGGTAGTGCAGCCAGTAATAGGGTACTGACATATATGCCGGGACTCGTTGCTTTAGGGCACCAAGTAACCATATTATGCTTACTATTGTCAAGGAAAGAGAATGAACAACTTCTTGACGAGAATGGCGAGTGTGTTTTTCAAGGTATAAAAATCAAATATGTTGCAGGAAAAAAGTTATGGCCTGTTGGGAAGAAAAACTATTTGACAAAAGTTTATATGTTGCAAAAAGCACGATCGAAAGCCAAGGCTTACCTTAAAGAAAATAGAAATACTATTGATATTGTTCAAATGTATTCTACCGATATTGCTCTTTATGAAAGATACGGAAAAATCTGTAGGCAGTTGGGGTTGAAGTACACAATTGAACGAAGCGAGCTGCCCGATATCATTAAGAACAAGGAAAAATACAATCATTCAACAAAAGGTACGAGCCACATTGAAAGAAGTGAAAAGGCCTTCGGTTTATTTGATGGATGGATATTGGAGACTCAAACGCTTGTTGACTATTACGGGAAGTTCTTCTGCCCACATACAAAATGCGCCATTATACCAATGACGGTAGATGTGGAAAGGTTCACAATACCCAAACAGCCCAACCAACGATTTGGTAGGTATATTGCCTATTGTGGAAATATGGCTGAGATAGATGGTATTAGTATTCTAATTAAAGCCTTTAGTTTGATTCATCAAAAACATTCAGATGTTAAGTTGGTTTTGGCTGGTGATTCAACTGACGTTCCAGCACAAAAACAGTTAGTCGATTCTTTAGGAATAAAAGAAAAAGTGGTTTTTTTAGGACGGATTACCAGAGACGAGGTGCCTCAATTCTTGGCTGATGCCGAGGTGTTAGCTTTGGCAAGCCCAACTTCGGATCGTGCTTGCGCCACCATGCCTTGTAAGGTTGGTGAATATTTATGCACGGGTAACCCTGTTGTTGTTACAGGCTTGGGGGAGATAAATAAATACTTGAAGGATGGCGAATCAGCCTTTTTGTCACAACCAGATAGTCCAGAAGCATTTGCGCGGAAGCTTGATGAAGTTTTGTCTGACAAAAACCAAGCCAGTGTCATAGGCTTAAACGGTAAAGAAGTGGCTATCCAAAGTTTTGGTTCTGAAGCACAAGTGAAGCGAATAGAAGCGTTTTATCAGGAAGTAATCAAATCTTGAGTTCATGATCAAACTATTAGATAAGTCAAAAGTGTCTTTTTTTGACTATTTCTATCTTTTGTGTATCATCATATATGCGGGACAGGCATCTGCTTTTGCCCGTGAATTTGGTGATATTAGAACAGTGGGGAACGCGGTTGCATTAGTGTTGACGTTTTTATTTGCAGTCTCTAAAAAGATTTCTATAAGAAAAGAATTTCTTATTTTCTTAGGTGTTTTTACGCTTTATAGTTTCCTTGTTATTTTTTCAACAAATTCCTTTCATTATTTTCTGTGGGGTTATTCCAAATGGCTGATTTATTTTTTTGTCGCTTATGTGATTTGTAAAGGTTATGGGTATCGTTTTGTGGTGTTGGCGGAAACCATCCTGTTACATTTGGCCATAATAGGGGTTGTCTGTTGGATTGTTTTACTCATTGCCCCTGGCCCTTTTACGAGATTCCTTTCTTCGTTCTCATTAACTCCATTCAATGATAATGAACGTTTCACATCAGCAAATGTTTTGGTTTATACTGTAATATTATCAAGCGCTTCTGGAGAGTATGGCGTGGGGTATTCCATTATACGCAATTCTGGTTTTGCCTGGGAGCCTGGTGCATTTGCTTGCTTTATGTGTTTTGGATTGTGTTTCAATGCTTTAAGGACAAATTTTAAGTTAAAAAACAACCTACCGTTTGTTGTTTTTCTGATAGCATTGGCTTCTGCCCAATCCACTACCGGTTATACCACATTTGCCATTATGCTCGCAGTGTGGTTGATTTACAATCGGAAGTTTCTTTGGCTACTAGTTTTGATCCCTGCTTTTCTTTATATGATGAAACTTCCTTTTTTGGGAGACAAAATAGATGATCAATTGACAGGTTTTTCAGATGCAACCTTGCAGAACGCCGGTCAAGGCGATTCGTTTGACCGCCTTTTGTCATTTCGTATTTTATGGGATGAGTTTTTGCGACATCCGATTCTAGGATATGGATTTGCAGAACCCGACTTTGAAAAGTATGGCTTGCACACCTGGAGTGGCATCGGGCGATTACTTGCTCAATACGGAATAATAATGAGTTTAGGTTTTTTCTTGTTGTTAATCAATTCTGCTCGAAAACTTAACAAGTTCTTTATTTCTTCATCGGGTATTTTATTAGTAATCGCCATGATAGGCTCTATGGTAAGTTATATGATTTGGAGCTTCCCATTTTGTGTGGTCTTTTGGTTGTTATGTATATTCATGGAACCACCAATGCTTCAAACCAATGATTGTGAGTAAATCTTTTACACCAATGTTACAAATATTTATCACTGGTGATATAATGCCGCGCATGGATCGACTTGCATCTCTAAAAAATGCAAGTAATACTATATTTGGTGCGATGAAGCCGTATATCAGCAACGCTGACGTTGCTATTGCTAATTTAGAAGCACCCGTGGTTGGTGAAAAGTTGACGCCCATAAAGAAATCGGGACCGTGCCTTTACACTTCGGAACAAACCGTAGAGGTATTAAAAGAGGCAGGCTTTGGTGTTGTTACTTTGGCCAACAATCATTTCTTTGACCAAGGACAATTAGGGGTTGAAAACACATTAAAGGCGTGTCGGGAGAACCATGTTGATTTTGTGGGAGGAGGCCGAGACCTTGATGAAGCGCGAAAGACACTCACGATCAAAATTAATGGCATGCGTATTGCTTTCATCAACGCATGTGAACAAGAGTTCTCCATTGCCAACGCAGAACACGGAGGAAGCAATCCGATAGATCTTATACAGATGCAAAAGGATATCACTATTGCTCGGGAATTATCTGATTGTGTGATAGTCATAATACATGGGGGAGTGGAGCTGTACCCATATCCCACACCGAGAATGAAGCGTTGGTACCGGCACTTTATTGACTTAGGGGCAGATGTAGTGATAAATCACCATCAGCATTGTATGAATGGCTATGAGGTATACAAAGAGAAACCTATTTTCTACGGATTAGGGAATTTTTATTTTCCACAGCGAGAAGGTGCTCCCAAATATGCTACTTGGGCCAACGGATATGCTGTAATGCTAAAGTTGGGTGACAAGATAGACTATGAATTGATACCTTACCATCAGGACATTGACGGCATCGTATTGCGAGACAGAAAAGAGTTTGAACGTGAAATAGAACTACTTAACCTTCCTATTCCAGACGACAATCTGTTGCAACAGAATTTTGACGAACATATCATTAAAGTAGAAAAAACATTAAAAAGTCAATTGCTCCCATCAATGATGCAAGGGAGGTTGCTATCAGGCTTGGCAAGACGAGGATACTTGGGAAAGTTATACAAAGGTAAGCATCTATATGCATTGAAGAATACCCTCACATGCGAGTCGCATTTTGAGTCCCTACAGCGAGTATTTACCCTGCTTACAAAAAACGAATAATCTTTATACTGACTATAAAATGAGAATAGCCATTCACCATCGTCCAGGTTCGTTCAGCGACCGATGGATTGAGTATTGCAAAAACAACAATATTGAGTATAAGCTTGTTGATGCATACAAAACAGATATTGTCAATCAAGTAAAAGACTGTGATGTTTTTATGTGGCATCACCACCATGGTGACCCTAAAGATGTGTTGTTTGCCAAGCAATTGATCTATTCACTAGAAACAATGGGAATAAAGTGTTTTCCCGACTTTCATACCACTTGGCATTTCGATGATAAGGTGGGGCAGAAATACTTGCTCGAAGCTATTGAAGCACCGTTGGTTCCATCCTATGTTTTCTATAGCAAAAAGGAGGCTTTAGAATGGATTTCAAAGACGACTTTCCCTAAAGTGTTTAAGTTGAGAGGTGGCGCCGGGGCTTCAAATGTCAGATTGGTTCATGATGAAAAAGAAGCACGACAACTGATAAGAAAAGCTTTTGGTAAAGGTTTTCCACAGTCCAATCGTGTTGGTGCATTAAAAGAACGCTACCGCAAATGGAGAGAAGGTAAAACTACATTTATTGATGTTATAAAAGGCATGGGGCGATTGTTTATCCTGACTGATTATGCCAAAATGCATAGTAGAGAAAAAGGTTATGTCTATTTTCAGGAGTTCATTCCTAACAACCTTTACGATTTACGTGTGGTAGTAATTGGAGAGAAAGTATTGTGTGAGAAACGCCTATGTCGAAAAGGTGACTTTCGTGCTTCTGGAAGTGGTGAATTCGAATATGTGCCTCTGCGCGAGGATGTTTTGCAAATTGTTTTTCACGTTACCAAAAAACTACAATTGCAATCTGTCGCCTTTGATATCATTTTTCATGACAATAAACCATTAATCGTCGAAATGAGTTATGCCTTTGGGACTCAAGGAATTAGTCGTTGTCCTGGTTATTACACATCTGACTATATTTGGCACGATGAACCAAAACCAAACTTTTGTGGATGGATGATAGAAGAATTATTGAAAGAATAGGTGATGTCGAATACATAACACAGAATCTATAGTAATCATTAGTAACCGCTCTCTTCATGTGTATTTGAGAACATAATTTAATAGTAATTATTTGTTCTATGAAGATTTCCTATATACTTGACACTTTTGGCGGAGGCGGCAAGGAGCGCCGTTGCTTACAAGTCATACAAGGTTTAAACAAGGCGGGGTATAATGATATCCAAGTAGTCATTATTAATGACAAGGTGGCTTATCAGGAATTGTATGAAACTTCAGCCAAGATAGAGATTGTCGACAGAAAGAACAGGGGTTTGAACCAAATACAAACAGCAAAGGTATTATACAAATTGTTGAAAGATTTTCGTCCAGATGTGGTTCAGGCTTGGGGATTGATGTCTGCAGGTGTTGTGTTGTTGGTGAAGCCCTTTATGAAATTCAAGTTTTTGGCATCATACGTGGCGGATAATTACACACCTAAAGGACTGAATGGGGTAATAAACAAGATTTGTAATCGTGTTTGTGTAAAGATCATTTCCAATTCAAAAGCGGGATTGAAAGCCTATAGAACGCCTGTTTCCAAGGCCGTTGTTATCTATAATGGTTTCAACAAATTGCGATATTGTAACAAGGTTGATGAAGAAGCGAAGAAAAATGAATTGGGAATAAACACCAAGTACATTGTTGCCATGGTGGCTTCTTTTTGGGAAGCAAAAGATTGGCAATGTTATATAGATACAGCCAAAAAGATTATTAAGCAAAGGCATGATATAACTTTTTTAGCCATTGGAAGGGGACCTCAATGGGATTTTTATAATAGTCAAATAAGCAAAGAAGAGCGTACACTAATAAAAATGATGGGACGTCGTAATGATATTGATGAAATTTATCAAATATGTAATGTGACAGTTTTAACATCGTTCAAAGGCGAAGGAGTTTCTAATTCTATAATGGAATCAATGGCTTGGGGAGTTCCTGTAATTGCGACTAATAGCGGGGGGACACCTGAGATTATAAAAGATAATGAAAACGGTATTCTTCTAAAAAAGAATGATGCGTATGAATTAGCAAATGTTGTTACAATGTGGCTTGATGACCAAGAAATTAGGCACCACCT
>JAEEGL011407878.1_pt1 | contig 11631 bp, 10 predicted proteins | sample 9134231 | NCBI WGS metagenome assembly JAEEGL01 (sample SAMN16246548, study PRJNA631951) | gut metagenome | biome: gut microbiome; feature: rumen; material: fiber-attached | host: Bos | place: Iran: Karaj | collected 2018-10 | reverse complement strand
TGTTATCTTATTTCAGTGATAATTGAATATGTTAAAAATAAAATAGGTTTTTACCGTTTGATGAAATGAAAAAATTAGCAATTATAGGTGCAAGCTATTTGCAGCAGCCACTTGTTGAGAAATGCAAAGAGTTGGGAATTTACTCTATCTGTTTCGCATGGGAAGAAGGGGCTGTCTGTAAGGACTTGTGTGATAAGTTTTATCCTATTTCAACTATTGATAAGGATGCAATACTGAAGGCTTGTCAGGATGAAAAGATAGATGGTATTACCACCATTGCTTCTGATGTGGCCACGTTGACAGTATGTTATGTGGCAGAGAAGATGGGATTGGTTGGAAATCCTGATGAATTTTCAAAAACAGCCACCAACAAGTATTTGATGCGACAGTGTTTTATGGAGCATGGTGTCCCTTCTCCAAAGTTTGCATTGGTAGATGATGATGACCATTATCAAATTACAGGTTTTAAGTTTCCATTGATTGTAAAGCCTACAGATCGTTCGGGAAGTCGCGGGGTTGAAAAGGTACTTGACCCTGTACAACTGGAAGAGGCAATAAACCGTGCAAGGAAGGAGTCTTTTGAGCATAAAGCCGTTATTGAGGAATTTGTGACGGGCCGTGAAATCAGTGTGGAATCTATTTCTTATCAGGGTAAACATCATATCCTCCAGATAACGGACAAGGTGACAACAGGTTCGCCTTTCTTTGTAGAACTGGAACACCACCAACCATCTTCACTTCCAGAAGACATAAAACAACGAGTTCGTGAGATTGTACTCTGTGCACTTGATGCTTTGCATATAAAGTTTGGTGCTTCTCATTCTGAACTGAAGATTACAGAAGATGGTGATATTCGCGTAATTGAGATAGGTGCCCGTATGGGTGGAGATTTTATTGGCTCAGACTTGGTTAAATTGTCAACGGGTTATGACTTTTTAAAGGGCGTGATAGATGTGGCTTTTGGTGAATTTGAGGAACCTATACTTGCGGAGAACAATTATTCAGGTGTTTATTTCCTTTGTGAAGAAACGAAGGAGATACTTCCAATCATACAGAACGCTAAGGATTTTCCTGAAATTGTACGTGCAGAAGTCACTGACCTTGTATTAAGGAGAATAGAACAAAGTGCTGACAGAAGCGGTTATTTTATTTATAAAAGTAATAACAAGTTTTTAATAGATAATTTTAGTTATTTGTGAAAAAAGTTGTAATTTTTGGAACAACAATGTTCTCAAGTCAACTCCGTGTTATTCTGGAACAAGAGGGGAGAGATGTCCTTGGATATACAGTTGATAATATATATAAGGATAGTGATTTTTTTGATAACCGACCCCTATTTCCGTTCGAAGAACTTGAAACATATGTGAACATTGACGATGTTGAGGTTGCTCTTACTATAGGGTATAATCGCATGAATGATGTTCGTAAAGATAAATATTTAGAATGTAAAAGACGGGGTGTAAGTGTAATGACATTTATTTCAAAAGACGCTCAAGTTTATACAAATGAAATAGGTGAGGGTTGTATAATTATGCCAGGGACATATATTGGACCCTGCTCAAAATTAGGCGTTTGTTGCGTAATATGGCCAGGATCAGTTTTGGCGCACCATAATTTACTGGACGATTATAATTGGGTAGCACCTTGTTGTTGTTATGGAGGAGGAGCGAGTTCTGGAAAGAATTGTTTTTTAGGCATAGGTTGTACAGTTCGCAATAATTTATATCTTGCTGAATATACTTTCATTGGTGCACAAGCTTATATTTCAAAGGAAACAATACCACGAGGCGTTTATCTCGGTGTGCCTGCAAAATTATTGCCAGATAATGACTCTTTCGAAATTGTGGCAAAAGTTTAATTTTTGATAAGTAAAGAAAGCACCATTGTTAATATAAAGTAGTAATATCACTTTCAGGTAATGGGGAGGAAGATTAATTTACAGACAGTTTTTCTCTTTGCTTGGAAAGAAGAATATGACGTGGTTATAGATTGTTTTTAGAAGTGTGCCAAACATTTCTTAATGGCTTGATTATATTTGATAATAAGAATATTTAATATTATATATTATGATTCCTTTTAATAAACCATTTCTTACAGGTAAAGAAGCGCATTATATGTATCAGGCAGTTTATACAGGAAAGCTGTCAGGAAACGGAGTTTTTACAAAAAAGTGCCAAAAGCTCTTCGAAGAGAAATATGGCTTTAAGAAAGCCGTTATGACTACTTCAGGAACTGATGCGTTGGAAATGGCTGCCATCCTATGCGATGTAAAGCCTGGTGATGAAGTAATAGTCCCATCTTATACTTTCGTGTCTTCCGCTTTGGCGTTTGTACGTCAGGGAGCTAGAATCATCTTTGCTGACAGTTGTGAAAATAACCCCAATATTGATGCCGATAAGATAGAGGCGTTGATTACGGACAAGACAAAGGTAATCGTCCCTGTTCATTATGCCGGTGTGGCATGCGACATGGATAAAATTATGGATATAGCCAATCGCCATAACTTGTTTGTTGTTGAGGATGCTGCTCAGGCTATTGATTCTTATTATAAAGGTAAGCCTCTTGGAGGTATTGGGCATTTCGGATGCTTCTCTTTCCATGAGACAAAGAACGTAACGGCCGGTGGTGAAGGTGGTCTGCTCGTAGTCAATGATGAGCGATTCATTCGTCGTGCTGAAATTATATGGGAAAAGGGTACCAACCGTGCAGAGTTCTTCCGTGGTATGGTGAACAAATATGGCTGGGTAGATACAGGTTCCAGTTTCTTGCCTTCCGAGATTAATAGTGCATTCTTGTGGGCGCAGTTGGAGAGCCTTGAAACGATTCAAAATCGACGTAAGGCTATCTGGAGCATGTACTATGAAGGTCTAAAGAATTTTGCTGCAAAAGGTTTCTTTACGATGCCTGATATCCCTGAGTATGCTACCAACAACGGCCACATGTTCTATCTTGTATGTCGTAATTTGGATGAACGCACTCAATTAATCTCTTATCTGAAAGAGCAGGGCGCAGGGGCTGTGTTCCATTATTTGAGTTTGCATTTAAGTGACTACTATCGTGAACATCATGAAGGAGAAATTCCCAACTTGCCTAGTTGTGACCGTTTCGCTGATTGCTTAGTTCGATTGCCCATGTTCTATGAACTTAGCGATGATGAAGCTGAAATGATAATTGATTTAATCATTGACTTCTATAATAAGCTATCTTGATTATTATATGAAAGATCATTTGAATATATTGTTCTTATCTAGCCGTATGCCAGCACATTCGGCCAATCTGGGTGCTGACATTATAACCTCGTTGACCAGAGCTGGTCATCATGTTCAATTTGGCTTTGATGGAATAGAGGATTATATTAACAAGTGTACTGCCAAGAAGAAATCGTCATTTTTGCGTAGTGTATATATTAAATTACATTATTATTTAAGGAAGTATCTGAATACTTTTGTTGATTACTTACCCAAGCTGCCAATGTGGTGGTATGATGGGATAGTGTTTTTTAACACGCACGAAAAGTATCCTCCATTATCAGAGAAAATCGTAGTCAATAATTTGAAAGGAGATTTCGATATTTGTATTGTTTTGTTTATGCACAATATGTTTACTACTAAAACACTCAAAGCAGTATATGATAAATATCATATCCCTATCATAATATATTCTGTTGATATGATGCCGATGACCGGAGGGTGTTATTATTTTGGAGAATGTAGAAATTTTGAGAATGAATGCGGCTTTTGTCCAGTGTGTGGGGGCACCAACAAAAACGACCAATCACATAAGAATTATTTGTATAAAAAAAATGTTTATGATTCTATAGAATGTGTCTTGTTTGCGAATACATGGATGTTAAATTTTGCCAGAAAGAGTCACCTTTTTGATAAATCGGAAATGCGATGTGTGAGTTTCAATTTGGATGAAAATGTATTCATGCCTCTCGATATTTTAAAATGTCGGGAAAAATTTGGAATTCCTTCAAATAAGAGATGGGTTTTCCTTTCACGATATAGAACAATTGCTCGAAAAGGAATGGATGTATTGGTGGACGGATTAAATCAACTATATGATCGCTTGCCAATAGACTGTCGAAAAGATGCTATATTGATATTGATTGGCGAGAAAAGTGATAACATAAATGCCATTTTTAAGATGGATGTGTTACAACTTGGTTTTTTGAGTATAAATGAATTAATAGAGGTATATAATGCTTCTACAGTATTCTTATGTACTTCGACCGAAGATGCAGGCCCATCAATGGTTAACCAATCAATGGCGTGTGGTACTCCCGTGATAGCATTTGATCAAGGGTGTGCATTAGACATGATAGATGATGGCATAAATGGATATATAGTGCCGTTAGCTGAGAAGAAGAAATGGGCTGACGCACTAATTAATTTATGTGCACTTACCAAAGACGAGTACTCAGAAATGAGGTTACAAGCCAGGAAAAAAGCCGTAGAAGTAAATGGATTGCATGTTTTTGCAAATGCGGTAGAAAAAGTTTATAGAGAATTTAGGCCAAACGGCAAAAACTGATATGGGAACAAAGAAAAAATTTGCCATAGATGTTGTGTATTCAGGTATCTCTAAGTATACGACAATTGTAATAGCTTTAATTGTAACTGGTGTTTTATCAAGAATACTAACGCCTGAAGATTTTGGTGTAGTTGCAATTGCAACAGTTTTCATTACTTTTTTTAATTTGCTTAGTGATTTCGGATTCGCAACTGCTATTGTTCAATTTAAAGACCTGACAAATTATGATATTAGGAGTATTTTTGGATGGTCATTTTGGCTCGCGGTTTTATTAAGTTTGTGTTTTTTCTTTTTTTCTCCACATATAGCAGATTTCTATGATAAACCTCTTCTAGCTATTATATGCAAGTTGTTGTGTTTACAGATTTTCTTCACGACAATAAATGTTGTACCAAATGCATTGTTGCTAAAGGCTAAGAAATTTAATGTAATAGCTGTAAGAACAATGGCTATACATGTTTTCTGTGGAATTGTGTCTATTGTAGGAGCATTAAATGGACTTGGTGTTTATTCTCTACTTATAAATCCTATTTTTGGTAATTTAATAAATTTTGTCGTAAATGTTTCATATTTAAAAATTAATATAAATATTTGGCCGGAGATATCGTCTTTAAAGAAGATTTTTTCTTTTTCGATTTACCAGTTCTTGTTCAACTTTATTAATTATGTAGGGAACAACCTAGATAAGATGATTATTGGTAAAATGATAAGTTTAGGAGGTTTGGGGTATTATGAGAAAGCTTATCGATTAGGTCAAGTTCCGGCCCAGACTATCAATGGAGTAATTTCTCCTGTTCTTCATCCTTATTTGTCAGACTACCAAAATCAACCAGATAAATTGTTGAACGTATATGATCGTATGAACAGAATATTGCTAACGATATCTTTTACAGTATCTGCATTTTGTTTATTATGCTCAAAAGAGTTGGTTTTACTTGTTTTTGGACCTCAGTGGCTGGAATCTGTTGAATATTTTGCGTTAATATCCGTAACTATTGCAACACATCTTGCGTCATCGCCAACAGGTGCTATCCTTCAGGCCAGTAATAAGACCCGACTCCTATTTGTTTTAGGAACAATCAATGTTGTAATTGCTCTTGTTTGTTTATGTATTGGAGCATTTGTATTTGGATCGATTAGGGCGATATGTATTATGGGTATTGTATCTTCGGTTGTTTGCTTTATTAATACATATATAACTACATATAAGTGTTGTTTCCATCAATCACCTTTTCCTATTTTCCGGTTTGCAATAATACCTTTATCGTATTTCTTAATAGTAGGTGTTGGTGGTTACCTCGTTTCATCTAGAGTTGAAGATGTTTTTTTATTTTTAATATTTGTGATAAAAGGTGTTGCTTGGTTTGTAGTAACGCTGATATTTCTTCAGCTATTGACACCGTTCAAGCCAACGCTTTATTATGAATTGCTTATTTCAAAGATTCGTAGAAAATAATGAATAGAGTATTAATTACGGGTGGTGCAGGCTTTATAGGTTCACATATTGCACTAAAGCTTTTAGAAAAGGGGTATGAGGTTACTGTTCTTGACAACCTGTTGGAACAGATTCATGGAACTGATCCAGATAAGACCTCACCACTTTATTGTAGTATAAAAGATAAGGTACGCTTTATCAAGGGCGATGTATGTAATAAGGATTTGCTAGAGCAAGCTCTTGAAGATGCAGACTATGTTATCCACCTTGCAGCAGAGACGGGTACAGGCCAATCAATGTACGAAATAAAGCGTTACATTGATGTCAATATCGGTGGTACAGCCTTGCTCTTGGATATTCTGACAAACACCAAGAACCATGTAAAACGTGTGGTGGTAGCGGAATCTCGCGCTATTTATGGTGAGGGAAAGTATCATTGCGATAAGTGTGGTGATGTATATCCTGCAGAACGCAAAGATGAGGATATGGCCAAAGGTGACTTTGAATGTCATTGTCCGAAGTGTGGTGGTAAGGTCTCTCTAGTTGCCACAACAGAAGACAGTGCTATTCATCCATCTTCTGTTTATGGCATAGGTAAGCAGGTACAAGGTCAACTGGTGCACCTGATTTGCAAAAACATTGGAATAGAATCAGTATCTTTCCGTTACCAGAATGTTTATGGCCCTGGTCAATCCTTGACTAATCCCTATACGGGTATTCTTAGTATCTTCTCTAACCGTATTAAGAGCCATAAGGGAATCAATATCTTTGAGGACGGTAAAGAGACGCGTGACTTTGTGTACATTGATGATGTGGTAGATGCAACTATAGCTGGTATGGAAGTGCCTGAGGCTAACGGTCATGTGTATAATGTGGGTACAGGTATTGCTACAGATGTTCTAACCGTAGCACAAACATTATGCAAACACTATGGCATTGAGGTTCCACTGACCGTATCTGGCAATTATCGTCTTGGCGATATTCGCCATAATTATGCTGATATTACCCTTGCAAAACATATACTTGGTTTCACCCCAAAATGGACTTTTGATGCAGGCATCAAGCAGTTTACTGATTGGGTGAACCGTCAAGATTTACAGACAGATAATTATGAAGCCTCTCTGGAAGAGATGAAAAAGAAAGGCTTATTTAAATAAGATATTCGTATGAAAGTACTCGTAACAGGAGCCAATGGCTACATTGGCCGCCATGTGGTGAAAGCACTTTTGGATAAAGGTGCTGATGTGATAGCTTGCGATATAGTTACCAATGATGTGGACGAACGTGCAGAACGCATGACGCTTAACCTTTTTGAACTTCCGGAAGGAAATGTGTATGAACAATTAGGTTCACCTGATGTGTGCTTACACATGGCTTGGCGTAATGGTTTTGTGCATAATGCACCAACACAAATTGGTGATTTGTCCGCACACTATAAGTTCTTGGCCGCTATGATTGATGGCGGCCTAAAACAACTTGCTGTGATGGGAACTATGCATGAGGTAGGTTATTGGGAAGGTGCTATTGATGAGAATACACCATGCAACCCTATATCAATGTACGGCATCGCCAAGGATGCTTTACGTAGGTCTATGATTCTTTATTGCAAGCAAAAGGATTGCATCCTTCAGTGGTTAAGAGCCTACTATATCCTAGGAGATGACAAGAAAAACAATTCCATTTTCTGCAAGTTACTGTTGGCTGCCGAAGAAGGCAAGAAGACTTTCCCATTTACTACAGGCAAGAATCAGTATGATTTCATCACGGTAGATGAATTGGCGAAACAACTCTCTGCTGCTGTTATGCAGAAAGAAGTTACGGGTATCATTAACTGTTGCACAGGTAAACCTATGAGTTTAGCTGAAAGGGTAGAGCAGTTTATTAAGGAACATAATCTGGATATTAAGCTTGAGTATGGTGCATTTCCCGATAGACCATACGATTCGCCTTGTGAATACGGGAATTCGAATAAGATTATGTTAATTCTGGGTATGAAATAGATCGGTCATCTATATTAATAAAGAGAGATAAAGTCGAAAATAAATGTTATGGTTTCTATTATTACACCTGCATATAATGCAGAAAACTATATCGGCAAAACCATAGAGAGTGTTTTAGCACAGACCTGCCAGGCTTGGGAACTGATAATCGTTGATGACTGTTCAACCGATTATACTCTTGTACTGGCCCAAGATTATGCCCAAAAAGACTCTCGAATAAGAGTAATAAAGGCCCCTCAAAATGGTGGTGTTGCAAAGGCAAGAAACATTGGCTTGGAGCATGCCCAAGGAGATTATATAGCTTTTGTTGATAGCGATGACTTGTGGAAGCCTGAGAAACTGGAGAAGCAGTTGGCCTTCATGAAAGAAAAAGGTTGCGTACTATCCTACACTGATTTCCAAAAATTCAATACCGTCGATGGCTCTCTGGGCAAAATAATGCGTTGCCCTAAGAAGATGCGAGCCAATGACATTTTGAAAAATACTGCCATTGGATGTTTGACGGTAATGGTCGATAAAAAACAATCAGGTGATTTCAGAATGCCACCTTTGGGTCATACTGAAGATAACTGCACATGGTATCACATCCTGAAAGATACCAACCAAACTGCTTATAATGTTGGCGAGGTGCTGTCACTATATCGTGATGGAAATGCATCTATGACAAAGAATAAAGGTAAGTCAGCAAAGCAGCAATGGTACACATATCGTTGTTATTTCCATTTTTCAGTTTTAAGAAGTGCTTATTACTTTACCTGTTATGCGATAAACGCTGTAATGAGACATTTTAGTTAATTTATTCATTTAATAATTTTTTAATTATGAACATTTTATTATTGAATCCGCCGTTTCTTGACAAATTTTCTAAGAGCTCACGTAGCCCGGCGGTAACGAAGAGTGCAACCATCTATTTCCCCTTGTGGCTTTCGTACGCTGCAGGCGTATTGGATAAGGAAGGTTACAACCTGAAAATGATTGATGCACCCGCACGTTGCATCAGCAAGCGGCAATGCTTGGATGAGATTAAGGCATTTGCACCAGAACTGGTCGTTATTGATATGGCTACAGCCAGCTTTAACAACGACTTAGCTTATGCTAAAACTATCAAAGAGGCCTTACCCAAGGTGAAGATTTGCTTAGTAGGTACTCACGTTTCTGCTACAGTGAATGAGATTCTTCCTAAGAATAAGGATTTCGTTGATTTCATTGCACGTCACGAATACGACTATACTCTGCCTGAGATAGCAAAGGCTATGGAAGGTAAAATGAAGCTGGAAGACGTGAAGGGTATTAGCTATTGTGAGAATGGAGAGCTGAAAGAGACACCAACCCGCGAGTTTATCAAGGATCTCGACGAGCTGCCATTTGTTAGCATGGTGTACAAGAAGTATCTGAACTATAAGGATTATTTCTATGCACATGTTAATTATCCTACCATTAGTATCTTCAGCAGCCGTGGCTGTCCTTCAAAGTGCTTCTACTGCATGTATTCGCAGGTGATGTTTGGTAAGGGCTATCGTAAGCGTTCTGCCAAGAACCTTTTTGACGAGGTAGTTTATATTACCGAAAACTTCCCTGATGTGACAGAGATCTTGATTGACGACGATAATTTCGCTGTTGATCAGGAGAATGTGCAGCAGTTCTGCCGCTTGATGATTGACAATAAGATTAAGCTAAAGTGGGTTGTCCAGTGTCGCGTAACATTGAAGTATGAGACAATGGTACTGATGCGTAAGGCTGGATGCCGTTTGGTGGTTGTCGGTTATGAGAGTGGTAGCCAGAAGGTGCTTGATGGAATGCATAAGGGTATTACTCTGGAAATGTCACGTAAGTTCAATGATGCTGCCAAGAAGGCTAAGATGCGTGTTCACGGCTGCTTCATGGTTGGTAACCCTGGCGAGACTAAGGAAACCATGCAGGAAACTCTTGACTTTGCCAAGAGCCTGACTATGGATACTGTACAGTTCTTCCCATTGATGGTTTATCCCGGAACTGAGGCTTATGCTTGGGCTAAGGAAAACAACTACATCACAGCTAAAAACTACGATGAGTGGTGCAAGCCCGATGGTATGCATAACTGTGTTATTTCTACGCCAGAGGTGACCAGCGAGGAACTCGTATGTTTCTGCAACCATGCAAGGCGCGAGTTCTACCTTCGTCCTAAATATATGCTGATGAAGGCTGGCCAGTGCTTGACGCATTGGGAAGATTTACGCAGAACATTGAAAGCATTTGGAACTTTCCGCAAGTATATTTTAAAATAAAATGAGAGCACTCCTATATATATTGCTTGGTGTTTCCATCCTTGCACCTATATATACTTACGTACTTTATCCAATTGTCTTGCGACTTCTCAAACAGAGAAGTCGCAAGGCTTTGGATAATTATTACCCTTCTGTAAGTGTTATTATAATAGGAGGAAATATTAATAAGAGTGAGACCAAGAGAAAATATGTAGAAGAGTCTGATTATCCTAACATTGTAGATGTGTTTTCAATTCAAGACAAACAAGATATAGTATTTGCTATAAGAAAGAGCAAAGGTGATACTATTGTTGTGACAGATGAAGATTCCATCTTTCAGAAGGAAACAATCTCCAATGTGATTAGACCGTTATCAGAGCCACTAGTAGGATGTGTAAGTGGAATGGTGCGTAAACGACCTAATGAAAACGGAGAGTTTTGTGATGGATCTAATTGGATATACGAAAATCGTATAAAAGTCCTGGAATCAAATATAGGATGCTTGTCGGGGGCAAATTCTGCTATTTATGCATTTAAGAAAGAGCTAGCCCCTAATAGTATAGATCAAAACATTAATTTGGATTTTTATATACCTACAGTAATCACCGAAGGCGGCTTTGACGTTCTATTTGAACCAAAGGCAGTGGCATATGAATCGACGGAACGTACAGAGGACGATCTTTTTAAGAAACATGTTACAGATGGTGTTAGTGGATATTGTTCCATTCTGAGATTCTGGAGATTACTACTACCACATAAAGGCAGCTTCGTTTTTTGGTCACATAGGGTAATGAAGTGGCTTGTTCCATTTAACTTGATTATAATCTTGATTGCATGTTTTATTTTGTCATTCAGTATGATGACATTTCTTATTTTTACCTTACTTCAAATTATAGGGTATTTGATAATAGTAATATATGCACAAATTAGGATTTATCATGGAGGATGGAAAAATCATAGATTTGGGTCATTGCTGGAGTTTTTCTATTATTTTTTGACACTCCAAACTGCTTGGCTATATGGTTTTTTAAAATTATTAAGAAAAGCAATTTAAATAATATAGGTTGCTGTTTACTCAAAGAGTAGTGTTTACAATATGAAAGATATAAAGAAAAAGCAAGAAAACTTACTCAAATTATTGAAGGCGTTTGATCAATTTGCAAGAGACCATTCAATAACTTATTTTGTATGTAGCGGTACCTGCTTAGGGGCAGTACGTGAGAAAGGTTTTATTCCATGGGATGGCGATGTCGACATCTTAATGCGTATGCCTGATTATTTGAAATGTGAGAAATTATTGATGAATAAGAGAGAGAATGATATACAATGGATTTCTTACAAGACAGATAAAGAGGCCCCCAATTTAATGGGTCGATTATATGGGAACAATATAAGTATAAAGAATTTGGAACGGTAT
>JAEEGL011271385.1_pt1 | contig 11631 bp, 8 predicted proteins | sample 9134231 | NCBI WGS metagenome assembly JAEEGL01 (sample SAMN16246548, study PRJNA631951) | gut metagenome | biome: gut microbiome; feature: rumen; material: fiber-attached | host: Bos | place: Iran: Karaj | collected 2018-10 | reverse complement strand
CGTATTCACTTGCGCCCCAAGGAAGGGCTGGAGCTGGTGGACGGACTTGAACCCCCGACCTGCTGATTACAAATCAGCTGCTCTACCGACTGAGCTACACCAGCATGACGGCGAACACCAGCAGGAGAGATAATAGCAGAAACGCCGCCGCTTGTCAACCTTTTTTCACTTCCCCGTACCACTTTTTTATGCCGGGGGAATTCCCGGAGGGAATCCCCATGGCAGGATCGGAAACGGAACGCCAACCGGGGGAAGAAATTCCCCCTTGCGCCGGTTCCGGCCGCAGGCAGAGGCGGCAAAGCCGATCCGGAACATCCCCGCCGCCCTGCGGACGCAGAGGGTTTTTCCGGCGATTCATGCCGTCGCAAAGACTTCGCCGCCGCGCCCCCCCAGCGCATGCCGGCCGCTCACGGGAACATATCCGCAAAGGCGCTGCGGTGGCGGAGAAACACCTTGACGAGATTGGGGTCAAACTGCGTGCCGGCTCCCTCCCGGATGATATCGAACGCTTCTTCCGGCGGCACGGCCTTTTTATAACAGCGTTCGGAAATCAGAGCGTCGAATACGTCCGCGATCGCCATGATCCGCGCGGAAAGCGGGATGTCCTCGCCGGAAAGGCCCTTCGGATATCCCCTGCCGTCCCAGCGCTCATGGTGGCAGGCGGCGACGTCGGAAGCGAAGGACAGGTACGCCTCATCCGCGACGCCGCCGAGCACCTCATGAACGACCCGGCCGCCCTCGGAGGCGTGGCGCTTCATCTCCCCGAATTCCGCCTCCGTCAGCTTGCCCGGCTTTTTCAGGATGTGATCCGGCACCACGATCTTTCCCACGTCATGCAGCGGCGCGGCCCGGTACATCAGGTCGATAAAGCGATCGTCCAGCTGCGCCGCGTAAACGCCGTCCTGCCTGGCATACTCCGAAAGCGCCCTGACATAGCCGCCGGTGCGCGCCACATGCTCGCCCGTCTCCAGGTCCCGGCTCTCGATCAGGTTGGCGAGCCCGGAAATGATGTGCTCCTGCATCCGGGACATCTTTTCCTGGCTGGCAATGAGCTCCGCCTGTATATCCTGCTGGATGAGGTCGTTGTAATAGATGTAGCAAAGGCTGGCGCTGATGGCGATGGCCATATAGGTGATGTTGACCTTCAGAAGCGTCATCGGAACGATCCCCGTGACCAGGACCACCAGGATCATGACGATCGTTCCCCGGTCCCTGTGCCGGAAGCGTTTTCCGACCTTCACCATGCTGACCACCAGATAGATCAGGCTGAAGAAATAAAACGCCTCATAAAGGAAGAAGTATTCTCCCCGGGCGTAGCCCGTCTGACCGAAGGAAAATACCCAGCCGAAAGGCGCGGCGACGATTTCCACCAGCAGATTCAGGCACAGGAAGCCGACGGTGATCTTTCGCTGACGGGGCAGTCCCAGAGCGCCGGAAAAGAGGATGCCCAGGAGCGGCGCGACGGAAAACTGCACTACCGTGACGACCGTCAGCGGAATGGCAAACCCGGGGTCATAGCGCACACCGTGCACCGCATACTCCGTCGCGGCGCACAGCATGACGGCCAGGTAGGTCAGGAAGAACCAACCCTTCTGCGTTTTGGAGATGCCGGAGGACCGCAGAACGTGGACCATCATCGCGATCATGAAAAGCTCGATCAGGATCGTCATCCCCGCATAGAGCGTCATCGGTCAAACTCCCCTCTGTGCTCCAGGAACACCTCGGCCAGCTTCGGGTCAAAATGCGTGCCCGATTCCTGCCGGATGATCTCAAAGGCGGCCTCCTTCGACATGGGTTTCTTATAGCAGCGCTCGGAAATCAGCGCGTCGAACACGTCCACGATCGCCATGCACCGGGCGGAAAGGGGGATCGCTTCGCCGGAAAGGCCCGCAGGATAGCCTTTGCCGTCCCATCGCTCATGGTGATACGCCGCCACATCCGAGGCCAGCGCCACCAGTTCCTCGTCCGCGACGCCGCTCAGGACCTCCCGAACGACTCGCCCGCCCTCGGAGGCGTGGCGCTTCATCTCCCCGAATTCCTCCTCGGTCAGCTTATCCGGCTTTTTCAGAATGTGGTCGGGCACCACGATCTTTCCGATGTCGTGCATGGGCGCCATCATGTACAGCGAGGAGACGAAGCGCTCGTCCAGTTCCTGGGCATAGACGCCGTCCTGCCTTGCGCATTCCGCCAGCGTCCGGACATACCGGCTGGTGCGCGCCACATGCTCGCCCGTCTCCAGGTCCCGGCTCTCGATCAGGTTGGCCATGCCGGAGATGGTGTGCTCCTGCATGGAATACATCTTTTTCTGATCGTCGACCAGCTTTTCCCGCGTATTCTCCTGTATCAGATCGTTATAATAAATGAAGCACAGGGAGGCGCACAGGCCGATCCCCAGGTAGTCCGTATAGACCTTGAACAGGAGCAGTGGCAGAAGCGCGGCGACCATGACCACGAACACCATGACGATGGTGGAAAGGTCGCGCTTTTTGAAGCGCGTGCCCACGATGACCAGGCAGATGATCAGGATCACGAGACTGATGAGGAAAAAGGCCTGATAGACGACGTAGTATTCGCCCCGGATATAGGTCCCCAGGGAATCATAATAAAAGATCCAGCCGAAGGGCGCGGAGACGATCTCCGCCAGCACATGCAGGGAAAAGAACCCGGCCGCTATGGCGGCCTGGCGGTGCATGCCCAGCGCGCCGGCGAAGAAGACGGGCAGCATCGGCGTGATGGCGAACTGGATCACGGTCAGGACGGTCAGCGGGAGGGCGAAGGCCTTTCCCCGGGCGTCGAAATGCAGCGCGATGAGCTCGATCCCGGCGCAAAGGAAGACCGCGATGAACGTGATGAGATACCAGCGCTTCTCCACCTGCGCAAAGCCGGGATAATTCAGAACATGCAGCGCCATGGTGAGCATCAGCAGCTCTGTCAGCAGGATCGCGCCCATATAAACCGTCATCGGTCACGCACCTCCCTTCCCGCGAAGGCCGGATTCCTCCTTCGATTCCGGCCAAACCGTCTGGACCCCGTACCGCTGGAATCAGTTCGGCTTGACGCCGATGACGATATGATGCTTATCGTCGCTTCTGGTCTTGATCGTCTGCAGCGTGTATGCCCGGTATGCTTCGCCCTTCTTTCGCAGGAAGGACGCGGTGAAGGTTTCCTCTTCCCCGGTCCATCGCACCAGGTTGCTCTTGCTGAGAGCCTCGCTGACGGTTTTCACATCCTCCTCGGAAACCTCGTCCAGCAGCCTTCTCCCCGCCTCCTCGAAGAAGTTCGTTCCTCCCGGCTTGATCTCCAGGTCGCCGTTTTTCCCGCTGAAGAATTCCAGATAGTGATTGGAAACGACGTCCACATAATAGATGTTTTCAAAATCGCTGATCAGCGCCTTGGAGATGCTCACACAGGTCCGTTTCACCTCAGGCGCGATCTCCGTCCTCTGCTCGCCGCGCTCGATCAGGAAGCGGTCAAAATCCTCCGGGGGCACGGGCTTGGAGAAGTAATACCCCTGAACATAATCGCAGCCCATCGCCTTCAGCACCATGTACTGTTCCTCTGTCTCCACGCCTTCTGCGACCACCGGAACATGCAGGTAATCCGCGATGTCGATGACCAGCTCGATCATTCTCATGTCCCGCGTCTCGCCGAATGCGCTGCGGACAAAGCTCATATCCAGCTTCAGAACGTCAATGGGCAGATGGGACAGCATACCCAGGGACGAATAACCGGTCCCGAAATCATCCATCTCGATACGGAAGCCCATGCCCATCCCGCAGAGCTCGCGCGCGGTAGACAGCACCTGCTCCGAATCCTCCGTATAGGCGGATTCCGTGATTTCCAGCATCAAATCCTCCGTGCTCAGCCGATACTCGTCGAGGATCTCCTTGAAAATGCCCGTGAGGTTCGGCGTCAGCATGTCGATCCGGGATACGTTCACGGAAACCGGCACGGAATAACCGAAGCGGTCCTTCCAGTCTCTGATCCGGGCGGCGGACTTGCGCCACACACACTCGTCGAGCTCCAGAATGAGCCCGTTGTCCTCCAGCATGGGGATGAAGATGCCGGGACTGATCACGCCCAGCTCCGGGTGCTTCCAGCGCACCAGGGCTTCCGCGCTGGAGAGGATCGGCTTATCCGGGCGGATATCGAATTTGGGCTGGAAGAAGACCAGGAACTGGTCGCTTTCCAATGCCGGCCGGAAATCCTCCAGAAGCCGCTCCCGATAAAGCTCGGCTTCATGCATTTTGTTGTCGTAGATGCCGACAGCCTTTCGATATCCGTCTTTTGCCGTATTCGCCGCCGTTTTGGCATGGTCAAAGCGCCGGTCGATCTCGAGCGTTTTGTCCACATTGGCATAGACGCCCATGCGCAGTCTGATCCTGTTGGTAACGGTGTCTTCTCCGCTGAGGCCGTCGGAGATTTTGGCAAGCATCGCTTCATAATCGTCGCGGTGCGGACAATAGATCTGGAATACGTCCGCGTTCCGCCGGCAGGCGACGCCGCCGATTTCCCGCGCGACAGACCGGATGCGGCTGCCGATCCTGCTGAGGACCCCGTCCGCATACGGTTTTCCGTAGCGCTCGTTGACCATGTGGAAATGATTGACGTCCACCACGATCGCATCCATCGGCATTTCCGTATAGTGCCGGTCATACATCCTGACATAGTTCAGGAAATGATTCGTATTGTACAGCTTGGTCAGATTGTCTCGTTCCGTCGATTCCAGAATGCTGCGCTTCTCCGACAGTTCAATGCAGCGGTTCACTCTCGCCTGGACGATCTCGACCGAAGGATAGGGCTTGGGGATAAAGTCCATGGCGCCGTATTTCAGGCATTCCACCTCTGCGCTGTGATCTGCGGTCATCACGATGACCGGCACATCCGCCAGCTCCTTATCCTCCTGCATGATCTTGAGCACTTCCATGCCGCTCAGGCGGGGCATCTGCAGATCCAGCAGCATGATCGCGATTTCATCGCCGTACTTCTTGATATTCTCGATGGCTTCGATGCCGTCCGACGCGTAGAGCAATTCATACGAGCCCTGGAGCATCCTTCCGAGGATCATCCGATTGACGTTTTCATCCTCGACGATCAGGGTGTATTTCTTTACGCTCAGCATTTCCTGTCCGTTGATCACCGGACCGGAGGGCGCCTGCGCAGCCTCCGCGTCGTCTCTTGAGACGGCGCCCAGCCCCTTCAGCAGCTGTTTTTCTTCATACATGAGCTCGTCGGCACGAACGAACACGCTGTGGAAATTCTGGTCTTCCCCCGGTCTGAAATCGGAATAGCCGCCGGAGACGACAACGCCGCCGCCGTCGATGTGCTCCACGGAACGGTCATGCAGCGCCAGCACCAGTTCTTTGCGGATGATGTAATCGCGGCCGGTCAGAACGATCACGAACTCATCGCCTCCGACACGGTACACGGGGCTGTGCTGGAAGATGTCGCAGATCATCACGGAAGCCTGGCGGATGTATTCATCGCCCGCCTTATGCCCAAGGGTGTCGTTGATCTGCTTCAGGCCGTTGACGTCGCATACCACGACAGCGAAATCCCCGACCGCGCCCTCTGCGATCAGGCCGTCGTAATCCTTCTCACTCATGGCAAACGCAGTTTTGCTCTTGACGCCGGTGAGGGGGTCGGTGAAAGCGATGGTTTTTGCGCGATCCCGCTCCTCCGCCGCCTGCTTTTCCCATTTCCGCACGATGAAGTAGTTTGCGATCATCACGCCGATGGACAGGGCGAACAGTCCGGCGATCGTCAAAAACCGGATGCGGTCCGCCTTGTGGAGCCGCTCACGCTGGAGGTCAAGGAATTCCTCTCTGTCCATCGAGAGCGTCTCGCTGTCCGCTGTACCGTCGACATAGCTGAAAACAGTCTCAAAAGCGGCGTTTTCCCTGGCTTCGTTCATTCTGTTCGTCCATGTCATGGACAGGATAACGATAAAGGCCAGAAGCGTGGCCCAGACGACGATCGCTTTGCCGAATTTCCTGGTATGATCCTTTCGGATGGTGTGGTTGAAATAGAGCAGGCCGACGATGGACCAGCCGACCATGAGGGCATAGGTTTCCGAGGCGATCAGATTATCGGAGAACAGGTTCGGCAGCAGCAGGAAAACGAGGAACGCGATCAGAATGGGGATGCAGACGCCGCCGAGAATGACGTCTTTCCTGCTTCCTTCCTTTTTTGCCGCCTTGTAAACCGCCATCGCCGCGAAACCGTAGAGAATGGTGGCGCCGAAGGTCGTGGTGTCCACGATCCAGCCGATCGCCGTTCTCCCGATGAAGGGGATGGGCAGCGAAATGAGGGCGACCAGAAGGATCGTCTGAACGGGTATCTGCTTGTCGTTGAGCTTCGAGAACCGTTCCGGCAGGATGCCGTCCTGAGCGACGGCGTAGCACAGGCGGCTGACGGCGCGCATCATGCCGATCAGGCTGGAAAACACCAGCGCCAGCAGGGACGCCATCAGAATATAAACGCCCGCATCGCCGAGATAATGGTGCGCCGCATAAAACGCGGGCAAGCCGGCGATCCCCTCAAACCGATCCAGATGGGTGATGTAATCCATCCAGCCGACGCATTCCTCCGGGTAGGCGGAGACGCTCAGCAGGATCACAAAGATATACAGCGCGGTCGTGACGGTTACCGCGAGGAACATGATCCTGAACAGTCTGCTGTGCTTGAAGCGGTATTCCGCCGCGGAGTGCGTCACCGTTTCAAAGCCGATGAACGCCCAGGGGGACAGGAATGCGATCTTGATCACCTGACGCAAAGCGCCTTTGTCCGGCATGAACGCGGGCGCCATCGTCAGGCCCGCGGAGCCGTGGCGCGCCATCGCCACGGCAAAGCACACCGTGATGCCAACGGTAAAAAGCAGGACAAAGCCCACCATCGCAGCCGCCGTCGCCTTCTTGCTCTTGATGCACAGGACGCTCACGAGGGCAATGACGATCAGCGTCACGACGGCTTCGCCCAGATAGACTTCATAGCCGAAAATCGTGTAAAGATAGCCGAAGCCGAAGGCGTTATGGAGGAAATACCGCGCAAACAGGGGGATGCTCGTCGCATTGGCCCAGAAGACGGAGATGTACGTCAGAAACATAAACCAGCCGACAAAGAACGCCTGGTCATACCCGAAGACGGTTTTCACATAGTGATATAACCCGCCGGTCCCGGGATAACGGTTGGCAAGGAAGTGGTAGTGGCTGGACATGATCACCATCATCGCGAACCCGATCAGCAGGCCAAGAACGGACCCCAGCGGGCCCGCCTGGGAAAGATAACTGCCGCTGGTGACGACAAGAGAGCCCCAGCCGATCGCCGAGCCTACGGACAATGCCCAGACGGCCAAGGGAGAGAGGTAGGGCTTCAGCCCCTCCGTGTTCTGTGCGGATGATGTTTGCTCTCTCACAAGTATCTCCTCCTGTTTTCTATCGAGCTTGTATTCCGGGGGGGACTGCCGCGCGATTCCGGCGCGCAAACTGCGCAGCGGGGTTTCTCCCTTTCGGCTTCATCAACGGCAATACCAAATCCGATCATCAGCAATCCGTCTAATGATGGAATGGGCAATTCCCCGACTGCTCAGGGTCGAGACAGTAGGATGCATATCGACAATTGGGAATTTGTATTACTGCTTCTTTTCCAGCGACTTTCCATACATGTATCTTCCGGTCAGAAATACACACAATCCCAAAATGGTGGACAGCGTCATAACTGCATATCCTATTCTTGTTATTTCGCCTTCTTCAGTTCTCAAGTCATTATTTTTACCAAGGAGTTTCATCATATTTTTCATCTCAACCCTAATAGTTCTACAGCAGGCATTCTTTATACGATTACATAACCATCCTTGTACAGAACATCCAAAGCCCGTTCAAAATTTTCTTCCTTCACGAGGATATAATCTGTGTTGAAGGTGGATATTGCAAATATGCCGATTCTATTTTCTGCAAGAATGCCGGATATTTTGGAAAGAATACCGATAAGTGAGAAATCCAGTACTCCCTGTATGCGAAAACCCCGCCAGCCGTCTTCACGCTCGATGGTGTTTGTGGGAGCTCCTTCAGTAACGCAGACCAGCGATATTTCTTCATCAGTCTTTCCAATGAAATAAGTCTTGAAAAAGATTTACTGCTTTTTTGCGCCCATTTTTGGCAAAACAGGCAAGGCGGTGGTGTTTAGAGTGAACAGGAAATTTATACTGCAAATAATTCTCGCCGTTCTCTATCAGCTTTTGCAGCTCTTTCATGCGCTGCTCGGCGGCTTTCATTCCCTCGCGGATAGAAATTTGCCAAATCATTTTTACCTGTTCATCATTAAAACCTTATTTGTGCCTCCGTTTTAACATGCTTCCATTATACCATAAACAGAAAAAGCGCCCACCGCCATTATGGCGATGAGCGCTGCTTCATCTTTTCAGACCACTCTGAACATTTTCTGTGTTAACTTGTTTGTATGATCTGTACATATAATTTCAAGGAGCGAGATATTCTTCAAGTGTCAGCTCCGTATCATAGATTTCTTCTGCAGCCGCTTTTCCGACGTACCGATAATGCCACGGTTCATAAGCAATTCCTGTAATCTCCTCTTTTCCTTCCGGATACCGCAGTATAAAACCATACCTGTGCGCATTATCGGCCAGCCAGCGATATATATCATATTCCTGCTCTCCGCTTATAGAATTAATATCGACGGCAAGCCCCAGTTCATGTTCGCTCGTCCCGGGTTCTGCAACCCATTCTTTTGCCATGGCCGCCGCCTCATGACAGGAATAACCCTGCTGCAGTAATTCAAATATTTTGTGCCATAACATCTTTTTCTGCTCCCTGTTGGTCCTGTAGCCCTCGCCAACCACTGGATCCAGTCCCTGCTGCCGCATATCGTCAAACATATTCTGGAGATCGGGAAGAATCCTCATGTCCACTTCGGTGCCGCCATTCTCTAGCCTGATCAAGTCCACATAATAATTATCAGGAATACGGTGATCCCTGTTCACAAGGATCAGGTTCCATTTCTCCGGTTCATAGGCAGCTTCTTGAGCGGGAGCAGAGTAAAATGAAATATCCGGAAAAGCCATGTCCGGCACGATCCCGGCAGAAAGAGCGATCCTGGCAGAAAGGGCGATCCCGAAAGCAAGAACGATTCCGGCAGCAAAAATAAGGATCAAGCGCAAAGTTGAAAATCTTCTCATAAAAACACCTCCTGTTCTGCTGCTATCGTAGCGTGGCAGGAGGCTGTGTGTTTTCAGTTTTTCTTCTGTATTTCTTACAAATTTACACGGAAGCCGGCTTCGGCTTTTGTTTGCGGCACTCCGGCATTGTCAGGGTAAACAGAATAGTATTCTCATAGCTCTCCGCGGTAATACTGCCCCCGTGAGCCTGCGCCAACGATCTTGCAATGGCCAGTCCGAGTCCGCTGCCGCCACTTGAAGAACTCCGGGACTGGTCCGCCCGGTAAAAGCGGTCAAAAATTCTTTCCAGTTTTTCCTGTGGTATCGTCTTTCCACGGTTTTCAAAACAAAAGACCGCGTTTGTGTCTTCCTCCTTAAGGGAGATGTGAATGACAGAGTTTTCAAAGCTGTAGCTGACCGCGTTTCGAATGAGGTTGTCAATAATTCGTTCTGTTTTATCTACATCACAATTAAGAGACAGCTTTTTCTCGATCTCGGACTGTATGATGAGGTTTTTCTCTGTCAGAAGAGGTTCAAATTCAGAGATAATCTGTTCAAGCATAGCCGAAAGATTGACCTCTTCCTTCTGAAGTTCGATATTTGCGATGTCAAAACGCGTGATCTCAAATATTTCGTCCAGCAGATCTTCCAGCCTCTGTGCTTTTCTCAGTGCGATCCCGGTGAATCTCGCCCGCTGCCGGACACCCATTTCAGGTTCATCGTTTAAAAGCGTCAGGTATCCCAGCACACTCGTGAGCGGTGTTTTCAAATCGTGTGCCAGGTAGGTGATCAGGTCATTCTTCCGTTGTGCTTCCCGGAGAAGCTGCGCTTTCTGCTCACTGATCTTCAGTCTGGCCTCGTTGATCCCCGCAAAGATCTCTGAGTCTTCCGGCACCGTTTCTGACGGCACCGCGTTTTCCTCGACAAGATATCGCCGCAGATACTCCGCCGCGGTCCGGGAATGCTTTCTGCGCTCCCGCAGACAAAGTACATCCGCCGCGACGATCATCACCCAGGAGAGGATCATGATCACAAAGATCGACAAGGTGACCACATACCACTTCAGATTCTCCCAGTCAATCTGACGGATGATGATCGTCCCGCCGTCACTGGCGGTATCCTGATACTCGAACATAAACATTCTTTCAAACCATTCTGCCAATATGCCGTTAGAAATCCGGTCCAGCAAGGCAAAAAACAGCCCCGACACGATCATCAGCACCAGCGGAATAATGATAAATCTCAAATACTTCCAATACTTACGGATCAATTTTATACCCCACTCCCCAGACAGTTTTAATGAACTTCGGTTTTCTCGGCGGCTCATTCAGTTTCTGCCGCAGCCTTGCAATATGTGCCATAACTGTATTGTTCCCCTCAAAATACGCTTCTTTCCAGACCTCTTCAAAGAGTTCTTCAGAGGAGACGACCTTACCCGGGCGTCTGCACAGACAGCAGAGAATGTCAAACTCGATCGGTGTCAGCTGGATCTTTTTTCCGTACAATGTACAGGTGTGAGTCTCCGGATCTACCTTCAGTCCGTTTCTGTCATAGAAACTCTTTTCCTCTTTCTTCTGCTCATTATTATTATACTGTGTGAACCTTCTAAGCTGCGTCTTGACTCTGGCTGCCACTTCCAATGGATTGAATGGTTTTGTCACATAATCGTCCGCGCCGAGTGTCAGTCCGTTGATCTTATCGATATCGGCAGATCTTGCTGTGAGCATAATAATAGGGAAAACATACTCCTCCCGGATCTTTCTGCAAAGTTCGAATCCATTGGTATCCGGCAGCATCACATCAAGAAGCGCCAGACTGATCTGCCTGCTGCGCACGATCTCGAGTGCCTCCGCCGCTGTATATGCCTTTTCCACAGTATAACCTTCTGCGCTGATATACAGTTCCAGGAGGTCTGCAATTTCTTTTTCGTCATCCACTATAAGTATTGTATCTTTCATTCGTGTTTCCTTTTCGTGAATCCCCGCTTCCCTTCTTCCTTTGCGTACATCCTTGCCTTCATCTCAGGCGTCTGCGGAATTCACGCGGGCTGCATCCTAGTTCCTTTTTGAAAGAGCGGGAAAAATAGCTGCTGTCTTCAAAACCCGCAGCGGCGGCAATCTCTCCGATCGGATCCTCTGTCATTTCCAACAGGTGGGCTGCCTTCCTGAGCCGGTAGCGTATCAGCCATGTGACCGGCGGAAGCTGTGTCATCTGCAGAAAACAGCGATTCGCCTCACTTTTGCCTATCCCGGCAGCGCCCGCGATATCCGCCAGTGTGATTGCCTCCTGATAATGTTCCGCAATATATTCCGTCATCTGCCGGAAACGTGCCAGCATGCCGCGTGTCAGACCGGTCTGGCTGATCATCTCGCACCGTCCTTTTTCCCTGCACAAGAGTTCCCACAGTTCCAGTATATTGCGCTTGACATGTATTTTCCAGAACAGGCCCTTTTCCTCGG
>JAEEGL010376581.1_pt1 | contig 11631 bp, 9 predicted proteins | sample 9134231 | NCBI WGS metagenome assembly JAEEGL01 (sample SAMN16246548, study PRJNA631951) | gut metagenome | biome: gut microbiome; feature: rumen; material: fiber-attached | host: Bos | place: Iran: Karaj | collected 2018-10 | reverse complement strand
CTGGATATCGGCCCCTACCTTATAGGACGCTAGAGATTGCGGCGGCCCTTGGACTCAAGGTACTTGATGAGCTCGGCGGGACGGTCCGTCTGGATCATCGTCGCGCCCTGCTCTAGAGCCCAGCCCCAGCTGCCGTCTGGGTCGCCCTTGAAACCGCGATCGTCCGTGTGGCCGGCACAGAGGTTGTCCCAGAGCGTGTTGATCCAAATGCGCGGACCGCCGCTCTTCTGCATGGACTGGAGGCGCTTCAGGACCTCGACGGACCTCTCGTTAGGGATGCAGAGTTCGTACGCGCCAGGCGCGCGCTTCTGCGCCTGCCACTCCTCGAACGACGCGACGGACTTCTTCGAGGCCTCCGAGGTCTCCTGGTCGGAGATGCCGGCCTTGGCGGACGCCTTGCCGCCCTTGTCGAGCCAGAGGATGGGCATGAAGAAGAACGTGCCGTTCTCGACGCTCTTCCACTCGTCCTTCATCTTCTTCTTGAGCTCCTTCGGCGAATAGACCTCCTTGAGAATGACTTCCTTCTCCATCCCCAGCTTTTTGACATACTTGGCGATTCCACACGGGTCGCGCTTGAACTTGTCGAGGTTTACGAGAATCTTGCCCTTGGTGAGCGCTAGCGCCTCCTTGAGCGTAAGTATCTCGTAGTCGGTCACTTTGCCATTGTCGTCCTTGAGCCTGTACTGCTTGATCTCGGCAAGCGTAAGGTCCTGAGACTTGCCCTTGCCGTTCGAGACGCGGTTTAGCGCGCCGTCGTGCAGGAGCACGTACTCGCCGTCCTTCGTGAGCGCGACGTCGAGCTCAACGATATCCGCCCCCATGGCTATCGAGCCCTTGATCGCGTCCACGGAGTTCTCAGGCGCGTGGCGCCAGTCGCCGCGGTGCATGGTGACGAACACGTAGTCGCGGTCCTTGCTGTCGAGCTTGGCGCGGAGCTTCTCCGCACGCGTCTGCTCGGCAAGCCCGGGGATGGCGATCGCACAGGCGAGCGCAAGAGCAAAGACTTTCTTGATATTCATCTTGATTTCCTCCTAAGCGGAAAACGGATTTCTGCATCCTTTCACGCGCCGCATAGTCTATCATATTCGCCACGCGGATTGCAAGAGAGGGAACGGGGATCGGGGAACGGGGATCGGAGAACGGGGAACGGGGATCGGGAATGTGTCCTACGCGTCCTGCAAGTCCTACGCGTCCTAGTTTTGGGGCTAGACCGCCCGCGACTCGAACGAGCCGTCCCGGAGGCGCGTGCGGACGATGTCGCCGGACGCGACGTCGGACGCGCTGCGCACCACGCGGCCTTCGGCATCGGTCGTGATGGAGTAGCCGCGGTCCAGGACCGAATACGGCGAAAGCAGGTCCAGTTTCGCGGAGAGGGACGCGAGCGCAGACTCCTCTCGCACGAGGCGCAGGGAGAGCGCGGCGGACATCGCCTCCGCGTGGCGCGAGACCTTGTGCGCTGCAAGTCCGCAGGAGGACTCCATTCCCGCGCCCGCAAGCGCAACCCTCGCCGAGAGCGCGTCCAGGCCCTTGCGCACGTCCGCCTCGAACCGCCAGAGCGCGTTCCCGAGGTCATCGGAAAGTCCGTCCACCCGCTGGGCGTACCACTCGTACTTCCCTCGCAGGGAGGAGACGATGGACGACGACGCGTCCGCAAGCCGGCGCATCAAGACGGCGTACTCGGGGACGACCAGCTCGGCCGCCATGGAGGGCGTGCCCGCGCGCACGTCCGCCGCGAAGTCGCAGAGCGTGAAGTCAGTCTCGTGCCCGACGGCCGAGACAGTCGGCACCGGAGACGCCGCGACCGCGCGCACAAGCGCCTCGTCGTTGAAGCAGAACAGGTCCTCGAAACTCCCGCCGCCGCGTCCGAAAATGACCACGTCCGCACGCCACGACGGATTCTCCGCGAAATGCCGCAGCCCCTCGGCGACGGACGCGGACGCGGCCTCGCCCTGCACAACGGCCGGGAAGATACGTATCTCGAGCCGCGGGAACCTGCGCATCAGGACCCGGCACATGTCGTGGACAACCGCGCCTGTCGGACTCGTCACGATACCGATGCGCCGCGGGAGGGCAGGCAGCGGACGCTTCCTCGAAGCGTCGAAAAGGCCCTCCTTCTCGAGTTTCGCCTTCAGCTCGAGGTAGCGCTGCATCAGGTCCCCTTCGCCCACGGGCTTCGCGGCCAGGACGACGAGCTGGCATTCGCCGCGCGGCACGTAGAAGGAGGCGTTCGCGTAGAGAAGGACCTTGGCGCCGTCCTTGAGCGCCGCGCGCGCCCTGCAGCGTTCGAGCGAGCTCCTGAACATCACGGCCGTCATCTGGGCGCCGCCGTCCTTTACCGTGAAGTACGCGTGGCCTGCGGCGGAGGGGCGCCACCCGCTTATCTCGCCCTCGACGTATATCCTCGAATACCGGGACTCGACGAGGGACTTGAGCTCCATCGTGAGCGCAGAGACGGTGAACGGGTGCTCCTGCGTGCTGACCGACATGGCGTCAACCGGCGACCTGCTTGACGCCAAGCTGCCGCTTCCTGTCCTTGAACGAGTGGATGCCGACGGAAAGGATTGTGCCGACGGCGAAGAACGCGCTGAGGAGGTTCGTGCCTCCGTAGCTGAAGAACGGGAGCGCCATGCCCTTCGTTGGGAGCGCCTCGCAGACGACGCCGAGGTTGAAGGCCGCCTGGAAGAAGACGATGAAGGACATGCCGACGACGAGATAGCGGCCGAACCTGTCCGGCGCCTTCCTCGCGATGTAGACCGACAGAGTGAAGAACGCGACGAAAAGCGCGATTACGGCTATGGAGAAGAGTATGCCCAGCTCCTCGGCGCCGACGGCGAATATGAAGTCGGTGTGCGCCTCGGGGAGGTAGAAGTGCTTCTGCATGGACTCGCCCAGTCCCACGCCGCCGATGCCGCCGTTCTGGAGCGCCACGCGGGCCATGTAGGCCTGGTACGCCGCGGGGTCCATCTCCGCGAGCGACGTCGTGCCGCTTGCCGCGCGTTCGCCAGCGAACGCGACAAGCCGCCTCACGCGGTTTTCATTCGTCAGGACCTTGTACGCGAGCACTATGCCGCCGCAGGCGAAGAACGGAAGCATGTGGAGTATCCGCGTCCCCGAGACGAACATCACGAGGAAGCCGGCGAGCCCTATGACCATCACGGACCCGAAGTCCGGCTCGAGCAGGACGGGGAGCGCGATGGCGCCGATTATGGCCGCGGGCCAGAGCGCGCCCCGCCTGAACAGCTCGACGCGCCAGCCCGCCTTGTCCATCCACACCGAAATCACCAGCACGGTCGCGATCTTCGCTAGCTCGCTCGGCTGCAGGCGGACGGGCCCCACCGCTATCCACCTGTGGGACCCGTTGATCGCGCGGAAGCCGAAAACCGCGCACAGGAGCGCGATCACCACGGCGTAGAACAGCGCGGCGAGGACCCAGTGCTCGCGCCACTTGCGGTAGTCAACCGCGGCAGCCCCGGCCGCGATGGCGATTCCGGCGGCGAGGTACATGAACTGCCGCTTCATGAAGTAAAGCGGGTCGTTGTATATCCTCACCCCGTTCGCCTCGCTGGCGCTGGAGAGAACAACAAGGCCCAGCGCCACGAGAGCCGCGACAACCAGGCCAAACAGAAGCAGTGCGGACTTGCGCACTTCGCGTCAGAGCTGCGTGTCGGCCGGGAGCTTGAGCACCTGGCCGGGCTTGAGTTCGTCGTTCTCGCCCAGATTGTTGAGCTCGCGGATCTCCGCCGGGCTCAGGCTGAAGCGGATGGAAAGGCCGGTGATGTCCTCGCCTTCCTGCACGATATGCGTGACGGACTCGTCGGCGGCAGGCGCCTTGGGCTGCTCGGCAGGAGCCTCGACTGCCTCTGCGACGGGCTTCTCCTCGGCGGGAGCGGCGGGCTTAGCCTCGGCGGCGGGCTTCTTCTCGGCCGTGGCGGCGGCCTTGGCCGTGGCGGCGGGCTTCTTCTCAGCCACGGGCTTCTTCTCGGCCGCGACGGGCGCGGGTGCCGGAGCGGCGGCGACCTTCTCGGCGGGGATCTTCAGCTTCTGCCCGATGCGGATCGTGTTGTCGGAGAGGCCGTTGAGCTCCTTGAGCTGGCGAATGTTGATGCCGTTGCCGTACGCGATCGCGCCGAGCGTGTCGCCGGACTTGACGACGTACTCCTTGGTCGGGCCCGCATAGGGCTTGTACTCGCGCGGAGCCTTGGCAGGCGTCTCCTTGAACGAGCCGGCCGGGACCTTCTGCTCGCCGACGTCCACCTTGCCGGGGATCTTGATCTTCTGGCCGATCTTGACGACGTCGTTCTTGATCTGCGGGTTGACGCGACGGAGCGACGCGATGGTGACGTTGAACTTCTTGGATATCTTCGCGAGATAGTCGCCGCGCTGGACAATGTAGTCGGTCGTCTCCTCGGCCGCGGGAGCGGGCGGGACGACTTCGCACTTGCAGTCTGGGGCGCCGCAGCCGCAGGGGGCGGAGTGCTTTGTTCCCGGAGCGCACTTGCAGCCGACTTCGATCACCTTGACCTCGTGGACGGGCGTGACGGGGGTGACGTCGGGCGTGACGGTGACAGGAGCCGGCTCGGGCGCGGGAGTCACGACTGCAGTCGGGACGTTCTTGACCTGGTTCTGGCCGCCGCGAACGGGCACCTTGTAGTTGGGATCCATGCAGCCGGCCATGGCCACGGCCGCCGTGATTCCGAAAACAACACCGAACTTGTTCATTCTTTTATCTTCCTTCTTTTTGGACGAGGCCCGCGAAGACATCCCCGCGCTCCCCGAAACTTGTAAATTGATCGAAACTGGCGGCCCCCGGCGACAGCAGGAGCGTGTCGCCCTCTTCCGCGTCGCGCATCGCGCTCCCTACCGCGCGCTCCATCGTCCCGCAGACTTCGCAGTCCACGGCACCTGCCCACGCTCTCGAGAACACTTCCGCACAACTCCCTATAAGATACACTTTTTTGACCCGCTTAGTCAATAGGGCAAGCACCGTTTTCGGGTCGTCGCCCTTCGGGAGTCCCCCGGCTATCAGGCGGATCGCCCCCTGTCCGGCCATGGAAACCCCCGCTGCGAGCGCAGCCAGGGACGTGGCCTTCGAGTCGTCCACGCAGCGCACCCCGCGGAAGACGCCAAGCTCGTTCATCCTGTGCGGGAGCGGCGCGAACCGGCGAAACGCCTCGCGCACCGTCGCCTCGTCCACTCCCGCCGCGCGCATAAGCGCCGCCGCCATGAGTCCGTTCGAACGGAGCACCTCGTTGTCGAAATAGGAGCCCGCGAGGACGGACGCGTCGCATCCCGCGACGGCCCCCTCGTCTATCGCGACCTCGGCGAAGGAGAGAAGCCTCCTCTTGAGCGCGTGGTAGACGCCTACCGAACCGTGCCTGTCGAGATGGTCCTCCTGCAGGTTGAGGAGAGCCGCCGCCTCGAAAGTCCCGCAAGGCAGGTTGGTCGTCTCCATCTGGAACGACGACACCTCCACGACGGCCCAAGTCGGAACCATGAGCCGGGAGCCGGAAGTTGAGAGTTGGCTTGCGAGTTCGGAGACGGGAAGCCCGTAGTTGCCGCAGGGCGTCGCGCACATGCCCGCGAGATTGATTGCGTCCGCAACGACCTTGACGACGCTGGACTTGCCCTTGGACCCCGTCACGGCGAGCAGCCGGACCCCGAGCGCCCTCAGCGCCTCGACGCCGAACTGCAGCTCGCTTCTTACGGGTATTCCCGGGCTCGCCACGACGAGATCGACGCCCTCCGCGTACGAGACTTCGTATCCGCGAGCGCGGAGAACTTCGCCTGCGGCCTTCCCGCTGCGCCCGCAACCTAGGACAAGCGCCTTCACCGCTTGAAAACGGGACGGGGGGGAAGCTCGTTGCCCGGACGGAGGAGCTCGACGCCCACGATGCGCCACTGGCCGCGCATCTCCGGTCTCTCCTCGCCCTCGGGGATCTCCTCCGCCGGCGGCTCTTCCGGAACCGCGACGTCGAGACGCGCCTCGTACAGCTCGCCGCGGCCCTCCGCGCTGAACCACACGCCGCGTCCTTCCGTCTCCTGGCGGACCGGCTCGGACTCGAAACGCACGCCAAGGGCCTTCTCGACCACGGCGGCCTTCTCCTTCCAGAGCGAAAGGGCCTCGTCCTCCGCGACAAAGCCCGCATTGAGCGGATCCGTCACCCCGCTGGCGACCTGGACCAGGCGGCCGTCTTCGGACCTAGTGGGCTCGCCCGCCCCCTCGAGGCCAGCAAGGCCCTTCTCGGCCGCGAGCTTGGCGACCTCCTCACGGTTCTTGGCGAGTATCTCCGCCACCGCGGCGTTCCACGCCCTCATGGCCTTCGCGTATTCGTACCTGTCTCGGCGCTCCTGCTGCTCGGCGACGGGCTCCCACACGCCGCAGCCGGGACGGCACTTGTCGCGGATGTCCAGCATGCACGACCACTTCCCGTCCGGCTTCTGCCCGACGACGCCCATCACGCACAGGCGAACGTACTCCGCGACCCAGCAGTCCTCGAACTTGTGGAACTTCTTCACGTTGTACCCCTGGGACAGCGCCGTCTCGATCTTCGCAAGGGCGGCAAGGGCCTCATCCTTCGTGTCCCAGTAGCTCGAGAAGTACGACTCGCTCGTCTCCCACGCCTTGCGGTCCTCGTCGAAGTGCGAGAGAGTGCCGGTCCTGCCCTTGAGCCCGAAGCTCTCGACGGACTTGCCCCAGAACGCGAACCACGGCTCGTCGGTCTCGCGCTCGTATCCCTCGGGGAACGCAGGGTACGACTCGCCCGGCATCAAAACGCCCGCCGCCTTGACGAGAGAGAGCTCGTCCGGCGAAAACTCGTACTTCTCGCAGACCGAGAGCACGCGCTCCGGCACCCAGTTCGTCACCGTCGGCGACAGGACGAGATACGTCATGTTCGTCTGGTCCACCAGGTCCTCGCCCTTGTATCCGAAGAGCTCCGCCTCCGTGGGCGCCTTCCTGGAGCAGCCCGCCACCGCCGCGACCGCCGCGGCCGCGACCGCGGTCCTCGCAATCCTAATGTTCATCGTATGTCTCACTTTCTGCCTTTCAGCGTTATTGTGCCAAATCCGCTCTCGTCCCTGTAGGGCCGGACGGAGCTCCCCTTCCAGTACAGGGCCCTGTCGTTGCGTCCTCCGTCGTCGTCGTCGTGAACGCATATGTTGAAGCCGAACGTAACGTCCTCGCTGTCCGCAGGCGGCCGCCTGCGGCCTATGCAGGACCAGGAGAACCAGAGGTCGTAGTCCAGGAAGAACCCGCCCTCGGGGTTTTTGCGCACGGCAACAGTGCCGCGCCACGACTCGCCGAACCCGCGGGGCTTCGACGAATAGTCGCTCTGCGCGGCCCCGTTCGCTACAAGCGTGAACTCGCCGCCGTACCGAAGCCCGTTGCCGGCGCGGGAGTCCTTCGCCCTGTCGTTGTTCCCGTCGAAGAAGCACTGGAGCGTGTCGTCGTCCCAGCTAGCGCACGAGACCGCCCCGCAGGGGCAGCTGTCCGTCACGACCTTGTCGTCGCGGACCGTCGCCTTGACGCCTATCCCGTCGCGGTAGCGCAGTACCTTAAACTCAAACGAGCAGTTCGCCGGGTCGTCCGTTATCCCGTACTCCTCGTCCCACACCCCCGTCTCGGGTGTCACCGCGAAGACCTCGGTCGAATACAGCTCCCGGTCTGTGCAAAGCCACGGAATCTGGCAGCCGGACAGGGCCGCGGCGAAGGTAAGGGCAATGGCTGTTGATCGCATGTGCATATTATGGCATTTTAGATTCGTTCTTTCAACTGCACAGGCAGGAGAAAATACGCTCCCTGTCCCCGTCTGTCAGCCCCGTCCCGGACGGAAGGCACACTCCCTTCGCGAAGAGCCCCTCGGCTACGGCCCCTCCGTAGACCCTGCACCCGGAGAAGACGGGCTGCATGTGCATGGGCTTCCAGACCGGCCGGGCCTCCACGTCCGCCGCCGCGAACCTCGCGAGAAGCGCGTCGCGCTCCGCCTCGGACCCCGTAAGCGCCACGGAAAGCCAGTGGTTCTCGCCCTCAACGGCGGGCAGCGTCGCGACGTGCCGCGCGCACAGCTCCGCGTGCCTCGCCCGCGTCTCAAGTATCCGCGGCAGCTTAGCGAGCTGCGCGAGCCCGATCGCCGCGAGGACGTTGCTCATGCGGTAGTTGTATCCGACCTCCTCGTGCTGGTACCACGGCACGCGCTCGCGGCTCTGCTGGCTGCGCTTCCTCGCGCGCTCCGCGACGCCGTCGTCGTCCGTCAGCAACGCGCCCCCGCCGGACGTGGTGACGATCTTGTTCCCGTTGAACGAGTAGACCGCGACATCGCCCGAGCTTCCGGCCGGACGCCCCCCGCGCGTCGCGCCGACCGCCTCCGCGGAATCCACGACGAAGACGGCGCCGACATCCCGGCACGCCGCGGATATCGCCTCGTAGTCGCAGCACCGCCCGTAAAGGTCCACGCCAATCGCCATCACTCGCCTTCCGCGCCGCGCCGCGTCCGCCAGCGCCTCGGACATCAGCGCCGCGTCGACGTTGCCTGTCGCGTCCGAGTCTACGAAGACGAGCTCCGCGCCGCGGTGCCACGCCGGCCCGACGGTCGCGACGAACGTGAGCGTCGGCGCGACGACCGTCCACGACGCGTCGACCCCGTACTCCGCCATCGCGAGGTCCAAGGCGGCCGTTCCGCTCGAAAGCGCAACCGCGTGGCGGCGCCCGGAAAGGACCTCGAGCTCGCGCTCGAAGGCGTCCACCATCGGCCCGCACGGCGCAACGTAGCCGGAATCGAAGGCGGACGCGACCGCGCGCCTCTCCTCTTCGCCTACCCACGGCGGCGACAGGAAGATCCTGCTCATCGCAAATCCCCCTTCCTGGTCCAGCCAGCGTGCCCCCCGCACTCGACGCGCGCCCAAACTCCGCTCGTCTCTAGTATCTGCGCCTTGTCCGGACGCGGCACGCGCGCGACGACAGGCGAGGACTCCGCAGGCGCGAAGCGAAGCGTCAGGAGCCTTCCTCCGGACGACGCGTCCGCCGCGTCAACGGCGACGGACTCGGCGCCGTCCCTCTTCTCCGCGAAGTAGACCAAAGCAGGCCCCTTGGCAACGGCCTTGCGGTACTTCCGGGTGTCCGTGTCGTAGTACACTATCGACTCCGCCGGGACCTCTCGCGACCCGTCCGCGACGAAATACCGGCGCCACGCGACGATCCCGGGACGGCGCTCGAGCTCGTCCGGAACGGCCCCGTACGGCAGGTAGCCGCTGTACTCCAACGTGCACGTCACCGTCACCACGTCGTTCGTCTCCACCCTGTTGCGGTCGACGGTCTGCTTCAGTTTGAAGTCCATGCCGATCGCGCCCGAGAAGTCAGCCGGCTGCCCGTCCGACGGGAGCGGACGAATCTCGACGGCGACCGGCGGCGTCTCCGCGCTGAACGACTGCGAGAAGTTGTAGCTGACCCTCCGTCTCCCGGTGCCGATCTCCTGCCGCCCGCTGACCATGCCCGTGACGACGAAGTTCATCGCCCCCTTGAACGGCACGTCGTACCTGACCGGCACCGATATCCGCTTCACCACGTTCGAGGGACTGGAAGCCTTCCCGTCCGGAAGGTTCGCGACCTTTCCCTGGACGACCATGCCGAACATCTCGGATGGGCGCAGCTGGAGCTGTCCGAGGGAGACCGACTTCGGCGTCTCAAGCGAGACGATGAACTCGAACGTGTCGCCCACCTGTATGTCGGACTTGCTCAGCGAGACGGACGCGTTCACCTCGACCTTCGGCTGCTCCTCGCCGTTGATTGTCATGCGAGTGCCCATCATTCCGTTGATGTTCCCGAAAGCCTGCTGCATCATCCTGTCCATCTCCGCAAACGGGTCCAGGACCTGCGCGGACGCCTGTGCCGCCGCGAAGACGACCGCGACGCAGGCGAAGACGCGGACGATCCTGCCGAAAAGCCATGTCACGAGCGCGACGGCGAGGAATGCGCCCAGCACGCAGAGCGTCCGCCCCAGCCACGCCATGCGCAACACCGGCCTGAACGCCGTCCGCCACACGGGCAGCTCCGCCGCCGCGCTGGAGTGCTTGCGCGCGAGCGCGGCGGTTATGCCGCGCTCCACGGCCGGCGTCTGCCCTATGCGCCACTCGAGGGCGGAGTACACCTTGAGGGCCTTCGCCCAGTTGCCCTCGACTATGTGGCACGCCGCCTCGTTCAGCCGCGCCTCTGGGAAGTCGAACTGCGCGAATCCCGCCGCAGTCGGCGAGCGGCATGCCTTGCGCCAGCGGAACAGGTCGTCCTCGCCAAGCCTCTCGGAGACGGAAACGACAATTCCGTCCGGCATGGGAAGCCCCTCCTGGTCCGTGTCAAGTCCCGCAAGCGCGGCCTGCACACCCGGCTTGACGTGCACGGGAATCGCGGAAGTCGACGCCTTCGCCTCGCCGATCTCGGCGGGGCCGGCGTAGGAGAACGTGAGCGCCGGGAACTCGAGCAGACCCTCCTTGAGCGGGCGGACGCGGTAGACCAGCCGGCGGGCCGTGAGGTATGTGTCGGTCTTCGCGCTTTCGTCGTCCACCTTCCAGACCTTCGTGTCCACCTCCCTGGAAAGCGCCGGCGGGTGCAGGTTCGAGAAGTCCGCCGTGCCTACGAAGTCAACGGTGAGGATCATCGGGTCGCCGACGCGCACGTTGTTCTCGTCGAAGGACGCCCTGGCGGAAAGCCTTTCGCCGGACACGCCGTCCAGCGTGATTGCGCCCAGGAGGACGGAAGCTATGGCTAGAATGGTCATCTGGAGCTTGAAACCTCGTACCTGATCGTGATGGATTCCTTGCTGTACCTTTCAAGGAAGGAATGCGTAAGAGACCTGACCGAGCCGACGCTGCCCACGACGCGCATCGCCGCGGCGTCCGTCGTCGCGTCGCCGCAGCTTTTCGCGAGAGCGCTCGCGGCAATGCGCCCGGACTTGTCGAACCTTATCGAAATGAGGACCGTGCCCGGACGACCCACCTGCGGGGACATCTCGCGCCACTTCGCGTCGATGGCGTTCTTGAGGAACCCAAGGCACATGGACTCCTCGTTTGGCGCAAGCTGCTCCGTGGCGCCGGGCTTGTAGCCCTGGGCGAGGCGGCGAGCTATCTCCGCGTCGGAAAGAGTCTTGCGGCCCGTCTTGCCGTCCGGCTCCGGCGGCTTCGGGCGCTCCTTCACGTCCTTCGCCTGCTCGCGTATCCTGGCGAGGCGCTCGGCCCGCAGCTCAGCCGCGGTCTTCGCCGGCGGCGCGGGCTTCTTCTCCTCGACCTTCTTGACGACGTTCGTCTTTTCGTGAATCTGCTCGACGGCCTCGACCGGCTTCGGCTCCGGCGGCTTCGGATCGGGGGGCTTGGGGGGCTTCGGTTCCGGAGGCTTGGGCTTCGGAGGCTCTGGTTCAGGCGGCTTCAGGGGCGGGGGCTCGTTCTCCTTGCCGTCCAGGTTCTCCTGCACGACGACCGTCAGGTCCATCGGAATCACGATCTCCTTCTCGCGGAAGTGCAGCTGCCCGGCGAACCACAGAAGCGCGAAGAACAGTCCGTGCAGCACGACCGCGACCGCAAGGTTGGTCGCGCTCATCGGCTCCGGCTTCTGCTCCTCGTCGATGTACATCCGGCTACTTCTCCACG
>JAEEGL010340855.1_pt1 | contig 11631 bp, 3 predicted proteins | sample 9134231 | NCBI WGS metagenome assembly JAEEGL01 (sample SAMN16246548, study PRJNA631951) | gut metagenome | biome: gut microbiome; feature: rumen; material: fiber-attached | host: Bos | place: Iran: Karaj | collected 2018-10 | reverse complement strand
CGGAAACGGCGGATCCCGTCGCCGCCAAGGGGAAGCTTTCCTGGGAAGGATCTACCCTTCCCCTTAGTCTTGCGTATCCCGTCGATCCCGTCTTGACTTCCACCCCATACGTTCCCTTCTTGTAGTCGAACGTGAAGCGGAACGAGTACTCGACGCCAATCTGCGGCGTCACGCCCTCGGCGGCAACGTCAACCCACCTTCCCACCGTCCACGCCTGAAAGCATCCGTTCGTGCCGATCCAGACAGCGCCTTGCGTTCCCGGCTTGGGCTCCTCGGCTTCTCCAGGGATGGTATCGAACGTCGCCGTCACCTCCAACGTGACGGGCGTACCGCCGGAGGGGACATTCGGCGTGAACGCCCGCTCGCCGTACAAGTCGGCCTTCCGGGTCACGGCATCGTAGACGATGCCAGGCGCCCACGTCCCGGTGAGGGATGCCGTGTCGGCCGAGTCATTTACCCACGCAAGGTCGGGCCACAGCGTCCTCTTGAGCGTCCGGCAATATGCTTCCGCGAGCGCCGTCATGCCGTAGTCATCGGCGTAGTCGCCGTCTACGGCTCCTTCGTCGTCGTCCGCGATCGTTTCGGCCATGACGATCGGCACGTCCGGTCTCCTCGCACGGAGGTTGCGGACGAACGCCTCGCGGTCCGGCGTCGCGTCCATGCCGCGAACGCCGTCCAGCACGTAGCAGCTCGCGTCGATGGCGGCGAGGTGCTCGCTCATCTCCAGCTCCATGAGACACCCTCCGGAGAAGCCGAGGTTCACGACCGGCACGTCGAGCATCCGCCCGACGATGTTCACGAACGAGAGGCCGGGACGCGACGCGCCAAGCCCCTGGGTGACGGCCGAGCCGTAGAAGACGACTGGCTTGACGCTGCCACCGCGATGCGGAGGCAGCCTGTAAACGGACGCTTCCGAGTCGATGCCGAGCGAGAACTCCCGGATGCCGTTGAAGAGAGGAAGGTTCACGAGACACGGCGTCCCCGGCGTCCAGTCGATAGAAAGGCTCGCGCCGCTGGCGCTCGAGATGCGTCCCGTCTTCACATAGCGCCAGCAGCCGCTTGCCGCGTCGAACCGGTAGACGTCGATGCCGCTCGCGCCCGTCGCCGCCATGTTGTCCGCCGAAAGGCCCGTGTTGTACGGCGTCCACTTGAACACAAGACTCGTGGAATCGGTGGAGAACCTGAACTGCATCCCCGCCGTGTGGTGCTTCGCCGTCCGGACCGCGCTGTTGACGCTAGCCGTCACGTTCGTGGGCAGACGGTCGTAGTACTGCTCCGTGCCGTCGAACGCCCGGCCCTCGATGGGCAGATACCGGCCGTCGATCCATTTGACGCCGTCCGAGATGACGACGTTCGGTATGACCATGTCCGGGTCGAACGCGCCGGCGTCGCCCCGTGCCGACAAACTTGCCGCACACGCCGCAGCCGCTACACACGCAGCAAACATTCTCGAAGTTATTCCTATCATTTATCGCAGACCTTGCAAACCTCAGCGCACGGTGATCATCAAGCCGCGCTTCCTGTAGATGCCGTCGTCACGGACTTCAAACTTGAAGTCAGAGCGGTCGCACAGGACCTTGAGCGTGTCCGCGCCCGCCGGCGGCGTCGTCCACGACACGACCCTGTTGGGAACCGTCGCCCAGCCTCCCACCGCCACCGTCACCGTCGCATTCGCCGCGAACGACAGCGAACAACCGGACGTCAGGCTCTCCACGGGCCACGTCCCCTCGCGTCCCGAAATGTCAAGCGTCGCGCCGTCCTGCAGCTGGACATTCGGGAAATACTGCGTCACGGGCGTGAAGCGTCCGTTCACCTTGGCCACATGGCTGCCGCTGTAGGTGACGTTAGAAGTACGCATGGTCAAGTCTCCCATGACAAGGTTTGCGCAGTGGACATTTACCCGAATTCCTTCTCCGATGTCGAACGCGCATGTCGGACAGATGATCGTGTCGTTGTTCTTGTCGAAATTCAGCACACCACTTCCCCTCGCGACGATGTTTCCATTCGTTGCAGACGATGTGAATATGAACCATCTGTTGTCGTGGAAGTTAATGTTTAGCGTATGTCCGCCGAGATCCAGAACAGAAGTCTGGTTGTCGCTGCTGCAGGTCACTTCAATCGTGGAGTCCGCCGTAAGGTAGATTTTCGGATTGAAAAAGTATTTCGACGGCGCCACGGAAGTCGTCAGCGTGCCTCCATGGAGATTGATGGTATGATACCCCCAATAGTAGGTGCCGCCCGAATCGAGCGTTCCGTCAGGCCGCACGTCTAGAGTCTTCAGCGATCCGAAAAACGACCCCTGCGCCACCTTGTTGATGTCGCCGGGGACGCCGGCCTTGAGCGTGCCCGCCACGATATCGGTTCCGCCTGAGTACGTCTGCGGATATTTCGTCGCAACAAACATCCCCGCCCCTTCCTTGAAGAGACGAATATTGCCCGTAAAAGCGCAGTTGACGTTCTCGTTGGTGACGCCCGCCGGTATCAGAACGTGAAGCGCGGCGGGATCGCCGGACGCGGATGAGGTGATCGTCCCTCCGGCGGGAGCTCCCGCGAGCGTCAGGGCGTTTCCAGCAAGATCGATCGTTCCGTCAAGGGTGAAACCATCGCCGAAGCCGCGCCAGTCGCAGGCGTCCGCAAGCGTGCAGTCGAGGAACGTAGCGTTGCGCCAGAGCCTGTTCGCCGCCGTGGTGCAATTAAACGATACGGTGCCGCCGATGGTGACGTCCGTCACGTCCGCAACGGGAAGCGTCATATTGGGAAGCGCCGCGCCAAGGAAGTTCGTGCAGGCCCAGTTCGCGGGATTGTTGAGCGCGCCGCTCGTTCCGCCGATCCACGCCGCCGTAATGGGAATCTGGTCGTCGCACGTCATCGCCTCCGACAGCGGCATGCAGATGTACGCCTCGTCGCCTGTCGCATCACCCGCCACGAGCGATCCGCCGCCGTCCATGGGGGTGACGAGGCTCGCGCTCACACGGTCGAGGAAGCCCACCGTGCCGTCCGACCTCTTGACGGGGATGTAGTCGAGCAGCAGATTTCCATCTACTCCCTTCAACTTCAGGTAATACCACCAGCCATAGACGCAGTTCGGTTCAGACGGGATTCGCCCGAGATATGCAGTTTTGCCGCTCAGCCCGAGCGGGGACGTACGCCAGGATGATGTGTTTCCTGATTCCGGCTTGACGGCGGAACCGCCGTTAAGCGTGACGGCATTGCTCTCCGCCTTCAATACATTGCGCACGTTCGCGGTGAAATTGACGAACTTGTACGTGTACCGGTTGTTGACGAACTGGCCAAACATGATCTTTGTCGCGCTGCCGCCAAGGCAGACGCGGTAACCGCATTTGTCGGCGGCGCTGCCCGTTCCGGTTCCAAGCAAAGCAGCATATTGACTCGAATACCCCGTGCAGTACGCGCCCAGCTCCAATCCGCCGCAGAGCGTGTCGGCAATGCCGGTGTCAATCACGTCATCATCCGAGTTAACCTGAAGGCGTTCAAGAACCGTGTAGCGATCTGCGATGAATACGCGGAAGATGCGCCCTGTGCCCAGTCCCTGCGCGGCGAGATCGACGGTGTACGTGCCGCCAGCAGTGGGGATGGAGGAGCAGACTTCGAGTTTCCCCGTCCAGTCGGCAATGTCACCGCCCTTGTCTGTTGTATCATGCGCGAGGTAGAGCTTGGAGCCGACACCGTATCCGGGGCGCACTTCGATCGTGAGCGTCGCGCCGTCCGACGTATCGAGCGTCGTCACCGCCGGAACACGCGCGAGGCGCGGGAACGAGCAGATGCCGCCGACTGCAGTCGCCGCGACTACAAATGCGTCGTTCGTCACCGTGCCGCCCGTGAACGCGCCGCCGTCACTCGGCGTCACGAACTTCACCGCAGCCCTGTCGTAGAACCCGGCCACGCCGTCAGACTTCCTCTTCGCCGGCACATAATCGAGGAGCGCGGCGTTGTCGCTGCCGTAGAGCTTGAGGTAGTACCATCTTGACTGAATCTTCAACCCGGTTTCGTTCACGAAACGCCCTAGAAAGAGATTTGTCGTGGATGTGCCGAGCGGAGTCGTCCAGGCTGAAGCACCAGCTCCTGGGGCAAGTTGCGTACCATTGAACGTAAGGACCTTGTTTGTCGTGAACGTACAGACGTTCATCTCACTTGTCTTGAACGTGAGGGCTCTATACGTGTATTTGCCGCCGGACCATTGCTCGAAATAGCCCGCCGTCGCACGTTGGTTGTGCTGTATGGCGAAGCCGTACTTGCCATTTGGAAGTATGGATCCGATTACGGTCGGATATTGAACGTTAAGAGTCTTTGGAATCTGTCCATACTCGAGCGCATAACAGATGTTGTCGGGGATTCCCGTATCGTGTCCGGAATCGGAGTCGTTCTGCTCCACGTAGTCGAGAAGCGCGATGTCGGTGGAGCTAGCGAACAGGCGGAAGCTTGCGTCTGCGGGGACTCCGAGTTCGGAGAGAGGCACGGTGTACGTCGCGCCGGCGGCGGGGACGGACTCGCTCAGCGTCCGCGCGTTCGTCCAGGCGGAGCGGGTGGCGGCATCGCTGCGCACGTACATGCTCGAATCGTTGGTGCCCGTGTCGTAGGCGAGCTCGAGCTTCATGCTCGCAACACATCCCGCCGGGACCGTCACGACGAGCGACCGCGCGTCGTCGCTGATGCCGATCGTCGGCGATGAGAGGGCGTTCGCCGCCATCGGGATTGCCACGCTTGCCGCGACAGCCGCGGCTGCCATCAGTTTTCTCATGCTCATTGTCAGTTTCCCTTTCGGAGTTTACATTCCAGATTTGAAGCGGCGAGAGTAAGGACGAGGCGCCATGACGGCTGATCAAATAATCGCTGTGTCGGGCTTGGTGGTCTTCCACACGCCGCGCATGAAGTCGGGAATGTCCTGCGCCTGCGAGCGGTTGCGGACGCTCTTCTCGCTCAGCTCGAAGATGGCGCTCCACGCGGCAAGGTCGTACACGTTCATGTCGAGCGGCAGGCCGTTGCGGATGCAGTGCGCCCAGCGGAAGTCCATGAAGTAATCCTGCCCGCCGTGTCCGCCAAGACGTTTGGCCGTTGCGGCGTCCTTCCTCCAGAGCGGCGAACCGTATTTCGCGCGGAACGTGTCAAGCTCGGTGCCTTCAAGAAAGTTCCCCGCGCCCGCGTCGAACTTCTTCTCGACCGCGACGCGCAGCGGACGCGTCTCGATCGTTCCGTTGAAACCGTAGATGGAGTTGAAGCGCGTGTACGGCATCGGCACGTCGTTGCACTGCCGGAGGAGGATCGTCTTTCCCTGCGCCGTGTAGACGCACGTCGTGTTGAAGTCGTTCGCCTCGAACCTGATCTGCGAAACCTTCGCCTTCGGACCAAACTTCTTCTGCGCGTACATCTCCCAGCCGAATCCCTTGTTGCCCATCGATACGAGATGCTCCAGCCTGTCGCCTCTGTTGATGTTCATCGCGAGCGAGATCGGCCCGAGCGCGTGCACGCAGTAGCACATTCCCGTGTGGTTTCTAAGCGCCTCGAGCGACGAGAATATCCTGTTGGCGTCGTGGAAGCCCTGGCTACGCGAATTGCGCGTGAAGTGCAGATAGCAGCCCTCGCCGTGCACGAGCTCGCCGAGGATGCCCGCGTGCGCTGCGTTGATCATCGTCATCGCGTCCTCGTCGTAGCAGCAGTTGGAGAGCGGCATGCAGTGGCAGCGGTTCTTCTCGGCGGCCTCCACGATCGCCCAGGCGTCGTCGATCCTGCGCACGCCCGGCACCTCCACCATCGTGTGTATTCCGCACTCCACGGAATAGCGCGCGATCATGCCGTGCGACTCCCAGTTCGTGTTGATGTGCACAAGGTCGCACACGCCGGATTCGCACAGTTTCTTGTACGCCTCCGGGCCGATGAAGAGCTGCGGCTCCTTGAATCCGTTCTTCTTCAACTTCTGCTGATGCCGCTTCGCCTTACCCTCGTCGAGCTCGCAGAGAGCCACCACCTCAACACCGGGCACGTTGCAGAGACGATGTACGGCTGCGCCGCCGCGTCCGCCCGTGCCGATCACCGCCACGCGGATCTTCTCGAGCTTTGGCGCCGCGAATCCCACAAGGGACGCCTTGCCCTGCACCGGCGCGGCCTTCGCCGCCGTGCCGCCTATCGCCGCGGCCGTCACCGCCCACGCCGCGCGCTCCAGAAACGCACGGCGTCTAATGTCTGTCATTGAACATGCTTTCATGTTTTTCTCCCTGAAGTATTCCGTAAAACCCTCTTTCGTGGCAGTTGCGGATCAAGCCACTGTACGCTTGCTACCATGCGCTTCATAGCATGTCCTTCAACCTCTCCGCCGCGTAATCGACGAGGCGGCGCGTCTTGGAGTCGAACGAGAGTCCGATCAGCCAGATGGGGCGTCCGTCGGCGAGATAGGGCTCGGCATACCCCTTCTTGCGTATCTGCGCGAACGCCTTGTCCACCGGCTCGTCCACCTTCAGCTCGAAGATGCAGACCATTTCTGGATTCTTCGCCACGACGTCGGCGCGTCCGTTCGACTGCATATCTTCCATCTTGAACTCGTAGCCGCAGCTCGCCAGAAGGAACGACAGGCAGCGCCCGTAGGCGTTCTCATGGACGCGCCCTTCCGTGGGACCGTAGGCCATCGCCGCGTAAAGGGACTTCAGCCCGTCGAAGAAGTCGTCCCACTCGGCCTCAAGGAGATGGTCGCCGAGGCGCGACGCCCAGCTCATGCTCCTGTTCGCCGCAACGCCCGTCAAGAGCATGTTGAGGTCCTGGCGTACCTCCTCGTCAGGCACGCCAAGCACATAGCGCCCGGACTGGTAGTCCTTTATCGTGAGATACCCCGACTGGTAGAGCATCGCAATGGGCTGGAGGTCGCGAAGTTCCGCAACGTCGAATGCGGCGGCCCTCACCTTTTGCGTCGCCTCTGGATCGACGCGCAGCACGTCCTCGCGCTTCAGGAAATTCATCAGCATCGACGGACGACCCGTCGTCGCCCACGTCGCGGAGAACCCGCTGGGCTCCTTGTTGTAGAGCGTAAGTGCGACCGATATCGGATTGTACATCGTTGTCTTGTCGTTCTTCGCGAACCGGAAACCGTTGAACCACCACTTCATCTCGGCGCGGTATGCGTCGTAGGACTTGCCCATGATCCGCGCGTGCTCGCGCAGATGCTCCTCGAAGTTCGCCGAAAGCTCATCCTCCGTGTAGCCGAACATCGTCGCGAACTCGTCATTCAGCGAGACATCGACGATGTTGCTCAACGCGGAGAACACGGAAAGCCGCGTGAACTTGCTCACGCCCGTCATGAACAGGAACTTGATGTCGCCCGTCCTGTTCTTCATCTGCGAATAGACAGCGGAGAGCCGGTCGCGTACTTTCTCCGCGAAGTCGATCTCGCCCAGCGCGTGCCCCACCGGCGCGTCGTACTCGTCCACGAGGACCACGACGCCCTTGTGGACGTCGTTCCCGTTCTCGTCTTTCTGGACGGCAAGCGTGTCGATGGCCATGCCGAAGTTGTCCGCAGGCGTAAGCGACTTGTCATACGCATACCCGGCCTCGGAGAGCTTCCGCTCAACATGCCACGCAAGCGACTTCTCGAATGTCTCCAGGCTTGTCGTCTCTAGGTCGTTGAACTCAAAGTGGATGATGGGGTATTTCTCCCACTTCCAGTCCGTCCCGTCGATGTAGAGCCCCTTGAACAGCTCGCGCCGCCCGGAGAAGAGCGCCTTCAGGGCGGATATGGTGAGCGACTTTCCGAACCTTCGCGGACGCGAAATGAAGAAGAGGTTTGTACCAACATCCGTGACAAGACGGTGGATGAACCTGGTCTTGTCAACGTAGATGCAACCCTTCTCCCGCAACTTCGGGAAGTCGTGCGTATCTGTGGCTATCGGTCTCATTGCCGCACATTATACCACATTTCTCGTTGTCGTGCGAAGAAAGTTGACATTGAAAACATCAGCGAAACATGATCATGAGGCCACGCTGCTTTCCATAGCACAGAACGCTCTTGCCGCCCGACAACTTCACGAAGAAATGCCTGCCGTTCGCGTCGTGCCCTCCAGGGAACGCCACGACCCCTGCCGTCGTCTTGGCAACAGGCACGGCCTTGACTTCAGCCCAGTTCACGCCGTTGGTGGCCGCCGTCGCCACGTCGCCCACAATGGCGATGTTCCCGCCGAACGTGGCGTTTGCCACGTCGAGCGTCGTGCCGGACGCCACACGAAGTCCGCCCGCAAACGTGGAGGACGTGGTGAAGGATCCGCCCGACACGACGACGTCGCCGGTGAATGTCTGGTTTGCGGACACCGTCAGCGCGCCGTCGCCCTCCTTCACGAGACCGCCCGCGCCCGCCATGCCCACGGCAACGCCCACGTCAAAGGCATTGGAGATCACGAGCCCGCCCGTGCCAAGCTGCGGCGTCGGCAAGCCAGACGGCATAAAGTCCGCCGCAGCGGCCTTCGGCACGAGCGTCGCCCCGTCGAAGAGGATGGACGAATCGTCGGTCTTGTGCTGGAATGGGATTTTTGCGAGATTGACAACGGTATCCTTCAACACCAACGTCTGGGTGTTGCCTCTATTGTTGGCATACCCGAAGGAGAAGTTCCCGCACGTCAGCACAGAGTTCGTCAACGCAACCACCGCTGGCGCACCGTTGTTGTTTGAAAAATAGACTATGCTCGATCCGAAGTCAATGACGCCGCCGTCGCCGACCAGGGCACCAGCGCCGTTGTGCCCGATGAACCAATCACGTTGCGCGGTGAGACGTCCGCCATTCGACACCTCAAGTGTAGCCTGTGCGCCATTGGCCGCTCCGCCGATCACGTGGTTGTTCGAATTGTCGTTCGTGTATGCCGCGCCGTCGAGGATGAAATGCGCGCCGTTCTGGAGGTAGAAGCGTACGGAAGCCGACAAATTGGCATCCTTCCCGAAAGTGAATGTCGTGTTGTTCAGAACATGGTCGCTGCCAGCCATCTTGACTGTTCCGTTGCGGACTTCGCCGCCGTCGCGGAACGCATTCGGGCCGTTGAACGTCTGCACGGCTCCACCGAGGTCAAGGACGCCGGCAATCGCGTTTGTGTTCGCCACTGTGGAGAACGCATTGGTCACGCCAGCGGCGTTCTCCAGCGCGAACGTCGCGCCGCTCGCGACCGTGACCGGCACGTTGTCGAAACACGCCGTCTCGACGTTGGCCGTATGGACGCCGGATGCGGCCGTGATGCTTCCGAGGTACAGTTTATCCGCGCAATCGTAGATGGAATAGCCCGTGGCGCTATTGAACACGACATGGTCGAACGTCTTGAAGGCGTCGTCCGTGTTCCAGTTCGCCGTCGTCGTCCACTTCACGTCCGCGCCGCCGCCCGTCCACGTGTGGGTCGTGGGCGAGAGGGTGAGCGTCACCGCGCCGCCTGACGTAATTGCGAGCGAATAGGCCGAATCGATCGTAATGCGGCCAAGGGACGCGGCGTCAAGCCCGGACGCGAAGAGCGTATAGGGGTTGTTCACCTCGGGGACGCCTGCGGACGTGTCGATCTCGATCGCGACCTTTCCTTCCGCGTTCGCGTCGAGGGACAACACGAGGTTCGACGTCACGAATCCGCCGTCCGGCGAGAACTTCAGCCTGAGCGCCGTGCCGCTCGACATCGCCAGCGTCGAATCCGCGAAGGACGCGCCCGAAACCAGCGCAAGCGTCCCCTCTTGCACGTCGATGCCGCCGGTGAACGTGTTCGCGCTCGAAATCGTCAGCGCGCCATCGCCCTTCTTCACGAGTCCGCCCGCACCCGCCATGCCCACGGCCACGCCCACGTCAAAGGCGTTGGAGATCACAAGCCCGCCCGCGCCAAGCTGCGGAGTCGGCAGTCCGGACGGCAGGAACGTCGCCGCCGTGCCTGTCGGCACGAGCGTCGCTCCGTCGAAGAGGATGGACGAATCGGCGACCTTTTTCATGAACACGAAACTGGCAAGGTTGACAAGCGTGTTCTTCAATATGAGCGTCTGTGTAGAGATATTGTTTTTATCGCCGTATGAGAACTGAATGTTCCTGCAAGTCAGCACGGAGTTTGTCAGCGCCAGAGTCGATTTCGTTCCGGCACTGTTGCAAAGGAAGATCGTGGCCGTACCGAAATCGAGGATCCCGCCGTCGCCGATCAGGGTGCCGCTGGTGTTGGCAATGTGCCCGATGAACAAATGACCAGACTGCGTGGTAACGCGCCCGCCGTTCGACACCTCAAACGTCGCGAACGAACCGCTGGGTTCGCCGCCGACGACATGGTTGCCAGCCGTGTCGGTATTCAAGAACGACCCGCCGTCGATCTTGAAATGCGCTCCGTTCTGGAAGTAGAAGCGCTTGCCGCTCGAGAAGTCCGCGCCGTTACCGACCGTGAAGGTTGTGTTGTCGAAGTATATGCCCCAGCTGCTCGGAACGAGCGTCACCGTGCCGTTGCGGATCTCGCCGCCGTCGCGGAACGCACCGGTGCCGTTGAGAACGGAAGTAATGGTCTGCGAGGCGCCGCCGAGGTCGAGAACGCCGGAGATCGCGTTCGCGTTCATCTCAGTCGAGAACGGGTTGGTCGCGCCGGCCGCGCCCTCAAGCGCGAACTCCGCCCCGCTTGCGACCGTGACCGGGAAGCCGGAAAAGCCGGCCTGTGCGACGTTGGCAGTATGGGCGCCGGATTGGACGGTGACGTTGGTGATGAGGACTTCCCCGCAGTCGTAGATGGAGTAGCCGCCCGTGCCGCCGAATACGACGCTGTCGAACGCCCCGAAGTTGGCGTCCGTGTCCCAGTTGCCGGACGTCGTCCACTTCGCGTCCGCGCCGCCGCCCGTCCACACATGCGTCACCGGAACGCGCTGAAGCGTGATCGTCACCGCGCCGCCGTCCGCAACCGCGAGCGCATAGATGGCGGGGAATACCGAAATGCGACCAAGCGCGGCGGCGTCAAGGCCGGACGCGAACAGCGTGTAGGGTCTGTCCTCCTCCGGCAGACCGTCGGACGTGTCGATTTCGATCGTGACATTTCCGCTCGTGTTCGCGTCGAGCGCCGCCACGAGATTCGACGTCGCAAAGCCGACGCCGGGCGTGAACTTCAGCTTGAGCGTCGCCCCGCCGGACATCGTCAGCGTCGAATTCGCCAAGGAAACATTCGGATCGAGCGCAAGCGTCCCCTTGCGCAGGTCGATTCCCCCAGTGAACGTGTGCGCGCCGGTAAGCGTCAGCGTGGCATTGCCCTCCTTCACGAGCTTGCCCGAGCCGGCGAGTCCCTTCGCGATCGTAACGTCGTAGCTATTGGAGACGATCAACCCGCCCGCGCCAAGCGTAGGCGTCGGCAGGATCGCGCTATTAGGCAGAAAGTCCGTCGCGGCGGCCTTTGGCACAAGGACAGCGCCGTCGAAGCGAATGGACGATGATGCCGTAGCCTGACTTACTCCGACAAACTTGGAGATGAAGGCAACAGAATCCTTCATGCTCAAGGTCTGGGTATTTGGGGTTGGGTAAGTGCTGCTGCTGTAACCAAACAAGATTCGACCGCACGTCAGCGTGGAATTCGTGAGCGCAAGCACGCCCGTCGTGTTGTTGCGTATCGATAGGTAAAGGTCGCTCGAGCCTAGATCGATCGTGCCGTTGTCGCCGAT
>JAEEGL017227702.1_pt1 | contig 11632 bp, 12 predicted proteins | sample 9134231 | NCBI WGS metagenome assembly JAEEGL01 (sample SAMN16246548, study PRJNA631951) | gut metagenome | biome: gut microbiome; feature: rumen; material: fiber-attached | host: Bos | place: Iran: Karaj | collected 2018-10 | reverse complement strand
AGGATTTGTCGCATATGCAGCTTCAGGCTTTGACAAGGAAGTCATCATCGGATCCGATGATAGTGAGAAGGTAGAATTTACGGAAGATCTCGAATATACATCGATAAAGATCGATGTTATCAACGAGGATGTAGAATTCCGTGTATCAGAAGACGGAAAGACACACATCGAAGCATGGGATTCCGATGACATTACGCATACTGTTAAGGTAGAAGACGGTCAGCTTACTATCGTGCAGAAGGATCACCGCAAGTGGTATGAGATGATGTATCTTAACTTCAGTTTTATAACCGAGGACAAGGATCTCATCGTCGAACTGCCTTATGATGAATTCATTAAGCTCGACATCGATTCAACATCCGGCGATATTGATATCCCTTCATTCATTACGGCAGGTGAACTGATCGTTGATACGACAAGCGGTGATGTTACTTCCGAGGCCGTCGTAACAGGCAGTGTCGATATCGATGTAACAAGCGGCGATATCGAAGTCATAAATGCAGACTGCGACACGATCTCTGTCGATACAACGAGCGGCGATGTTACAGTAAGGAATTCATCCTGTAACGAACTGTCAATGGATACGACGAGTGGCGACGTACTGGTCGAGGATACAACGGTAGCAGGTGTAGCTGAACTTGATACGACCAGCGGAGATATAACGATCAGACGCAGTACGGCAGCTTCGTTTGATACGGATACTACATCAGGCGATGTCGATTATGAGAACTGATCTTGAAGATCAGATAACAACAGATGGTTACGGGTGCGCCGGGGTATAACTTCGGCCACCGTTTAACCTATAATGTCCGAGCTTACTCGAGCGGTTTTTCCCCAAACTGCTCGAGTAATGCATTTGTGGCGGCAATACTGTTCTTCTTCTTGATCGAATAGAGCAGGATGGAGTCTCTGACGGACTTTATGCTGAGACAACCGGTGTCCGCATACTCGAGAGCGTTCTTGACTTCATCGACATTCATCTGAAGCGCAAGAGCGATCATGATGACCTTATCCTTACCGGGGTGAAGTCTTCTTCCGTCGAGGAGCTGATACACATAAGTGCGCTCTATCCTGGCAGAACGATACAGGCTCGATCTGTCGACTCCCTTACGATCCATGATCTCTTTGAGATAAGATCTGAAGTCTGCTTTATGATCTTTGCGGATGTTATCTATATATGCTGCGAGCTTATTCTCGTTATCTACTTTTGAAAACTCTTTATAGAGTATGTCGCCGTCCATTTAGGATCGTTCCCTTTCTTAATCTTCTTTGTTATTCTCACGTTTTAGCGAAAAATATGGGTAGGCTGTCAGCCTACAATCCCAAACAAAAACAGAATAAGGATCTGACGACCCTGAGGATGGTCTCCGATATGGTGTACAATGATGGTGATAAATACAAGTGAGGCGTGAGTTCTATGGATAACGAACATAAAGATGCAGTCGACAGATACAGCGATCCCGCCACATCGGATCTGATGGATAAGCTTAAAGATGCGAAGAGTACAGCGCAGCTTGATTCCTACATGGAATCGATAAACGGAAAGTATTCGGGAAAACTGTCCGAATACCTTCGCTGCATGATGGACCGTAAAAACGTCGATACATCCTGGCTTGTTAAAAATGCATATTTAGAGCGTACTTATGCCTATCAGATATTGAACGGCAAGAGAAATCCGACAAAAGACAAGATAGTCATGATCGCCTTGGCTCTCGAGATGAGTTTGATAGAGACTCAGCGCGCTCTGGAGATCTCTCATGCCGGCATCCTCTATCCCAAGGATGAGCGCGACAGCGTACTTATTTATGCAGTCGAACATTCGCTCAACATCCGCGACGCTAACGTCCTTCTGTCAAAGTATAAAATGCCGGAACTTCAGTAAGGCACAAGGGGTTGAGATCGTCGACAGACCGAAAAGGGAAAAGCCCGCATCATCCGGCATATTCCGTGAGGAATAAAAAATAGGCTGCCATGGCAGCCTATTTAATGTTATCAGTCTTAAACGGATATCAGGATAATCCGTCATCTTCCGGAGGGAGCCCGGGGATGATCTTCTTGAGCAATCCGCCCTGTTCTTCCTCTGCAGGAGCAGAATATGTGTTCTGCGCAGGTGCGGAATTAGCCGTGTAATTATTCGGATCGAACTGAGCCTGCTGACCGTAGGGGTTATTGGCGGGCGTGGGCTGACCGTAAGGACTGACTCCGGGTGTCGGCTGTCCGTAAGGATTGGCCGCAGGTGTCGGCTGTCCGTAAGGGTTAGACACAGGCTGGCCGTAGGGATTGGAAACGGGCTGGCCGTAAGGCTGATCATAACCCTGGCTCTGAAGAGGTGCTGCAGTGTGAGCATAGTACTCGGCGCTGTTGTAACGATATGCTTCCTCGACATCCTCATCATCGGACTTACCCTTGCGCTTGCTGAGTATCGAGAAAATGATCAAGCCTGCAAGGCCGATACCGGTGATAACGCCGGCCCAGATCATGGGTTCCTTAAGGAATACTTCGGCAAGAGCTTCCATGATAGGCTTCATGTTCTTATCTGCTCCGCGCTTGCTGTACTCTTCGTCGATGAATTCACTGAAGGATGTCCTCATCGCAGACCACAGGATCCACTCAACGAATGCTGCGATGAATACGGCGGTGCTTATCTTACGCATAGCCAGGAACTTGTTCTTGTGGATAAATACCATGACAACGGAGAGTATAACGGCGATTCCGAGAAGCACATATGATCCGAGCAGGATGTTGTCCTTCTGATCGAGATTCTCGTATATCGTATTGTCATCCATATCCTTGCGGGCATCCTTGATGGACTTGTTCATATCATTTACGAAGTCATCCACGAGGTCTTCCTGCTCGGCAACGGATATCCTGTATCCTGTCTGATCCTCGAGCTCGGGAACGACTTCGTCGAGGATGTAGTCTTCGTAATAATCATCATCGAAAACATTCTTCTCGCCGCCAAGCATTCCGTCAACAAAATCATCGATGAACTGCTTCATGAAGTCGCGCGAGAAGATATCATCATACTCGATGTCATACTGCGCCAAAGTACTGTTCTCTTCGAGCGAGTCGGCAAACTCATCTTCAGCGTACTTGTAGAATTCGTCTATTACGCCGTCTGCGGTAAAGATCTTCTTGTAGTATTCGACATCATAGATCGTCGTACCTACGGACAGACCTGTTAATCCGGCGAAAAAGAAAAAGTTAATGGCAAGTCCAAGGATAATTCCGAGGACTACAACGCCGGTCTTTTCTTTCCTCATATCATTCCTCCTAATCTGATCGTTTCCCGATCGACCATCATTCTAACAATCACAATAATACATTATTTTTTATAATTATGAAACACAGACGCTCAGGGAAGAACTTTGACCGTTGAAAGTGGTATAATCACATACGTATGGGGGCTCGTTCGGGCGGGAGAATAAGAGGGTAAAAATGTCTGACGATAAGATATATATCGCCATCGATCTGAAGTCTTTTTATGCATCAGTCGAATGTGTCGAGCGGGGGCTCGATCCGCTCACGACCAACCTTGTCGTGGCTGATCCTACGAGGACCGAGAAGACGATATGCCTTGCAGTATCCCCGTCTCTTAAGGCTTACGGGATAAGCGGCAGGGCGAGGCTTTTCGAAGCGCTTCAGAGAGTTGAAGAAGTTAACCGCCGGAGACAGGCGGCGATCGGAGGTAAGGACTTCACGGGTGAGTCGACTTATGACCCTGACGTAAGATCGAACCCGAACCTTAAGCTCGGCTTCATTATGGCACCGCCTCAGATGGCGCGGTATATGGATATCAGCACGAAGATTTATAAGATCTACCTCAAGTACATAGCGCCCGAGGACATCCATGTCTATTCGATCGACGAGGTCTTCATCGATGCGACAGGGTATCTGAAGACTTATAAGATGACCGCTCATGAGCTGACGCGTAAGATGATAGATGACGTCCTTAAGACGACCGGTATCACTGCGACGGCGGGTATAGGTACAAATCTCTACCTTTGTAAGGTGGCAATGGATATAGTAGCCAAGCATATACCTCCCGATAAGGACGGCGTCAGGATAGCGCAGATCGATGAGATGAGCTACAGGGAACTTCTGTGGACTCACAGACCGATAACGGATTTCTGGAGGGTAGGAAGAGGCACCGCGTCCAAGCTCGCGGAATGCGGGATATATACGATGGGCGATATCGCCCGATGCTCGCTGGGAGGCCCTGATGATTACCATAATGAAGACCTTCTTTTCCGTCTGTGCGGTGTCGGGGCTGAACTGCTCATAGACCACGCATGGGGGATCGAGACCTGCCTCATGGAGGATATCAAGGCGTACCGCCCGATGACGTCGAGCCTGTCATCCGGGCAGGTCCTCAAGGAACCCTACGATCATCATAAAGCAGCGATAATAGTCCGGGAGATGACCGATGCACTGGTGCTCGATCTTGTCGCCAAGGGACTGGTCACGGATCAGATGGTCCTGACGATCGGATACGATGTCGAGAACCTTAACCGGCCTGATATCATGCTGCGCTACAAGGGCCCCGTATCCTACGATCATTACGGCAGGCGCGTCCCGTCTCATGCCCACGGTTCGGTGAACCTGGGATGCCTTACTTCATCAACATCGATCATCGTGTCGCGCGTCATGGAACTTTATGAGAAGATAGCGCACCGGGATCTTCTTATCAGGCGCATCAACATCGCAGCAGGACGGGTCTACCCGGAGGAGTATGCAGGGATGTCTGCTCCCGGTCACGGTGAACAGATGGATATGTTTACCGACTACGAGGCCAGGGAGAAAGAGCGGGTGGAGGAGTCGGAGCGACTGGCAAAAGAGAAGGCTCTGAACAAGACAATGATAGATATCAAGAACAGGTTCGGCGGCAATTCCATCCTTAAGGCATCGAGCCTGAAGGAAGGGTCGACCGCCGCCGAGCGTAACCGTCAGATCGGAGGACATCAGGCATGAGCAATCCGGATGATTTTCCCTATAAGGACATACTTGATAAGCAGCGTCCTGTATCCGTGAAGCATCCGCCAATGAAGCGGAGTGACCGGGCTGTACAGTTCGCGTCTTTTGCAGCGCTTACCGGTTACGGGGAGCTCATAGATGAGGAGACGAAGCGTAACGGTGAAGAAGAGCCGCACGGTGAGGAGATCGACCCTGCGTGAACACAAAAATAACCCCCTGCAGTTTTTGTTCTGCAGGGGGTTGCGTTTCTCATCCTCTCTCGTCGTAATAGGTCTGTGCCCTGTTATTGATGATATCTATGACATCATCCAGTGACTTATCTCCCGAGAAGTAGGCCTGTATCTCTTCTCTCATGATTATCATTACCATCGAATCCGTCATGTTGATCCTGTCAGCCGAGCAGACCAGATCGCGGTAATCATCTATGAACGACTCATCCGGTTCAGGGAGATCGATCCAGCTCAATTCCTCGGCGCTGAATGAATTGTAGTAGTCGGAATAGTCATCAAGGTTAGCTTCACTTATCACTTCAAAAGCCTGCGCATTAACAGGTATCGATGTGACTCCGAGTGACTCCTGGGTCTCTTCCGACAGGAGCATCTTAATGAACTCCCAGCATGCATCCGGGTGAGCGGTATGAGCCGATATCGCGGCGGAATCACCGATCTTGATGACAGGACCTGCACCGTCTGCCGAAGGGATACCGACAAAGCTGTGTCCCGAACCGATGACTCCTGATACCAGTGCATTATTGAGGTTGTTCAGATCCATGTAGTAGTTACCTGTATCCATGGCATAAGGATCGTATCCGCCAACATCGTGAACGTGTTCATTGGCGTATTCTGCAGCAGCTCTGAAGCTGTCATTATCGAAGTTGACGCGGCCGTCACTGATATACTTGTCGAACTGAGCCATAACTACTGCCGTCAGGAAATCGAGCTTGCCCATCTCCATAGGATCAGTACCGTTGCATGCTTCATCAACGAACTGAGCGTACTGATCGAAAGTAAACCCTACCTGTCCGTTACTCAGATATTCATTGTCTGCCGAGATACCCGTCAGAGAGAAAGTGAGAGGAGTCTGATAGAGCTTATCGCCGGTCCTGTTGATATCGGCCATATTGCCGATGAACTCGATGCCTTCGCTCTCGAGATAATCTGTCAGATCGAGCAGACAGTTGCTGCTGTTAAGCTGGGAATAAGCTGCGCCGTTGATGATGATATCAGGGCCTGCACCGGAGATGAGATCTACGGTCAGCTGTTCTGTCATATCACTTTCGGCAGTCATGAAGAAATCGCTTCCGTCATCTTCTGCCAGATCCTCGAGATAACCCAGCATCTCCATCTCCATGGAGTCGTCCGTTGCCAGGGCAGAGGCGAGACTGTTGATATTGATATACGAAGTTGTATCGTATTCAGTGATTATCTTGATGCGGTAGTCGGGATTTGTCTCGTTGAAGTCACAGATAGCCTGTGCCAGCTGGTCGTCCATATCTCCGAGGAATGCCACCGTAAGTATAGTCTTATTGAGATTAGGATTGGTCTCACACTTTGTCAGCCTGATAACGTCATTATCGTATGTCATCCTGCCGTCCGTATGGAGCGTGCCGTGCGTGGACAGGAAGATGATCTGATCCTCATCATAACCGACGATCTGAAGGTCGCTTATGGTGTTCATATTGATATTGCAGCAGTCGAAAGAGAATATGACTTCTACCTTGCCGTCTTCGACGTTTATGCGTTTGATCCCGCTGTTATCGATGACGAGAGAACCGTAATCCTCCATGTAACAGACGTTCGACAGATCGATATCGTCAAGGTAGGATGTATCTTCATCCCAAAGGGATATAGTGCAGTTCTCACAGTCGATCTCGATCCACTGATCTGTGCTGCCGTCATATGTCTTGAGCTTAGCTATGGCATGGTCATCATCTGTCATGATCGGATCATAGATATCGTATGCACCGACCATGGGGAGGATATCCGGAAGTTCCGTAAAGGTGACTGCACCCTCGCTGTCATAAAGACCGATAACGAGTGAGCACAGGTCGCCCATCACCAGCGGAGCAACACCGAGGACTCTGCCGTTGCCGTAATATACTATGCGCTCCATGGAGTCATACTGCATATAGAATGAATCGGAATCATAATCGGAGATATCGGTGATCTCAAGAGAGTCCGGATCGATCGTTACGATCTTGCTGGAATCCGAACCGTGAGTGGTGAACAGGATCTTGTCATCTCCTGCATATACAGGAGTTGCCGAGAACCAGAAATCGGATTCGCTGACGAGTCCGTTATCGATGAACAGCTTCATAAGATCCAGCCGGTCCATCTCATTCAGATCCCTGTCATAGAACAGCAGGGTCGTCTCCTGGTAATCTATGGGAGAAGCAGTCCAGAGCTCTTCTTCAGGGACGGTATAAGACGCATCCTCACAGAAAACATATCTGCCGTTGCTGACCCCGAGATAATTGGAAATGACATAATCTACGCCGTCCACATCATCATAATCGTTCAGCACATCACATTTCTCTACCGAGTACCATGATGACTCATCGAAATTGATCTCGGGAGCACTCTCTTTCTCCGTCTTGCTGCATCCTGCCATGCGTGACTGAGCCATGATAAGGCTTGCCACGGAAACTGCCGTAAAGGTTCTTCTCTTGTTCATGATGATCTCCTTTGCATCATTATTTCCCGATAATAGGGTAACAGTAACTTGTCACATAACGGCATGACAGATGTGTAGGAGTTGTCACTTTTTATGAGAAATGAGTTCCGGGCAACACAGGATCCGGGCAATTAAAAATGCCCCCGTAAAGGGGCATATATCCTGGAGCCTCCAGCCGGGATCGAACCGGCGACCTCATCCTTACCATGGATGCGCTCTACCTACTGAGCTATAGAGGCGGGTAGGCAACGCAGGAAGTATAACACAGTTTTGAAGAAGTAACAACACAAGAATAAGTTACCTCAGGAGCAGTGCCACAGCGAAAGTAACCGCGCATGTTCCGAGTGCGACCGTCAGCAGAGATCTGCCTTTCCAGGCCAGTCCCATTGCCGCTGCCATACCGCATGCCGCAGCCGCCACATTACCGGTAGAGTAGAGCATGGCAGGGAAAGTCATCGCCGACAGGACCGTGTAGGGGATATAGTCCAGGAATGCTTTCACGCGTCTGTTGGTGATCTTCCTGTTGAACAGCACAAAAGGCAGTGCGCGGATCAGGTAGGTAACGCCGATCATGACGATCAGAAGAGGGAAGTAGACGGAATTACTCATTTACTGCCTCCTTCTCCGGTTCATCCGGCATGATGAGGACGCCTGCCAGAGCAGCGACGACCGCACAGATAATGATGGCAAAGCCCGAGCTGATATTGTCATACAGCATAGGGATATATCTGAAAGCAACGGCAAGAGTCACTGCTATCAGGCAGCACCACATGACCACACGGTCGCGCTTTACAACCGGAAGCACGATCGCTACGAACATTCCGTAGATACCGATCGCGAGCGATTCGGATACGATATCGGGCATTATGCTTCCGAAGATCGCACCGAGAAGTGTTCCCAGTGTCCAGCCGATAAGCGGGAGGAATGCCAAGCCAGCCATATATCGTCTCCCGACCGGATGCGGGGCGCCCGCTGCAACGCCGAAGATCTCGTCGGTAATGAAGTTGGCAAGGGCGATCCTCGCCGGTGTGGTCATGCTCTCATCGGTCTTCTGTGACAGCGAGATCGACATAAGTGAATAGCGGATATTGATTATCGCCGTCGTCACGGCCATCTCGATAAGTCCGCCTGAGGCAGACATTATCCCGACACCCGCGACTTGACCTGCCGAAGTCAGATTCGCGAACGACATTATCACGGCCTGCCACCAGGACAGACCGGATGTCACGGCCATGATACCGAAAGAGAATGAGACAGACAGATAACCGAGACCGATCGCCAGACCGTCTCTTAACCCTTTGGAGAGGGAAGAGGCATTATTATCCTGCATAGGCAGAGATCACCTCATCGAAGGTCCTGTATGAAGAAGGCACCTGATCGTCCTCAAGGAGCGTATAAGTTACCTGACCGTCAAGGTCACTGTCAACGGCATAGACATCGGTTCCGTTGACCATAACGTATTTATAGATATCCATCAAGAGGTTACCGGTACTGTCCGTAGACACCGTAGTCATGATCAGATACATCATATCGTCAGCCACATCATAGAATTCATAATGCTTCTCATCATTGGTATTTATATCGAAAACAACCTCGATGGAACGATACGTTCCCTCATCAGCGCTGATAAAGTACGATTCATACTCATTTCCGTCAGCGTCCGTGCCGCTACCCGGGGTGCGCTCGGCCTGAGCTCCCTCTTCCATCATATATGCGGTCCTCTGAGAGCTCCAAAGATCAAATCGTCCCTGATAATCCGTGATATCGGCGGCAACACTCTCACCGGTCGACTCGATAGCCGATCCGGCAGCCCCTGAAGTCTCGTCGCTGTCCTTCCCGGAACATCCGGCACCTGTCACCATAGTAAAGATCAAAACTGCTGCCAGTATCTTTCTGCGCATATATAACACATCCTTTGTAATAACATTCTGTTCAAATACAGACGGATTATAGCACATGATCCGTGATAGTTCGCCCCTGACATCGGTCTGACGAAGAGCTGTGCCCTTTTACTTTCGATGGTCAGTTGACAAACGCCATAAATGCAAGTAAAATTACAAGGCATTTTGCGATAGACATTAGTTTAACGCGACCATATGGCACACGGAGAAGTCGCCTAGCCTGGTCGAGGGCGCACGACTGGAAATCGTGTAAACCCCAAAAGGGTTTCGAGAGTTCGAATCTCTCCTTCTCCGCCAGATTTCAGATCCCGAGATCCTTTATATGGTTTCGGGATTTTTATTTATCTGAAAATGAACTTTGCAGATGGAAGATTGATATCTTTACAGAACTAGAGCATCATGCTAGAATCATCACAAATCATCACAAACACAGAAAATCATCACAAAACCCGATTTTCATCACAAAAGTGAGGTTAGCATGACTAAAATCAATCCGTTTACCAGAACACCAGGCGTTGCAGGCGCTGCGTTTATTGATATGCATTATGCAGATGAGATAATAGTGAACTTCGAGAGTGAGCTCTCATCTAAGTACGTATATAAGATTGTGGGATTGAGGGGATCCGGAAAATCCGTTGAATACAGTAAAGTCATAAATACCCTTTCAAAGAAGAAGGATTGGCTTGTATACACTCTGTCTGCAGCCGGTGATCCGGTGACTACACTGATAGCAAAGCTCAGCAAGGAGTCATTTATTGATAACAAAGTACATTCCACATCGGTATCTGCCGGCGGATCTGCTGAAGCAGGTATCAGCATAGTAAAAGGGTCTACTGATTTGAAGATTTCACGAACATCCGAGATTAATACCATGTACTATTCTGCAGAAGCTGAATTATCTGAGATGATTCAGAAGGCTAATGACAAGGGTTACAAAGTACTTGTTGGAATTGATGATATTGCAAAGACACCGGAAATGGTAAAGTTCTTGTCCATTTGGGGTGCTATGCTGTTGGATGATAAGAAGCGCATCTATTTTGTCTGCACAGGTCTTTCAAAAAACATAGAAGATTTTACAGATGCCCCTAATCTAACATTCTTTAAAAGAAGTGAACCTATCGAGACCGGACCGCTTAACAGATATGATATAGCATTAATGTATCGCAAGTTGCTTGGTGTTGATGAGCAGGAATCAGTGAGGCTGGCGAAATTCACTTACGGATATGCTTATGCTTATCAAGTATTGGGCTCCTTATATTTTGACAAACACAAAGGAGAGAAATGGGACGATATTGTCGCAAAGTTTGACAGGATCTTATTTGGGGACTCATATGATTTGATATGGAAGTCGCTGACCGGAGCAGAACAAGATTTTATCAGATGTGTAGTCAACTCCGGCACAGGAAAAGCAACGGATATAAAAGCATTAATGTCTCATCCTAAAGGGTATGATTCTTTGCGCCAGCGCATAAGAAATAAACATCTGATAAATGTTGACGACAGAGGACAGATAAAGATCGATCTTCCACGGTTTAAGGAGTATGTGAAGCAGTGGCAGAGCGATGAATAACCTCGTTGGAATACGTAATCCCTTTAATCTGCAAAAGACTTTTAACTATCGCTCCTTCACTGAGTTTATTTACATTCGCGATATATTCGCCGTAAAGGGTTGAAAACATTAGGTTTTCGACCCTTTTTCGTTGGTTCACAAACATGTCGTTTTTTCGGATATATTTTGGGAGTTTTACTAGAGGAGAGATTCGAACCCTCGATCAACCAAGTCGGGTTTAATTTGTATGGTAAAATATCTTTGTGGGGATGAAGGATTCAGATGATGCCCTTGTCGAGAAAAGCAGTTTCTTACTAAGGAGTAGTAAGGGAGTTTTGGATTAATAAATATAGTTGCCGGGATAGCAAGTTATATAAACAGGAAAAGAGGCCAAATGAAATACAAAAATATAGATTATGACGTCATTGGCTCAGGCATACCGGTTCTGATCATACACGGTTGGGGTATAAGCAAGATTACCATGAAGGGCGCATTTGAGCCTGTCTTTACTGAGTTGGATGGCTATAAGCGTTTT
>JAEEGL014829146.1_pt1 | contig 11632 bp, 8 predicted proteins | sample 9134231 | NCBI WGS metagenome assembly JAEEGL01 (sample SAMN16246548, study PRJNA631951) | gut metagenome | biome: gut microbiome; feature: rumen; material: fiber-attached | host: Bos | place: Iran: Karaj | collected 2018-10 | reverse complement strand
CTCGAACTCGAGTTCAGTACCAGCGTACTTGCCATACAACACTTCGTCGCCAGCCTTCAGCACCATCTCTTCGTCCTTGGTACCTTGACCAACGGCCTTGATGGTTCCGTGAAGGGGTTTCTCCTTTGCAGTATCAGGAATGATGATACCACCAATCTTTTCTTCTGCCGGTGCAGGCACTACCAGCACGCGGTCTCCTAATGGTTTGATGTTCATAATACTTTATTTTTTAAAATTGTTTGAATTTAAGTTTGCCCTCCTCATAGCCAAAAGCGTGCCAAAGGGGCGTATCCATTGCGACAAACTGACACATTGGCAGAAAAAAATCAGGTGGGCATGTGAAAACGCCCACCTGAATATGTCATTTATCGACAAGCGAATAATTACTGCATATCATAAACCACCTGCATCAGTTTCTTGCCAATCTCGTCGGCAGCCTCCATGGTAGCAGCCTCGCTGTACACGCGGATAATCGGCTCGGTGTTTGACTTGCGCAAGTGTACCCAACGGTCAGGGAAGTCAATCTTCACACCGTCGATATCATTCACCTGTGCGGTAGGATCGTTGGCATACATCTCCTTGACCTTCACCAGAATAGCATCGACATCCGTGTCAGGAGTAAGGTCAATACGGTTCTTGGCAATCTGATAGTCAGGGAACTGCTTGCGCAACTCACTGACCTTGCAACCCTTCTTGGCCAGAGAGGTCAGGAAGAGGGCAATACCCACCAATGCATCACGACCGTAGTGGCTCTCAGGATAGATGACGCCACCATTTCCCTCGCCACCGATAACGGCATTCACCTCCTTCATCTTCGTGGTGACATTGACCTCACCCACAGCAGCAGCGGTGTACCTGCCACCACGCTTCTGGGTGACGTCACGCAAAGCACGGGTAGAACTGAGGTTGCTGACGGTATTGCCAGGAGTCTGCGACAACACGTAGTCGGCAACGCTGACCAACGTATATTCCTCGCCAAACATCTTTCCGTCCTCACAGATAAAGGCCAGACGGTCGACATCAGGGTCAACGACAATACCCAAATTGTATTTGCCTGTTTTCATCTCGTCCATGATGCCCTGGAGGTTCTTCTCCAAAGGTTCGGGATTGTGGGCAAAGTCACCAGTTACCTGCTCGTTCAGGAACTTATACCCAACGCCCAGACGCTCGAGCAGCTTGGGCAGGATGATGCCGCCAACGCTGTTGATGCTATCGACACAAACGGTCAGACGAGCCTGATGAATGGCGTCGACATCAACAAGCTTGAGGTCGAGCACAGACTGGATATGACGATCGTCGAAGGAATCGTCGACGATAACCTTTCCCAGCTTGTCGACTTCCGCATAGCAGAAATCTTCCTTCTCAGCAATTTCCAGAACTTTCTGTCCATCAGCGGCAGTCAGGAACTCTCCCTCGCTATTCAGCAGTTTCAGTGCATTCCACTGACGCGGATTGTGGGAAGCAGTGATGATGATACCACCATCGGCACCGCTCATACGTACTGCCAGCTCGGTGGTAGGCGTCGTGGCATAGCCAATGTCAATGACGTCGAAGCCCATGCCTACCAATGTGCCGCAAACCACGTCGCGAACCATCGGACCGGAGATGCGTCCGTCGCGTCCAACAACAATCTTTCCTGCCTTGCGGGGAATGAACGTGGCATAAGCGGTGGTGAACTTCACGATATCCAATGGGTTCAGCGTATCACCAGTGCGACCGCCGATAGTTCCGCGGATGCCAGATATTGATTTAATCAGTGTCATTTTCTTCTATTCTTTTTATACATTAATAATCTGTTCATTTCTCCCTTTCGTATGTTAACTCATAGAAACAGGGATATACACTCGACGAGGCGTCAGCCGTTCCCTGCGAATGAGGCACTATGAGTTTCACATAGGCAATCTCATCGTTTTCGCTCTCTGGACGTCCGATGTTGATGTAGTTCATTGGTACGAGCCATCCCGAAGGAACACTCGATGAACTGTGATAGCGCATCATCAGACCAGAAACAAACGAAGCTGTATAGGTGGTACCATTACGCGTCACATTCATTTTATCGTAATACTGTGAAGTTTCAACGTATGTGCCTAAAGAATTATCGTAGATTAACATCGGTATCAGGTTCGACAGCAACAAAGAGTCTGCCAGAATGTTGTACTCGGTAAAACGGCAAATGACATTGACCGACTTCTTCTGCTCAAGCTGGTTACCACAGCCCTTGCGTACTATCTGCATATAGACATTTGTACGTGAGAGGCGCACATATTGGTTCTGTGCCGTGTCTGTCGTATAACCCTGAGCTTCAAACTGGTTCTCGTCAATGACGTTGATGTCATTCTCTGAGATGAAACGGTTGATGGCATCACGTTCCTTTGCCTTCTTGTCGCCATAGGTCTCGTAATTATCACAGCTCACGTATAAAATGGCGCAGAGCATGATTATGATGGGGTAAATGAGTCTCTTCATTTCTGTCATTTTGCTAAATTCGGATGCAAAAGTACGAATAAAAATTGAAAAATTGAGAATTGAGAATGGAGAATTAGACTACTTTAACAGGTCTTCATAGGCTTTTAGCGCATCCTGCACGGTCTTGACAGCATCATCCATCGTACCATAGACACGCCCGCCAGAGGCATTCAGATGACCACCTCCATTGAAGAACTGTGCCGCCATTTGGTTGCAAGGGAAGCTATCCACCGACCGCAGGCTAACCCACACCAGGTTTTCGTGCTCCGTATCCTCACGCAACGAGATACTCAGTTTAAGACCCTTGATTTGCAACGGCATATTCACCAGTCCCTCAGCATCACCCTTGACGAAATGGAACTTCTTCTGATCGTCACGCCCCAACGTATAATAAGCCGCGTGGCGCTTGTCGTCGACGACAAGACGATTGCAGAGCACGAATCCGACCATCCGCAGGCGGTGCTCGGAATAGTTATGATATACGTTGCGGTAAATCTTGTCCTTGTTGATGCGTTTTGTCAGCAACTGACTGATGATGAAGAACACATCAGGATCGTTGGAATTATACGTAAAGCCTCCAGTATCCGTCATCATACCACAGTAGACAGGAATCGCAAAATGCTTGCTCAGCTCTTCAAAAACTCCTAACTGCCAAACAATACGGAACACCAATTCACTGGCTGACGACGCCTCAGGACGCGAGACACACAACGCCATACCAGAGTCTGGATTGGGATGATGGTCGATGAGCACCTTCTTGGCAGGCGAAGCAGCCAGCGGTTTCTCCATCTCGTCCGTCCGCGAAAGCGTATTGAAATCAAGGCAGAATACGAGGTCGGCAATCTTCAGTACCGTGTCAACATAGTCTTTGCGTTTGTCGTAGCGTACGATTTTCTCCGTGTTAGGCAACCATTGCAGGTAATCAGGATACTGGTCAGGAACGACCATCAAGGCATCCTTTCCCAGATGCTGCAACACGGCAAACCAGCCCAACATCGCTCCCATAGCGTCACCGTCAGGATTCTGGTGAGCACATATCACAATGGTTTCTGCTTCATCAATGAGGGAGCGCAGCAAGCTGCACTCCCCATCAGTCATAATATTGTTCAGCATTAATCGTCAATTGTTAATTAGAAGAGCTTGTTGGGATAAACGCCCTCGTCGACGAGTTGCTGGATGCGCTCTACAGTAGCCTCACGGTCAGCGGCATAGGTCACGCCAAACCATTTGCTGGTGGTATCGAGCACCTCGCAGGTAGCTGTTCCGTCGTTAATCAGCTTGTTCACCATCAGAGGGATAAAGAACTCAGCCTTCAGGTTCTCCATATTCTTCGGATCACTCAGGAACTCCTTGAAATACTCTTCCGAATATTTGAAATAGTCGGGTGTAAAGCCCCAGACGTTCATCGATACAGGCGTGTTGTCATCAAGGTTCTGCCACTCGCCCTGCTCGTCTTTGAACTGGATATGACCGTTCTGACGAAGAATCTCCGTACGTTCTACGACGTCCGTCAGATGGCGTTTGTCGTTGTACGAGCATACGCCGCGAGCCACACTACCATTCTCGCTCAGCGTGTTACACACACGGAAACCCACCATGGCATACTGGTTCTTGGCACCCTCAGGCAGATTGCTCAGGAACTTGCCAATCTGCATAAAACAGTCGCGACCGTAGAAGTCGTCACAGTTGATGACGCAGAACGGTTCCTTAATGATGTCCTTACCCATCAGCACGGCATGATTGGTACCCCAAGGCTTCTGACGTCCCTCAGGAACGGAGAATCCTGCAGGCAGCGCGTCAAGTGCCTGGAAACACAGCTCACACTTCACCTTACCCTCATACTTCGAGAGAATCTGCGTGCGGAACTGCTCCTCAAAGTCCTTACGGATAACCCATACTATCTTGCCAAAACCAGCTTGGATAGCGTCATAAATACTATAGTCCATGATGGTCTCACCATTGGGGCCCAGACCGTCGAGCTGCTTCAGGCCACCATAACGGCTACCCATACCAGCTGCCAAAAGAAATAATGTCGGTTTCATTGCGTTTGTCTTATTTTAATATTATTGACTGCAAAGGTAACACTTTTTCCTGACACAGGCAACAATGATATTGTTTTTTAACATTTTAATGCCCTCATGGCGTTCAACACGGCCAAAACCGTAACACCAACATCCGCAAAAACAGCCATCCACATCGTTGCCAGTCCTACCGTAGCCAGCACGAGCACTGCCGCCTTGACACCAATAGCCAGCCACACATTCTGACGGGCTATCGATAGCGTACGTCTGGCAATACGGATGGCCAGTGCCACCTTCGAGGGATGATCGTCCATCAATACCACGTCGGCAGCCTCGATGGCAGCGTCGCTGCCCAGTCCTCCCATGGCGATTCCTACGTCAGCGCGCGCCAGCACAGGAGCGTCGTTGATGCCGTCACCGACGAAGGCAAGGTGAGAGGTTTGAGGTGCGGAGTTAGAGCTGAGGAGTTGTTCTACATGTTCCACTTTGTCAGCGGGCAACAGTTCTGCATACCATTCGTCCAAGCCTAACTGTCCTGCGACGCGCTCTCCCACCTCACGACGGTCGCCAGTCAGCATCACCGTTCGGCTAACACCTAGCGCCTTCAGCTGTGCAATAGCCTCGGCACTGTCCTCCTTCACCTTGTCGTTGATAACTATATGGCCGGCATACTGTCCGTCAATAGCCACGTGGATAATCGTTCCCACGTGCGTGCAGTCGTGCCATTGAGCCCCTACGGCATCCATCAGTTTCGTATTACCCACACAAACAATCTTTTCACCGACTTTCGCTCGAATACCTTTTCCCGGTATCTCCTCGACGTCGCTCACCTCACATCCGTCCGTAGCCTCGTCAGGGAAGGCGTCGCGCAAGGCTGCTCCGATGGGGTGCGTCGTATAGTGTTCCACGTGTGCAGCCAAGTGCAGCAGCTGGTGTTCATCGAAGCTATCTGGATGTACGGCCTCAACGGCAAACTGTCCGTGCGTCAGTGTACCCGTCTTGTCAAATACTACCGTGCCGACCTTTGACAACACATCCATATAGTTGGCACCCTTGATGAGAATACCACGACGCGACGCGCCGCCAATACCCGCAAAGAATGTCAATGGCACACTGAGCACCAGTGCACAGGGACACGACACTACCAGAAACAGCAATGCCCTATAGAGCCACGTGGCAAAGGTTCCTCCCAGCAGTGTGGGTACGACGGCCAAGAGGACGGCGGCACCAACGACAATGGGTGTATAAATGCGCGCAAACTTGGTGATGAAGGTCTCGCTTTGCGACTTGTGCTCGCCGGCATCTTCCACCAGTCGGATGATTTTCGATACAGTGCTCTCGCCAAAGCTCTTGGTAGTACGCACACGTAGCACACCTGACAGATTGACACAGCCTGACACCACTTCGTCGCCAGTCTCCACGCTGCGAGGCATTGTCTCACCCGTCAGTGCAACGGTATTCAGCTGACTGCTGCCCTCGACAACGACACCGTCCAAAGGCACTTTCTCGCCTACGCGGATAAGAATCGTATCTCCCACTGCCACCTCCTCCGGGGCAACGTCTCTCACTTCAGCTCTCCCACCTCTTACCTCTAACCTCTCACCTCTTACTTCTACATGCGCCACATCTGGACGAATATCCATAAGATGTGAAATGCTCTCGCGGCTCTTTCCTTCGGCATAGCCCTCAAACAGTTCTCCCACCTGGAAGAACAGCATCACAAAGACAGCCTCAGGAAATTCGTTCTCCGCGCCAGGCAGGAATCCGATGCCCAAAGCCCCCAATGTAGCAACAGCCATGAGGAAGTCTTCGTTGAAGGCTTCTCCTTCCATCAGGCCCTCTGCCGCTTCCTTCAGCGTGTCCCATCCCACCAGGAGATAAGGAACAAGATAAACCAACAGCAGTTGCCAAGTGGACAACGCAAACGTATGTTCGATGTAGACCGCTACTGCCAGCAACACTGCCGCCAACACAATTTTCAGCAGCTTTCCGCGCTGCCCTTCTTCTTCGTGATGGTGATGGTGCTCACAGGAGGAACACGCTTCTTCGTGATGATGATGTTCTTTACACATATTCTCTCGTTTTTATTGTTTCTGGGTGCAAAGGTAGGAAAAACCTTTCGCAACTCGGTTGCAAACATACCAGCGGCTTATATATATAATAAGGTACGCGTAAGAAAAATGATAGAAAAAAGCATTTTTCTTTGGTGTTTTACGCTTTTTGTCGTATCTTTGCAAACAACTAAAAACGATTGATTGCTATGCTACACATTCGATGCAAGAACAACAACGTGACGAAGGCTTTCCCAGAAGGCTGTTCGCTATTGGACGTCTACCAAGAGTTCGCTGACGAAATCAAGCTGCCCTACCCCGTAGTGTCAGCAAAAGTGAATAATGCCTCTGAGGGACTGAAGTTCAGACTCTTCCAAAACCGCGACGTAGAATTCCTCGATGCTCGCGAAGGCAGTGGACACCGCGTCTACGTGCGCTCCTTGTGTTTCCTGCTCTACAAGGCGACGCAGGACATCTTCCCTGGGTCGAAACTATTCATCGAACACACCATCTCGCGGGGCTACTATTGTAACTTCAAGAAAAAGAACAACGAAGGACTGGCGGATGGCGACATCAAGCAAATCAGCGAGCGGATGAGGGAAATCGTGAATCTCGACATGCCCTTCCGTCGCACAGAGGCAACCAACGAAGAGGCCATTCGCGTATTTGCCGAACGAGGTTTCTCCGACAAAGTAAAGCTGCTTGAAACCAGCGGACAGATATATAGCGACTACTATATGCTGGGTGATACTGCCGATTATTACTACGGACCGCTAGTGCCCAGTGCCGGCTATCTGAAGGTCTTCGGACTGGAACCCTACCACGACGGAATGTTGTTGCGTGTACCCGATTGGAACAATCCTACCATCCTGGCAGAGAAGGTGGATATGCCCAAGACGTATGAGATGTTCCGCGAGAAGACGAAATGGGACATCATCATGCGACTGTCGAATGCGGGCGACGTCAACAAAGCGATACTGAAAGGCCACGCCTCGGAACTGATACAAGTCAGCGAAGCCTTGCAGGAGAAGAAGATTGTGCAGATAGCAGAAGACATCGAACGCCGATTCCATGCGGAGGAGAAGCCTATACGGCTGGTACTCATCACCGGTCCGTCGTCGTCAGGAAAGACGACATTCTGCAAGCGACTCTCCATCCAACTGCTAGCTTGCGGTCTGCGTCCGATGTCGTTCTCTACTGACGACTATTTCGTGAATCGCGTAGATACTCCGAAACTGCCCAATGGCGACTATGATTTCGACAACATCGAGACGGTGGACTATGCCCTGCTGGAGGATCATCTGAGCAGGCTGATGAAAGGCGAACGTGTAGAAATTCCAGAATACAACTTCACCACGGGCAAGCGCGAATGGAACGGCAAGAAGCTGAAACTGGCAGGCGATACGGTGCTCATCATTGAGGGCATCCATGCACTGAACCCCAAGTTGACGCAGAACATCGACAATTCGCTGAAATATAAAATCTACATCTCGGCACTCACCAGCATCTCGCTCGACGATCACAACTGGATTCCCGTTCGTGACAACCGCTTGCTGCGTCGCATCATCCGCGACTACAACAAAGGAGCCTATACAGCGCGTGAGACCATTGCCCAATGGAAGAATGTGTGTGAGGCGGAGGACAAATGGATATTCCCCTATCAGGAGACTGCTGACGCCATGTTCAACTCGGCACTGAACATTGAGTTTGCCGTCCTGCGCACTCATGCGGAGATTATCCTCTCGTCAGTACAAAGAAACTGTCCTGAATATGCAGAGGCCCATCGTCTGCTGAAGTTCATCCACTATTTCCTGCCCGTAAGCGACAAAGAAATACCTCCCACGAGCATCATGCGTGAGTTCGTAGGAGGCAGTAGCTTCAAATATTAACTTCGCAAACTTCTTACTTAAACAGCGAGTACTCCGGCACTTCCCACGCCAGGGCACTTGCTCCTAAGACGTCGCGCTCGCGGTTGTCCATTCTCGACACCACGATTCTCACCTTGCCGCGCATGTTGGGGAACACATGATCCTCAAACGATTCGCGCGCGGGCTCCAACAGGAATTTTCCTGCACGCGAGATACCACCAGTCAGGATGATGGCCTGCGGATTGATGATGTTGGCATAGTTGGCCAGTGCCAAACCCAGCAGATAGCCCGTCTTGCGGAAGGTCTCAATGGCCAGCGCGTCGCCTTGCTCGCAACATTCAAAAATAATCTTGGGGTTCAAATGTTCAATCTCGCGCATTAGCGACGGCTCGTCCGACTCCAGCATCAGGTCCTTGGCCGTGCGGACGATACCGTGGGCACCAACGTACGACTCAATACAGCCTTTCTTACCACAGCCACACTGACGTCCGTTGTCAAACAAAGTGGCGTGACCCCACTCACCGGCATAGCCTTCGGTTCCAATGTGCTCACGGCCTTGCGAGAAGAAACAGCTGCCTATGCCCACGCCCAAAGTGATGATGATAAAGTCCTTCAGTCCGTGAGCCGAGCCATAGGTGTATTCACCCAATGCTGCTACGTGGGCATCGTTGCCTACTGCGACTGCCATTCCCATGCGGTCGCGCACTAGTGCTGCCAAGGGTATCTCACCCTTCCAGGGCAGGTTGGCGGCATTGATGATACATCCCGAAATGGAACTGGCACTGGGAGCGCTGATTCCTATCGAGCGAATCTTCTCATACCCTCCGTTGCTCTCCATCAGCATGTAGAGGCGGTCCGACAGTTCCGACACGTAATCACTGACATTCTGATAGTCGGAAGTCACGAAACTGTCCTCTGCGAGGATGTTTCCGCGAATGTCGACGATGGCGAGTGTCGTACGCTCGATGCTGATGTCGACTCCAATGACCTTACTTTTCAGTTCTTCTTCCATAATAATAGTATATTGTTAGTTAGATTTTTTACTTAAACAGCGAGTACTCCTTCACGCTCCACGCCAGCACGCTGGCACCTAGCAGATTAGCCTCCTTCTCGTCAAACTGCGACGACAGGAACTTCACCTTGCCCTTGATGTTGTGGAACACATGATCGTTGAAACTCTCCCAAGCAGGATCAAACAGCCAGTCGCCTAAATGAGAGACACTGCCTGTAAAGATAAAGGCCTCAGGATTGATGATAGTGGCATAGACGGACAGTGCCGATCCTAAGATGTCGCCCGTCCGGCGCATGGTCTCTATGGCCAGTTCGTCACCCATTTCGCAGAACGACACGATGATTTCGGGTGTCAGGTCCTCCGTCAGGCGCATCTTCGAGGGTTTGTCACTCTCGGACATCACCTCCTGGGCGGTCAGCAGGATACCCTTGCGCGAACAGTACATCTCCAGACAGCCACTGTTGCCACAGCCACACTGCCGTCCGTCATGGTGAGCCAGACTATGACCTATCTCCCCGGCAAAACCGTCGCCTCCAGGATAGTACTGGCCATTGACAAAGATGCAGCTGCCGACACCGCCTCCCAGCGTCATCAACACGAAATTCTTCATGCCGTGAGCCACACCGAAGGCCAGCTCGCCCAATCCACGGGCATAGGCGTTATTACCCAGTGCTACGGCCAGTCCCAGTCTGTCACGCATCATGGCTGCCAAGGGGACTACGCCCTTCCACGGCAGATTGGGTGCATTCTCGATACACGACGTCATGTAATTGGCACTCGGACAACAGATACCCAACGAACGGATGCTCTCGTAGCCGCCGTTGTTTTCCACCAGTGTCACGACACGTTCGCTCAACACCGACGCGAAATCGCCGATATTGGGATTGGTTCCCGTGTTGAAGCTTTCACTTGCAATGATATCTCCGCGCACGTCAATCACCGCCAATGTGGTGGTGTCTATCTCGATGTCTACTCCGACAACGCGGGTCTTGATTGTTTCATGTATCATAAGTCCGTAGTTTCCATTATTAGTGCTACAAAAGTAAGAAATATTCTTGAAACCACCAAATATTTGTCAAGAATTTAGCAAATATTTAACGTCAAAGGCAAAAAATTGTCAATTGTCAATGGTCAATTATCAATTATTTCGTATCTTTGCAGACGCATTGTGAACATATATATTACAAAATATGAACGTTTTAGAGCTTAGTGAACAAGAGATTGGCAGACGCGAAAGTCTGCAACAGCTGCGCGAAATGGGCATCAACCCCTACCCCGCAGCAGAATTTCCTACCAACGCATTTTCTACGGAGATTATAGATAGCTTCCAGGACGATGCCGACCCGCGCGAGGTGTGTATCGCCGGCCGTATGATGGGTCGCCGCGTCATGGGTAAGGCTTCGTTTGTAGAATTGCAGGATTCCAAGGGCCGCATTCAGGTGTACATCACCCGCGACGACCTCTGCCCGGGTGAGGACAAGGAGTTATACAATACCGTATTCAAGAAGTTGCTCGACATTGGCGACTTCATCGGCATCAAGGGCTTCGTGTTCCGCACGCAGACGGGCGAAATCAGCGTCCACTGCAAGGAGCTGACGCTGTTGTCGAAGGCGCTGAAGCCCCTGCCCATCGTGAAATATAAGGATGGTGTGGCGTACGACAAGTTCGACGACCCCGAGCTGCGTTATCGTCAGCGCTATGTCGACCTCGTCGTCAACGAGGGTGTGAAAGACACCTTCCTAAAGCGTGCTACCATCATCCGCACCCTGCGTCGCATCCTGGACGATGCTGGCTATACGGAGGTTGACACCCCCATTCTGCAGAACATTGCCGGTGGTGCCTCGGCTCGTCCGTTCATCACCCATTTCAATGCTCTGAATCAGGATATGTACATGCGTATTGCCACTGAGCTTTATCTGAAACGCCTCATCGTAGGTGGCTTCGAGGGCGTTTACGAGATGGGCAAGAACTTCCGCAACGAGGGTATGGACAAAACCCACAACCCTGAGTTCACCTGTATGGAGCTCTATGTCAGCTATAAGGACCTGCTGTGGGGTATGACCTTCACAGAGAATATGTTGGAGCAGATTTGTACGGCTGTCAACGGCAAGCCTGAGGTTGAGATTGACGGCAACAGCATTTCGTTCGAGGCACCTTTCCGTCGGCTGCCCATTCTCGATGCTATTAAGGAGAAGACCGTTTGCGACTGCGGCG
>JAEEGL014591483.1_pt1 | contig 11632 bp, 10 predicted proteins | sample 9134231 | NCBI WGS metagenome assembly JAEEGL01 (sample SAMN16246548, study PRJNA631951) | gut metagenome | biome: gut microbiome; feature: rumen; material: fiber-attached | host: Bos | place: Iran: Karaj | collected 2018-10 | reverse complement strand
TTGAGTTACCCACAACGTCGTAGTGTATGATTTCGTATGTATTGAGGGAAACGTGCTGCCGCCCGGACTGAGCCGGAACGCGGAACTGACCGCTCATAACTGCGCGGTAGCTCCAGTAGGGCATATATATACCGCGGAAGCTCTCGATAAGATCTGACTTGCTGTACTTGCGCGAAACAAAGGGATGACGGCGCACTTCCTTGCAGTACGCTTTTTTGCAGTCCTCCTTTGTGACCTTGAAGGGAATGATGTAGTCGGGCTTCCATTCCTGACGCATCTTTTCATAGATCATCGACGCGCCGCCGCAGTACTGGCAAAAGCCTACGGCGTCGTTCTTGTCTGTGGTGAGCAGCTCCGCGCCGCACGAGGGACAGATATATACGTAGCTGTCAAACTGCGATGAACGCGCGTCGTCACGAGAGCTGTTGTCGGAGAGCTTCTGTGTTTCAAACAGGTTTCCGCAGTGGTCGCACGCCATTTTCTGAGAGGCGATATCGAACCGAAGGGCAGCTCCGCAGGTGGGACAACCTACCATGCATTATCTCCTTTCTCAGATCCTGACGGGGATATTCTTGACCGCCAGATATTGCTTGAGCTGAGGGATAGGGATTTCTCCGAAGTGGAAGAGCGAAGCCGCGAGCACAGCGTCAGCCTTGCCCTCGGTAAACGCGTCGTAGAAGTGCTCGAGCGCGCCCGCACCGCCGCTCGCGATAACGGGGATATTCACTCGCTCGGAAACCGCTCTTGTCAGCTCGAGGTCATAGCCCTTTTTCTGGCCGTCCTCGTCCATGCTTGTGAGCAGAATCTCGCCCGCGCCGAGCTCAGCGCAGCGAAGCGCCCATTCAACGGCGTCGATGCCCATAGGAGTTCTGCCACCGTTTATGTATACCTCCCAGCTGTCGCCGCTGCGTTTAGCGTCGATTGCCGCGACAACGCACTGGCTGCCGAATTTATACGCCGCCTCGCTGATAAGCTCGGGACGGTGTACAGCCGCGGAGTTTACTGACACCTTGTCGGCGCCCGCTCTGAGAAGCGCGTTGAAATCATCAACGCTGCGGATACCGCCGCCAACGGTGAAAGGAATAAAAATACTGTCAGCTACCTTTTCAACCATGTCGATGGTGATATTCCTCGAGTCGCTCGATGCGGTGATATCGAGAAATACAAGCTCGTCGGCGCCCTGAGCGTCATACTGCTTTGCGCATTCAACGGGATCGCCCGCGTCAACGAGGTTTACAAAGCTCATACCTTTTACGACCCTGCCGTTCTTGACGTCGAGGCAGGGAATAATTCTTTTTGCGTACATAATCAGCCCTCCACAATCGCAGCGAAGTTTCTCAGGATCTTGAGGCCTGTTTCGCCGCTTTTTTCGGGGTGGAACTGCGTCGCGAACACATTGTCCTTTTCCACCGCCGCGTCAATCATTACTCCGTACTCAGTCTGAGCCGCCACGATATCTCTCTCGTAGGCGTTGAGGAAATACGAGTGAACGAAATATACATACGGATTCCGTTCGATTCCCGTGAACAGTCTGCTCGAGGGGTTGATTTCGATGCTGTTCCAGCCCATGTGCGGGATTTTCAGTCCTTCTTTTTTCGGGATTTTGCGAATGCTGCCCGCGAAGATGTTCAGACCGTCAGCCTCTGGACTTTCCTCACTTGCAGGGAAGAGAAGCTGCAGTCCGAGACAGATGCCAAGGAACGGCTTGCCGCTGGCGATAAACTCCTTAACAGCCTCTCTGATACCGAGCTTTTCCATGTTGTCTACCGTGTCGCCGAAGGAGCCTACTCCGGGGAGAATAGCGCCGTCCGCTGACATGATCTCGTCTTTTTTATTTGTGATGAAGCAGTCGCAGCCGATATGCCTGAGCGCCTTGTAAACGCTCTGAATATTGCCTGCGCCGTAGTCGATAATTGCAATCATTTTACCGTCCTCCTTATCTTATATAATAATATTATCATAGTAAAAGTTCTTTTGCAACCAAAACCTTTAATAACGTCAGAAATCTTTCAGGGATTTGGAAATTTCCTTCAAAAAATATTGAATTCTGCAAGTGAGTGTGATAAAATGAAATACGTATGAGAATAAATTAAAGGAGTATCATAATAATGATAACACACCTTTTGACAAGAATAGATCTGATGATGAACAGCTTCTCGAAGGGACAGAAGCGCATTGCGCTGTATATCGAGGAGCATTATGATAAGGCGGCGTTCATGACCGCCTCTAAGCTCGGCGAAACCGTCGGCGTTTCCGAGAGCACAGTCGTCCGTTTTGCCACAGAGCTTGGCTACGACGGCTATCCGCGCCTGCAAAAGGCGATGCAGGAAATGATCCGCAACAAGCTCACCTCGGTTCAGCGAATTGAAGTCACCTCGAGCAGGATCGGCAACAGCAACGTCCTCGACAGCGTGCTCAATCAGGATATCGACAAGATCCGCCGCACGATCGAGGAAACCTCGCACGAGGACTTCAACCGCGCGGTCGACGAGATCTGCAACGCGAAGAGAATCTACATCTTCGGCGTTCGTTCCACAGGCGCGATCGCGGGCTTTCTGGCGTATTATTTTGAGCTGATTTTTGACAACGTGGTTCTGATAAATACAACCTCGGCGACCTCTACCTATGAGCACATTTTCCGCATTACCGAGGACGACGTTATGATCGGTATTTCATTCCCGCGCTACAGCTCGATGGCTATTGAAGCGATGGATTTCGCGCGTTCACGCGGAGCTCACGCCGTGGCTATCACCGACAGCATGGCGTCGCCGCTTGTGCAGTCCGCTGACTCGATCCTGATTGCGAGAAGTGATATGGCGTCCATCGTCGATTCGCTCGTCGCACCGCTCAGTCTGATCAACGCCCTGATTGTCGCGACCGTCCTCAAGAAGAAGGACGAGGTATCCGAAACCTTCCACGCGCTCGAGGACGTATGGAACCGCGAGGGCGTTTATACCAACCACGACGAAAAGGCAGAGAAAAATGGTAAGTAAGAAGGTTCTTGTCGTCGGCGCGGGTGCTGCGGGACTTATCGCCGCAGGTACAGCCGCAGAATACGGCGCCAGCGTCACACTGATAGAAAAGAACCGGCGCGTCGGCAGGAAGATCATGATCACCGGCAAGGGGCGCTGCAACATCACAAACAACTGCGACGTCCAGACCTTTATCCGCAATGTTCCCGTAAACGGCAGATTCCTGTATTCGGCGATCAACCGATTTTCTCCCGAGGACACGATCGGCTTTTTCGAGAGTCTCGGCTTGCCGCTGAAAACCGAGAGAGGCAACAGGGTATTTCCCGTTTCCGAACGCGCGGTAGACGTTGTCGATACGCTGCGCGAATATGTATTGAACAGCGGCGTGAAGATAGTCAATGACACCGCCGTTGCATTGATTTTGGAGAACGGAGAAGCCCTCGGCGTTAAGTGTGAGGGACAGAGCTATTATGCCGACAGCGTTATCGTCTGCTGCGGCGGCAAGAGCTATCCGCTGACAGGCTCGACGGGCGACGGCTATCTTCTCGCAAAGCAGGCAGGTCACACCGTGACAGAGCTTAAGCCTTCACTCGTTCCGCTCGAGAGCAGCGACCACGAATGCAAGTCGATGCAGGGGCTTTCGCTCAAAAACGTGTCACTAAAAATCATCAATAAAAATTCCAATAAAGAATTATACTCCGACTTCGGCGAGATGCTGTTTACGCATTTCGGTATCAGCGGTCCCATGGTGCTTTCCGCAAGCTCCCATATCCGCGATATTCCGCCGGATACCTACACGGCGGTGATCGACCTCAAGCCTGCCCTCGACAGCGAGCAGCTTGACCGCCGTCTGCAGAACGAATTCAAGGCAAACTCCAACAAGGACGTTTCCAATTCGTTCTCGAAGCTCTTACCAAAGAAAATCATTGTCCCCGTGTTAAAGCGCTGGGGAGTTCCGTTTGATAAAAAATGCAACGCCGTTACGCGCGAGGAGCGGCACGCCCTGTGCGCGATCCTCAAGGGCTTTACGGTTCCGATAAGCGGTTTCCGCCCGATAGAAGAGGCGATAATCACCTCGGGCGGAGTGAAAACCGACGAGATCAACCCCAAAACCATGGAAAGCAAGCTCGCAGCCGGGCTGTATTTTGCAGGTGAGGTGATCGACTGCGACGCGTACACAGGCGGCTTCAATCTTCAGATAGCATGGAGTACCGGCAGACTCGCGGGCGAGAATGCCGCAATATAGAAAGGAAGTTTTGTATGTCAACCGCAATCGCATTGGACGGCCCCGCAGGAGCGGGCAAGTCCTCTATCGCACGAAGAGCCGCTAAAGAGCTCGGATATATTTACGTGGACACAGGCGCGCTCTACCGCACCGTAGGCCTTGCCGCATCGCTCCGCGGCATTGAGCCTGTCGATTCTCCCGAGGTGGACAAGCTCCTCTCTGAGATCAAGGTTGAGCTGACCTTCAACGCTCAGGGTGAGCAGATCGTTCTTCTCGACGGCAGGGACGTTTCGGGTGAGATCCGCACTCCCGAGGCTTCAATGACGGCGTCAAAAATCTCTGCGATTCCCGCCGTAAGGGCGTATCTCCTTGATTTGCAGCGCGATATGGCAAAGACAAACGACGTTATCATGGACGGCAGAGATATCGGCACTGTCGTTTTGCCCGACGCTAAGGTAAAGATCTTTCTCACCGCTTCTCCCGAGGCACGCGCTCAGCGCCGCTATAAGGAGCTTATCGAGAAGGGCATGGACGTTAAATACGAGGATATACTTCAGGACGTTATTACGCGCGATTACAATGACTCCCACCGCGAGATCGCGCCGCTAAAGCCTGCCGAGGGCAGCGTCACTGTCGACACAACAGAGCTCGACTTTGAGCAGAGCGTCGACAAAATCATCTCAGTGATAAAGGAGAATCGCTGATGGCACAAAATAAGGTCTTATACACTATCGGCAAGGGTATCTGTATGCCGATTTTCAAGCTTTTTTACCGTTTCAAAACAATAAACGCCGATAATATCCCCTCAGAGGGCGGCGTTATCATAGCGAGCAACCATATCTCAAACTCCGACCCGCCGCTTCTGGGACTTTCCGCAAAGCGCAGGATGTACTTTATGGCGAAGGTCGAGCTGTTCAAGAACAAGTTTTTCGGCGCGCTTATCCGTGCGCTCGGCGCTTTTCCCGTTGAACGCGGCGCCGGCGACGGCAAGGCGATAAAGACGGGCGAGGATTTGATTAAAGAGGGCAACGTCATGACTATCTTTATCGAGGGCGGACGTACAAAGACAGGCGGCCTCATGCGTCCGCGAAGCGGCTGCGCGCTTGTTGCCCAGCAGATGCAGGTTCCTGTTGTACCCGCGTGTATCACGATCGTCGGCAACCCGAAATTCCTTTTTTCAAAGCGCGTGATCGAGTTCGGTGAGCCGCTGACCCCAGAAAAGCTCGGACTGACCGTAGACGGCGGCAGACGCGAACTTAAGGACGCGTCCAATATGATTATGGGCGAAATCAAGAAAATGAGGGAGAGAGCTCTCAATGAGTATAAAAAAGGCTGATTCGGCGGGCTTCTGCTTCGGAGTGAACCGCGCGATAAGCATGGTAAAGGATCTGGTTGACCATGACGTCAAGGTTTGCACCCTCGGCCCGATCATACACAACATGGAGGTCGTCCGCGAGCTCGAGCAGCATGGCTGCCGTCCCGTCGAGAGTATCGGCGAGATAAACGAGGGCGAGATTCTTGTTATCCGCTCGCACGGCGTTCCGAAGACTGTTATCGACGAGCTCGATAAGAAGGGTATTGAGTATCAGGACGCGACCTGTCCCTTTGTAAAGAAGATCCACCGCATCGTAAGCGAGGCAGTCGTTGGGGAAGAGGTTGTTCTGATCGCCGGAAATGCGAGCCACCCCGAGGTCAAGGGTATCATCGGCAACTGCAAAACCGATTGTTATACATTTAACAATGAAGGTGAATTGGACAACTTGCTCATAAATATTCTGAAAGAGAATAATAAATTGGTAAAAGTTGTGGCACAGACAACATTTGACACAAAAGAATGGAAAAAATCTGTAAAAAAGATAAAAAAACTATGTACAAATTCAAAAATATTTGATACAATATGTAATGCTACGTCAGTTAGGCAGAGTGAAGCGGATGAAATAGCCGCTCAGTCGGACTTTATGGTAGTCATAGGCGACCGCCACAGTTCCAACACAGCCAAGCTTTTTGATATATGCAAACGCAGATGCGGGAACACGGTGCTTATCGAAACTGCCGCCGAGCTGGATATGAATCAGGTTCGCGCTGCCGAGAACATAGGCGTAACTGCAGGTGCTTCAACGCCTGCAAAGATAATAAAGGAGGTACTGGATACAATGAGTGAAGAAATCAAATCCGGTGAAACAACAAATTTAGAAGAATCTTTTGAGGAGCTGCTTGAAGAATCCCTCAAAAACTTAAATACAAATGAGAGGGTAATGGGTACTGTCATCAGCATTGCGCCGAATGAAGTACAGGTCGACGTCGGCAGAAAACAGACCGGTTTTGTTCCTGTGTCTGAGCTGTCAAATGATCCCAGCGCGAAGCCTGAGGACATCGTCAAGGTTGGCGACGAAATCGAGCTTCTTATCATGAAGACAAACGATCAGGAAGGCACCATCATGCTTTCCAAGCGCAGAGTAGACGCGCAGAAGAGCTGGGAGGAGCTTCAGGAGAAGGTTGACTCTCAGGAGATCCTTACAAGCAAGGTAACAGAGGCTGTCAAGGGCGGCGTAATCGTTCTTTACAACGGCGTAAGAGTATTTATCCCCGCTTCACAGGCGACCGCGAGCCGTGACGAGAGCCTTGAGGATCTCGTAGGTCAGGACGTTGACTTCCGTCTTATCGAGGTTTCACAGCGCGGCAGATACAAGAGAGCTATCGGTTCTATCCGCAGCGTACTCAAGGAGCAGAGAGCTGCTCAGCGCGAGGAGTTCTGGAAGAACTGCGAGGTTGGCAAGCGCTACACAGGCGTTGTCAAGTCTCTGACAAGCTACGGCGCGTTCGTAGACCTCGGCGGCGTATTCGGCATGATACACATTTCCGAGCTGTCCTGGACACACATCAAGCACCCCTCAGAGGTTGTTAACGTAGGCGACACCGTTGAAGTTTACGTTAAGGACATCAACGAGGAGACAAAGAAGATTTCTCTCGGCTTCAAGAACGCCGACGACAATCCCTGGGAGATCCTCAAGAGAGATTATCCCGAGGGCACCGTTGTTAACGCAACCATCGTTGGTCTTACCACCTTCGGCGCGTTCGCTAACATCATTCCCGGCATCGACGGTCTTATCCACATCTCACAGATCGCCAACAAGAGAATCGACAAGCCCGCTGACGTTCTGTCCGTAGGCGACACAGTTGAGGCTAAGATCACCGCTATCGACTTTGACAAGAAGCGCGTAAGCCTTTCCATGAGAGCTCTCCTTCCCGAGGACGAGCAGGCTCCCGTTAAGGCTGCCGCTGAGGTCGCTGAGACTGTTGAGGAGGCTCCCGCTGAGGAAGCTGCCGACGCTGAATAATTACATATTTTAAGGTTATTCTAATGCGGTAACTTCCCTGCGGAGGTTACCGCGTTTTGTTTCTAAGAAGGAGGGAAGAGCATGACGCCAAAGGAAGAATTTATACAGATTTATAAGGAAAACATAACCCGCAAGGGCGCTGACGAGCTGCTTGAGTGGCTGCAGCGCACGGATTTCTTTACCGCACCCGCGAGCGCGCGCTATCACTGTGCCTGTGAGGGCGGACTTGTTATCCATTCCGTCAGTGTGTTCAACACAATGATGGAGAAGCATTTTGACGAAGAGACCGACAGCGTTGAGAGCTTTGCGATCTGCGCGCTTCTGCATGATCTGTGCAAGGCGCAGTTTTACAAGGTGTCCACCCGCAACGTCAAGAACGAGCAGACAGGTCAGTGGGAGAAGGTGCCGTATTTCGCAATCGAGGATCAGTTCCCGTACGGCCACGGCGAGAAGTCCGTATTCCTGATCGAGCGCAAAATGCGCTTGAAAATCGAGGAAGCTATGGCTATCCGCTGGCACATGGGCGAGTTCGGCGACAAGAACAGCAACGTCATCAGTCAGGCGTATGATAAATATCCCCTGGCTGTAAAGCTGCACCTCGCGGACCTGGAATCGACCTTCCTTCGCGAAAAAGGCTATTCTCAGGTAAAATAAACTTTCGGGGCGGTCTTTACCGCCCTTATTTACAGGTGATAAAATGCAAAAGCAGGCTGCCAGGAGCAGAATTGACGAGCTTGTAAAAACGCTCGAATACCACAATAACCTTTACTATAACCAGGACTCTCCCGAAATCTCTGACTACGAGTACGATATGCTGTTGCGCGAGCTGGAGAATCTCGAAGCTGAGTTTCCCGAGTTCCGCTCGCCGGACTCTCCGACGAACAGAGTAGGCGGCAGTGCGGGCGAGAAGTTCTCGCCTGTTGTTCACGCAGTACCTATGGAGAGCCTACACGACAGCTTTTCCGAGGAAGAACTGCGCGATTTTGACCGCAAGGTGCGCGAGGTCGCACCAGCCGCGAGATATGTAGTCGAGCCTAAGTTTGACGGCCTTTCCGTTTCCTGCGAGTACCGAAACGGCGTGTTTACGCGCGGCTCAACAAGAGGCGACGGCACTACGGGCGAGGACGTGACCGATAATCTCATGACAATAAAAAGCCTTCCGAAGCGTATCGCGAACGCTCCTGCGTTCCTCGAGGTTCGCGGCGAGGTGTATATGTCCTTCAAGAGCTTTGACGAGCTCGTCAGGAGGCAGGAGGAAAACGAGGAGAAGCCCGCCAAGAATCCGCGAAATGTCGCGGCAGGCTCTCTGCGCCAGAAGAACGCCAAAATAACCGCCGAGCGCGCGCTCGATATATTCGTATTCAACATTCAGCAGGTCGACGGCATGACGCTGACCTCTCACCGACAGAGCCTTGACTACCTCTCGGAGCTTGGCTTTCCGACTTCGTTCTACACCGTCTGCGACACTATCGACGAGGTGATTGAGGAGATACGCAAAATCGGCGACAACCGCGGCGAATATGACTACGCTATCGACGGCGCGGTCGTAAAGGTGGACGACTTCTCTGTGCGAGAGCAGCTCGGCAGCACCGCGAAGTACCCGAAATGGGCGGAAGCCTACAAATATCCGCCCGAGGAGAAGCCGACAAAGCTGCTCGATATTGAAATCAACGTCGGCAGAACGGGCGTGCTCACTCCCGTGGGAATCTTTGAGCCTGTGCTTCTGGCAGGCACAACCGTCAGCCGCGCGACTCTGCACAACAGGGATTTCATCGAGGAAAAGGGCATCTGCGTCGGCGATACCGTCATTATCCGCAAGGCAGGCGAGATCATTCCCGAGGTTCTCTCTGTCAGCGAGCACGCCGAAAACGCCGTGCCGTTTGAGTTCCCGAAGGTCTGTCCCTCCTGCGGCAGTCCTGTTTCCCAGGACGACGAAGCGGCTATCCGCTGTACAAACACCGACTGTCCCGCTCAGCTTACGCGCCACCTGATTCACTTTGTCAGCCGTGACGCTATGGACATCGACGGCTTGGGGCCTGCGGTTCTCGAGCAGCTTATCGCCGAGAACCTTATCAAGTCGCCTGCGGATCTGTACCGCCTGACCGCTGACGATATCATCGCTCTCGACCGAAAGGCTGAAAAGTCTGCCAATAATCTGATAGCTGCGATAGAGAAGTCAAAGGATAACGAGCTGTACCGCCTTGTTTTCGCCCTCGGAATCCGCAATATCGGTCTGAAGGCGGCGAAAATCGTCTGCGAAAACTTCCTCACTATCGACGATATCATGAATGCGAAGGCTGAGGATTTCGAGAAAATCGACGGCTTCGGCAGTATCATGGCTCAGAGCCTTGAGAACTATTTCGGACTTGAGAGCACAAAGGAACTTGTTTCACAGCTGAAGGAGCTCGGGCTCAAGATGAAGCCCTCCGAACAGAGAGCGTCGGGCGGCATCTTTGAGGGCAAGACCTTTGTCCTTACGGGTACTCTGCCTACGATGAAGCGCAGCGAGGCGTCAAAGTTGATCGAGCAGCACGGCGGAAAGACCTCGTCCTCCGTTTCCAAGAAAACCTCGTACGTCCTCGCGGGAGAGGAAGCCGGCAGCAAGCTGACAAAGGCTCAGACTCTCGGCATTCCTGTCCTCAGCGAAGATGAATTTCTGAAAATGATAAACGACTGATTATATGACCTGTCTTAAACGGCAGGTCTATTTTTTTGCCTGTCCGCATAGAATTAACTGTAGTCAAACGAAAGGAATGATAAGCATGAAGGAAGATCTGTTCCGTTACCGTCAGGCGCTTTCCTGTCTTGCACAGCCCTTGCGCGGCTATTTGCTCGACAACGGGAATGTGCTTGCGGATAAAATAACCGAAGTCCGCCTCAGGGTCAACCGTCCTGTCTGTGTTCAGTGCACGTCAGAGCGGCTGTATATCACAGCTTCGGGCAGGCTCAGCCCGTTTTATTCCGACTCTCTGCTTAAAGCGGACAGGCAAATGCTCGAGAGCGCGGTACATACAATCTGCGAGTATTCGGTTTACAGCCGCCAGAATGAGATATCCGAGGGCTTTGTCACACTTCGCGGCGGACACAGAGCAGGCATCTGCGGCACTGCTGTTATGCGCGGCGGCGTGATCTCAAACATCCGCGATATCAGCTCGCTCAACCTTCGCTTTGCCCGTGAGGTGCGCGGCTGTGCGGATAATTTGCTCCGAAGGATTTCGAACATAAAGAGCGGCGTTCTTGTCTGCGGCGCGCCGAATTCCGGCAAGACCACCTTTATCCGCGACCTCGCGCGGCAGCTGTCATACAGATACAAAATCTCGTTGATTGACGAGAGATATGAGCTTGCCGCCTGCGTCGGCGGTGAACCTCAGAACGACGTCGGCTTGTGCGACGTTTACTGCGGCTACCCGAAGGCTGCGGCGATGATTCAGGCGGTGCGGAGTATGTCGCCCGAGATAATAATATGCGACGAGATAGGCTCCGCTGAGGAATTTGACGCGCTTGCCGAGTGCCGCCGCTGCGGAGTTTCGGTTATCGCGACGGCTCACGCGGAGAACGCTGACAGCATGATCTTCGGGCAGCTTCTCGATACAAATGCCTTTTCGACCGCTGTTTTCCTGAAGGACAGAGAGGTGTCCGCAGTTAAGAGCCTCGGTGAGCGCCGTGCCGCTTAAAATTTTTGGCTGTCTGCTGCTTGTCGCGGCGGCGTTTTCAACGGGTGCGCTGCTCTCGAAAAGGCTGTACAGGCGGCGCGACTTTCTGAACCGCTTCAAGACCTTTTTGCAGGCGCTCAAAACTCAGCTGCGGTTTCACGGCGGAGATATTTTTTCGCTTGTAAACTCCTGCATAGGACAGTCACAGCTTCCGATGATGTTCGTGAGTGACGAGAAGCCGTTTGAAATCTGCTGGAATGAAGCCGCTGAGTGTATCCCGCACTCGTTTTCACTGACCGGTAATGACATCGCGCTCATTCGTGACTGCGGCTCACAGCTCGGCAAGACAGACCTTGAGGGACAGCTGAGTCATCTCGGGCTGATCGAAGCGCGTCTGGATTCTCTTATCGCGGAAGCCGGGGAGAGCATCGGCAAAAAATCAAG
>JAEEGL012432150.1_pt1 | contig 11632 bp, 8 predicted proteins | sample 9134231 | NCBI WGS metagenome assembly JAEEGL01 (sample SAMN16246548, study PRJNA631951) | gut metagenome | biome: gut microbiome; feature: rumen; material: fiber-attached | host: Bos | place: Iran: Karaj | collected 2018-10 | reverse complement strand
GAACTCGTCGGTAAAGCACGGGCTCTCCAGGAAAAAGCGACGGGAGAACCTGTGCAGTGGCCGTACATCGATGAAAAATACTTCGCGGAAGCTGCCGCGATCCTCGGGATTCCCGACTATCGGGAAGGCATCCCAAAAGATCAATGATCGAGTAAGCGTTCTATCTCCTGCCTCTCGGGCATGGACTTCAAAGCGCCCTTTCTGCAGATCACCACAGAAGCTGCGGCATTTGCGAAACGCAGGATCTCTCTGACAGAATCGTCGGACAGGCCGTCAAGTCCCAGGTCCAGGATCCCGTTCAGTACACATGCACAAAAAGTATCACCGGCTCCGGTCTTTTCCACGGGATTCTCAACTTCTACAGCAGGCACATATATACGTCTTCCGCGATAATAGGCTATACTGCCCTGCTCTCCTGCGGTAAGCGACATAAAGCTTATGCCCGGATGCTGTTTAAGCAGGATCCCGGCGCCTTTGTCAAAATCTGACTCGCCCGTCATGAATTCAAGCTCATTGTCCGAAATCTTCAGGATATCGCACCGGTCCAGCCCCCAAGAGATCTGTTTTTTCGCAAGATCAAGACTCTCCCAGAGATTTTCGCGAAGATTCGGGTCAAATGAGACCGGTATCCCCGTCCTTTTTGCGGCTGCAACAGCCTTTACGGTTGCACTCCGACAGGGTTCATCCGTAAGTGACAGCGTTCCGAAATGGAAGATCCTGCTGTTTTCTATCAGGCTTTCATCTACTTCTTCACCGGTCAGCATCATATCCGCTCCCGGATCACGGTAAAACGAAAAACTCCTCTCACCGCCCTCATGCGTATGAACAAAAGCGAGGGTCGTATGGACCTTCCGGTCCCTTGCAAGCCCGGCTATATCTATTCCGGCGTTCTCCAGTGTCTCTGCGAGAAAATCCCCGAAATCATCCCTTCCGACCTTGCCGATAAAGGAGCATTTTCTCCCGAGCTTTGCAAGCATGGCAAGAACATTCCCGGGTGCCCCGCCGGGGTTGGCCGTAAGTACAGGGTTCCCCGCACCATCGATCCCATTCTCGGTAAAATCTATAAGCACCTCTCCGAGTGCCGTCACATCTGTTTTTTTCACAGTTTTCCTCCGTCCTGCACACAGGCTTCCGACTCACGATCAAGTCAGACCGTATATCACCGGCCCTGCCTGCGATCTTTACTTTCCCGCTCTCAAGCATCAGGTCTTCCGCCTGCTCATTACGCCTGTTTGATATCGTACTTCACGATATCCATCGCAGCGCATCCGATAGCACTAAAACTTATACCTGTCGCGGTCTGATCTGTAAGGATAGCTGTAGTCATGACCTGCTCACCGCCGTTTACAAACACTTCCGCACTGTATCTGTCGAGAATGATGCGAAGACTGATCCGGCCGCCTCTGTCTGCCACCTTGCAGCTCCTCAGCTGCAGATGTCCCCTTCGTGATCCCGATTCTCTGCGGTCCGTTTCGAGAAGGTTCTCAAACGGTCTGTACCGCAGCACAGAACGATGGGTCTGATCTTCCGCAAAGCTCATTTCAAATACGTGGCAGGGCTCTTCCCCTTCCGCGTGATACAGTTCAAGTTCTATATCCGCGCATCTGCCTGCGATCCCTTCGAGCCTGATCGCGCTTTCCCGTACGGCCAAGTTCTGACCTTTCCCGCCGACGATCACATTTTTATAAGCCGCTTTTTCACCGCGCAGTGCTTCAAATTCCTTCACGGGTCGCTGGAATAATCTGCCTTCCCTGATGAAAAGCTCTCTCGGAATGCACATCTGCCCAAACCAGTCATGCGGTGTATATCCGAGGCTGCTGCAGGTATCCCAGTTCTGCATCCAGGCGATCATGATCCTCCTGCCATCTGGTGCAAGGAGAGTCTGCGGAGCATAAAAGTCTATACCGCAGTCTATTGCCTGATCGGCCTCCGGGATGAAGCGCTTCTCTTCTTCGCAGAAAGTTCCGATCCTGCAAAGCGTTCCGTTTCCATTAAAGAACTCATCCCCCCGGGGTCTCATGTCCTGCGGGCTGACGAGGATCACAGCCTTTCCGTCCAGGAAGAAGAAGTCCGGGCATTCCCACATCCTGCCGAAGCTGCCGTCATTACGCGCAGGGATACCTTCATATTTCCACTTGAATCCGTCCTCACTTGAGAACAGAAGCAATACTCCGAGCCCTGCGCAGTCCTTGGCTGCGGCTATACAGCGATATCCGCCGTCCTCTGTGCGCCAGATCTTCGGATCCCGGAAATTGGCCGGATCAAAGCCTTCGGGCAGACTCTCGACGTCAATCACGGGATTGCAGCTGTATTTGCTGTAGTTTTCCCCGTCACCCGTTGCCACACACTGAACCTGATATTCTCTTCCCTGTTCATCCTTGCGGACTCCGGTGTACATGAGCAGATGCTCCCCGGCATCCGTCTCAACCGCACTTCCGGAAAAGCAGCCGAAAGAATCATACTCCCGGTCCGGAGCGAGTGCCGCAGGCAGATATTCCCACCGGAGCAGATCGCTGCTCACAGCGTGCCCCCAGTGCATCGAATTCCACACAACATCATAGGGATTGTACTGGTAAAAGAGGTGGTACTTTCCGCCATAGTAGGAAAAACCGTTGGGGTCATTCGTCCAGCCCACCCGGGGTGTGAAGTGAAAAACAGGTCTGTCCCCGCCGGGAATCTTCTTTTCCTGCTCTTCTTCATATTTTCTTGCTTTTTCAAGACTGTATTCGACCATTTTCCGATCTCCGTATAACTTATTTTGTCAAAACCCGCGAATTGCTTCGCGATTTTATTTTATAAACTCATGAAGGTTGCTGAAAACAACCGTATTATTCGCTGCATAAAGGCTGATCGCCTTCCCGCTGACACCGTAAAGCCGTACGGTAAGCGCTGCCTTGTCTCCGATGTAGATAATGCCGACCGAACCCTCCTGTATATATGTGAACGGGTATGTCACTCCGGGTTCGAGCTCAAGCTCCGTTTCGGTGATCGGCGTCATGCCTTCATTGAACATAAGCTTCAGCCGGTTCTCCTTCGGACAGAAATCTATCAGCTTGTACTTGTCCTTTTTGCCGTTAAAATCAAAGGCGAGACCGAAATCGCCGGTACCGGTAAAAGTCATATCGCCTTTGAGCATAAACCTTTCATATGCGGTAAAACACTCAGTGTAGGAAAAGGCTGAACCTGCCTCGATCGTTACCTGCCCTTTCTCCGGATAGACAGTGCATTCTTTTGCAAATCCTGCTTCGATATTCTCTGCCGGCGCCAGATACAGGCTTCCGTCTTCCCCGGCTTCGATCCTTTGAACCGCCAGATTTCCGGCCCATGCGGAAACATCCTGCGTGGAAGACTGCGATTCACTTCTTCTGGCCCATCCGATCATGTAGTCTCCTGACGAGCCCTTTACATGTTTTGCGGCATAAAACAATTTCCCATCCAGTCTTGATGCCCCTGAATACGGACCGTAAGGCGTATCCGAAACTGCATACCAGAGAGTATCATCCTGTGCCGAATAGGTAATATAATGCTTTCCGCCGATACTGAAGGTGTCGCTGCACTCAAGATTCCAGAATTTCCCGGCCGGATCGGTGAAAATGATCCCGTCGTATCGGGCATTCGAACCGTCCGCATCGGTTGTAAATTTGAGGATCCTTGCTAATCCACCCTGCGCCGCCGTCACGGTAAGGATGATCTTCCCCGTGGTCTCGTCGTATTGCGCCTCGGGATCCCTGAAATCACGCTTCTGTCCGAGAGAATCCGGCGGAGTAATGCGGTAGTCTTCCACTTTTTCAAATTTATAAGGCGTGCTGCCCTTTGCAAGCATTATCACTTCTTTGTATTCAAAGTGATCTGAGGCCGCATGTCCTGTATAGAAAAACAGGTATTCACCGTTTACTTTTATCACGGATCCGGTGCCGATCCAGGCATCCTGGCCGCCGCCCCTGTCAGACTCGAGAACAGGCTCCGGGTATTCCGTATATGACACAAAATCCTCGGTCACCGCCAGATACACGGAGTGATTATAGGAATCCCCTCCGTCCTTGAGATAATAGATGTAATACTTCCCATCTTCATAATAAGGCATCGTATCTCCCACGTAGGCCTGTCCCTTTTTGTCCTGCCCGGGAAGGAAAAAGAAGCTGTAATCATAAGCCTTTTCCATGCTTCCCGGAGTCTTGTACTCAGAAAAATCTTTGCCGGAAGGATCAGGCTCCGGAACTGTTTCCACGTCGTTCCCGCACCCCGTAAACATGACAAGGGTCAAAAGCATAAAAAGCGAACAGCAAATCTTATATACAGTGCCGGTCCTGTGTTTCATAGTATCCTCCGAAAACGCGGGACAGCAGTGTTTTATGCTGCCCCGCATAATAAACTCAGTTAAGTGCTTTGGTCCTGATGATCTTTACATCCTTAAATTCAACGGTGACATTTCCAAGCGCTGCCGTTGCTTCGGAGCCAAACTGGAATAAAAGTTCAAATGCCATATCCGTGATAAATGTATCCTTGGTGCTGAACGAGAAGGTCTGATATTCCGTGGTGATGTCCATACCTTCGGCAAATCTCGGATCCCATCCGCCCATCGGGTTCAGGAACACTCCGCAGGATACGTTTTTATCTGCCTTTGCGGTCACTTCCACGGTATAATAGCTGTCAGACTCAAGAGTGAGTGGATTACCGTTAAAGCCGCAGATCAACTTGTTATGCCAGTCAACTGTTCCGGCATCGTCGATGCGGTAGAACAGGCTTCCGTCCTTCATCCAGATCGTACCGACGCCTCTCTCGTTGTCTTCATCCGTACCGTTGAAGGTTTCCCAAGGGATATCGGTATCTTCCCCGTTGCCGCTTATACGTCCGAGTGCCGTAAACGCGTCGATCGTTTTCTTTGTTTCCTTATCGCCTTCCATTTTGCCGAAAACAAGATCGCTGATGGTAAGGACGTTTTCAGATATACCGTCGGGTGCATTACCGATCTGAAGGCGGATCACAGGATCGCTTACATCTGCCTCAGCGGCAAATGTGGCTTCAACCGTTATGTCTTCTCCCGCAGCTGCGTTAAGTCCGTTAAAGTTCGCTCTGCACTCCCAGCTTCTTTCATTGCTCTCTACGAGTGCTTCTCCGCCCTGACCGTTCCCGGCATTGAGTTTAAAAGAGTAGTAGTATTTCTCGCCCTTTACGATGGAAATACCGGGAAGCGCGATATCTGCCTTGATACTCCAGACTCCGCCCTCTGTCGGGTATTTGCCTATAGTTACGACTGCTTTGCCGTCTTCGTTTGTTAATGAGGCTTCCGCACCGTCTCCTGCGCTTACCGCAACAGTTCCGGCTGCCGAAAGATCTGCTGTATAAACCGGTACGGGATGTTCCTCACCTACGATCTCGTAAAGTTCGATCTTGTCGATCGTAACAACAAAATCTTCGGGTGTTGTATCCGCTGCATTGTCGGGATTGGGAGTGATCCTGCCGAGATTGATGAGAAGCTCCGCACTGCCCTCTGTTGCACTGAAAGCGATCTCCAGAGGAGAAACATTCTCGCCTATCACGAGATTATATGCGCCGCCGAAGGTACTCCAGCCCTCAGCCAGTTCATCTCTTGCTATGATATGAGCGTAAGTGGGTTTCGTTGATTTTGCCCACACTTTTATCTTATAATCCGCATTCTTAAGTGTAAACCCGGGTTTTGCAAGCTGCACATCGCCGTCTCCGTTTCCGGGATTTGCAACAGTGATCACATAGGCACCGTCCTTAAGTTCAGCCACAGCATTGGCACTTTCGCCTATTCTTGCTTCCCAGCCCCTGTTGTCAGTCACTTCGCGTGTCGAGAAATCAAATTCTTTGTAGATCTCTGCCTCACCGGTCTTCTTCGTAACGGTAAGAGTTGCATAAGCTTCAGCCTCTTTCCCGTTCTCTGCCTTTACGCTGTAAACCAGTTCGTAGCTTCCCGCAGCTTCGGGAGTGGCTTTTCCGTTAAGGAAATTCAGTGCAGGTGTGGAATCGACCGTTACCTTGTCTGTAATATCCTTGCCGTTTGCATCCTTTGCGGTCACACCTTCGAGTGCGTCAAACACAGAGCCTGCGGTTAATACCTTGTCTGCTACTCCTGTGATGACAGGCACCGCATCTCCTTCTTTTCCGGACTCTGCCGTCTTATTCCCCGAGCAGGCTGCGAGCCCCATCGTCATCGCGATAACAAGTATTAAGGCGATCACTCTTTTTTTCATACTTTTCTCCTCCTCTTGATCATTATTTTCCTTCCAGGTATCTGTCATAGGCATCCTGGTATACCTTCTGAATATCATCGATCTTCACCTTGCCGTGCAGATCTGCTTCAAAGCTGTCCCATTCGGGGTCGGAAACACCGCCCTTCATGAGCCACCCGATCATGTTTGTCCTTATATAATCGTTCAGATTGCTCTCATAGCTGCCGAGTGTATTCAGCTCTTCAAGTGAGAACTGAAGATTGGGGCACGGAACCACGCCCTCCGTGATAAAAGGTATTGCATTCTGTTTCAGGCGTTCAAGTCTAAGCTTTGCTCTGGGCTCCATATGAACAACATTGTTCCATGCGTACTCTCCGAGGTTGATGATCCCGAGAGGCGCATTCTGAAGTCTCAGTTCATCGGCTGTCATACCTTCCGGAAGAGGCTTCTGGACCAGCATGCCATCCGCATCGCGCTGTTCCTCATACACGATCCCCACCGGTCCGTAATTGATCTGTGCGGAAACCACAGGATCATAGTATCTGTCAAAATAAGCCAGCAAGACTTCCGGATAACTGCAGCTTGAGAAAACCACAACCTCACCCGTTCCGATCTCCGGATTATTGGAAACACATACCGTACGGCTTCCGTCGGGACCTGCAAGAGGGCTGCATACAATATAATTCTCAGGATTCGAAACTACCGTCTCGCTTTCCCACCAGTAAAAGGCACCGTAGGTTTCCATGCCTTTGCCGTTCGCAAGGAAATTGTCCTGGCTCTGCTCAAAAGACACCTTATCGATAAGTCCTTTTGTAACCCAGTCTGCGATAAAGTTCGTTGCGGTCTTAAATCTGTCGTCAAGAACCGTGTAGGTAACCTTGCCGTTTACGATCACCCTGTGCTCAAGATTGTCGTTCAGGCCGAACATACCGTAGAGATCGCACTGGTTACCCTGCCAGTTGTTATAGACAAAGCTCAAAGGTCTCTCGTCATCTGCTCTTCCGTTTCCGTTCATATCATTGTCCCTGAAGAAAGTCAGAAGTTCCTCCATCTGCTTCGAATCGAGCGCAAGTCCGTCCTTAAGGTCATCCTTCTTCAGTCCGGTAACAGCTCCGGCATCACATGCCTTTTCTGCCCAGTCCCTGTTCAGGAACAGCAGGTTGGGGTTCTGCAGCAGTCCCATCTCTTCTATTCTCGGCAGGGAATAGATCTTTCCGTCTTCTGTGTTGACCAGCTGCTTTGCAATATCGGGACGGTCTTCAAGGATCTTCTTCAGATTGGGCATATAATCAAGATAATCGCTGATCGGTACAAGCACCTTTCGTTTGGCATATTTGATTATCTCGCCTGCACTCATGCCTGCATGGTATATGGCGTCGGGTCTGTTTTCCGTATTGCCGAAGATCAGGTTTTTCTGCTGTGAATATACGGACTCGGAGACATTTTCCCAGTTTACGTTCACATTTGTCTGTTTAAACAGATCCTCCATCACCTGCATGTCGTTGTAATCGAGGGCAGAAGCATTTTTTGAGGAATATACCCTGAATTCCAGTTCCTGCGCACCTGCATCGTTCAGTATTGGCTTCGCAGGATCCGTCCACTGGAAGCCGTACTTTAAAGTCAGTTCTTCCGCACTTCCCGCATTGCTGCCCTTTTCCTGTTTTCCGCCGTTGCAGGCGGTAAGCACCATTGCCGATATAAGCAATAACGCAAGCGCCCCTGCCCTTTTTCCGAGATTCTTTTTCATACTCATCCTCCTCTTTTTGATCCTTTGGGGTTCACCGTCCGGTATTCCCTTTTGGAATTAATTCTTTCAATCTTTTAATGATCCGATCATGACACCCTGGGCAAAATATTTCTGAACAAACGGGTACAGACACAATACCGGAATGCTCGAAACGATCACCGATACATATTTCAGCTGATTCGCCAGCCTGTACTGCTGCAGGATGGTTTCTCCGCTGCCTCCGACCGTGCTTTCGGATGCTATGAGGATCTCCTTTAATACAAGCTGAAGCGGGTACATGCTCTCATCCTGTAAAAAGATCATTGCGTTGAAGTAACTGTTCCATTGTCCCACTGCATAATACAGAGCCATAACGGCTATTATTGCCTTCGACAGCGGCACCACAATGAACAGAAACGTCCTTAATTTCCCGGCTCCGTCGATCCTTGCGGCTTCAAGCAGTCCTTCGGGGATCGATGACTCAAAGAAGGTCTTGTTCATAAACAGGTTCCAGACCGAAAGTATCGCAGGAAGAACTACCGCTGCGGGAGTATTGATCAGGTGCAGCCGGCTCATCACATTGTAGAAAGGGATAAGCCCGCCTCCGAAAAACATGGGGATGATGAAGAATACCATCCAGTATTTCCTGCCCGGAAGCTGTTTTCTGCTCAATGCCCAACCCGCCGGTATAGTCACCGCGATAGACAGAATGACCGTTTCTATCGTATAGATGATCGTATTTTTATATCCTGTCCAGATATCCTTCCGTTCAAATACCTTCTTAAAGCCTTCCCATGTTATATTTACCGGGTAAAGCACCACTTTGCCGGCCAGGACCGCATCCGGGTCGGAGACGGCTGCAATTATAATGAAGTACAGCGGATAAATGATCAGCAGTGCCAAAAGCCCCAGAAACAAGGCATTGACAAAGAAGAACACCTTGTCTCCTCGTTTGATCTTTGAAACAGCGCCTTCTGTCTCAAATAAATCTGTCTCTCTCATAAGAATCTCCTTACCACAGCGAATTCTCCGAAAAACGTTTGGAAGTTGTATTTGCGATTATCAGCAGCACAACGTTTATTACCGAATTGAACAGACCGATGGCAGTCGCGTATGCCTGATCGGGTACACCTGTCAGACCTTTTTTATATACATAAGTTGCGATCAGTTCACTCACTCCGAGGTTTCCGTCGGTCTGCATGAGCAGGGCTTTTTCATAACCAACTCCCATTAAGCCTCCGATCGACATGATCAGCATTACGCTGATCATAGGCATGATTGCGGGAATATCTACGTGCAGCACTCGCTGCAGTCTGCTCGCACCGTCGATCATGGCCGCTTCGTGAAGCTGCGGATCGACATTAGAAAGAGCTGCGATATAAATGACTGCGCTCCATCCGAAATCCTGCCAGTTGCTGGAAAGAATATACATAGGTCTGAACGCTGTTGTCTCGAGAAAGAAGGATATCCTCTCCATCCCCAGTCCGTCCGCCGCATTATTTACCAGACCGTACCTTCCGAAGAACAGGCGGAGCATTCCCACCAGAACGACCAGCGAGATAAAATGCGGTGCCGTAAATATCGTCTGAAGTATCTTGCCTGCGCGTTTCTTCCTTACCGCGTTAAGTGACAGCGCAACGATGATCGGGAGCGGGAATCCGATTATAAATCCGTATATACATAACAGGAAGGTATTCTTCATCAGCGGCCAGAACTGGACATCCGTGAAAAATCGCTCAAAATTCCTGAATCCCACCCATATCGTGGTGTCTGCCAGGATCCTGTCGCCGGGCATAAAATCCTGAAAGGCTATGAGCACGCCGTAAATTGGCAGATAGCAAAACAGGAATACTGTTACCACTGCCGGAAGCAGCATCCACAGATAAGGACTGTTGTCCTTGAACATACGCAGTTTTTTACTGAACGGAACCTTTCCGGAGGTTACTTTGCTCCGGGTATTTTGCTTTACAAAATGCATTCCGACCCTCCTCGACTATTTCATCAAACATAAAACAGCAGGTCCATCGACCGGTTTTATGTTTACATCGTTTTACACGGTTTACATTTTACGTTTTGAATTTTACTTCCCGCAACGCTTAATGTCAATATATCCGCATATATTTTTTCGATTTTTGTGCAGCCTGAACAAAGTATAGCAGTCATTCTGTGCAGCATTTACAATTCTGCTGTCTGAAATTTTACATTTTGTAAACTTGTAGTCGGATATTCGCTGTGTTAGAATAGAGATCAAGAAAACAGAAAGGTGCCGCGAAATGAACAATAAAAGAGTAACCATGCAGGATATAGCAGATGCCTGCGGTCTTTCCAGGAATACAGTTTCAAAAGTTTTTAACGGACGCGGAGCAGTCCCCGCCTCTACCAAGGCTATGATACTGAAGAAAGCCGAGGATCTGGGCTACCGGCTCCCCGTTGTGCAGGATACTTCTGCCGATCATCCCAACGGGAAGACGATCGCCCTTCTCACGGCAAACATGCCTGTAGATTACCATTTCGGCACTTTTTTGGTAACGACTTTTACGGATCAGATATGCCGTGCCGGGTACACCTTGAGAATGTTTGAGATCTCGAAGGAAGAGCTTTCGAACAAGACCCTTCCTCCGCATTTTATCCCCGAAAATACCGCAGGAATAGTCGGTATAGAACTGTTCGACCAGGCCTACCTCGATCTGATCTGCGGGCTCGGACTTCCGACGATCATGATAGACAGTCCCACAGAGTCAGCCACGAAGCTGATGAATTGTGACTTTATAACCATGGAGAATGTTTCCGGCATCATAGAGATAGTTAAGCATCTTTATAAAAAAGGCGCGAAAACCGTCGGATTCTTCGGTGACAAAGATCACTGCGGAAGTTTCAGGGATCGCTGGACAGGGTTGTGTATGGCGCTCGAAAGCCTTAAGCTTCCCGCCCCGCAGGAATACAGCATTCTGGCACCCGACTCCTTTGCCTACGGTGATACCGGCTGGGTCGAGGCACAGCTTGGCACGCTCAAAACCCTGCCGGATGCATTTGTATGCGCGAACGATTATCTGGCCATCCACCTGATGAACGCGCTTCGCAAAAAAGGGCTCTCCGTTCCCGGTGATATAATGGTTGCCGGATTCGACGGAATCACCCAGTCTGCCCTCACGGATCCCCCTCTGACCACTGTCAGGATCCCCGGAGTGGAGATCGGACGAATGGCTGCGGATATATTGCTGAACCGCATTAAAGCACCCGATATCCCTTTTACCAAAACACTGGTCGCAACAACTCCCGTATGGCGCGGAAGTACCGGTGCATAACTGGTCCGCAAAGAATATCCGCTTGATAATGCTATATACAGACAAAACAAAAAGGAAGTGAAACTCCGACAACATATAGGATCGGCTGTTTCTCTTCCCTTGTTTTTTCTTTATGGTAATCGGGACTTGTGGTAATTCTTTGACAAAAAAGGTAAACTTTTATGCCATTTTTATTCCGTCGGAACCAAGTTTTTTCTACTTCGCATCTTGCAGCATCTTCCGGATCAACAAGGAGAATATCAAGCCAGTTACCCGAAAAAAGCCAAGAATGCGGTTGTGCCCGGCGAGCCAGCCCAGGTAAGCGCTTCACCGCAAAGGCAGAGCTTCAACTGTTGCCATACCCATCCCGGAATTTGCTCCGGTCACGATTGCCAGTTTACCATTCAATCGACCCATAACTGCTT
>JAEEGL011924490.1_pt1 | contig 11632 bp, 9 predicted proteins | sample 9134231 | NCBI WGS metagenome assembly JAEEGL01 (sample SAMN16246548, study PRJNA631951) | gut metagenome | biome: gut microbiome; feature: rumen; material: fiber-attached | host: Bos | place: Iran: Karaj | collected 2018-10 | reverse complement strand
ATTCAATTCTTATTGATTATTGGTTTAATTGCTACAACATATGGCATTATAGTTCTTCTATATGATTATATTTATATAAGAAAAACTAGAACTGCTGAAATGATATATGAAAAAGAAATAAAGAGTATATTAAATAATTATGATTCTTATATTCAAAAGATTAATGGTAGTTATGATATAGGAACATCTCAAGTAATTAAAATAGAATCATTTAATGATATACTTGAAATAAGAGATACATTAAAACAACCAATCTTAATGCTTGAAAATGAAGAAAAGAATGGTACATTCTTTATCATACCAGCAACTAATAGCATTATTTATACATATGCATTAAGAGTTGCAGATATCGAAGCTAAGATGAAAGGTTTAGAAGTTCCAACATATGACATTACAGAAATAACACATGAAAACTTCTTAAAGAATAAAAAATATACTGATGATTATATTAAAGATGAATTAACTAAGACATCTCTAATGCCAGCTGTTGATTCTTCAAATATTATCAAAGGAAATAGAGATAAAGAAACAGATTTATATGATCAATTAGAATTAACAAGAAGTTTCAATGTAGAAGAGATAGAAAAGGCCGCAAAAGTTACAAGAAAAACTAATCAAAAGCGTCGCAAAGCATATAAGAAAACTAAAGAAACAAGCAAGAAGGCAAAGAAGTGATGCTAACAAGCACCACTTTTTTGCTTAAAAATAGAAAGGACCAACTAAGATGATAGATATAATTATACCTTGTTATAATACCCATCAAACATTACATAAACCATTAGATAGCATCGTTAAACAAACAATGCGTAATGATATTAAGGTTTTGTTAGTTGATGATTGTTCTGATGAAAACTATGATTCATTCATAGAAGAGTATAAAGACAGATTAAATATTTCTGTTATAAGACTTAAAAAGAATAGTGGACCAGGTATTGCTAGAGAAATAGGTATCAGAAAAACTAATGGTAAATATATTACTTTTATGGATAGTGATGATTGCTTTATTGAACCAACTTCCGTAGAAGATTTATATACTTACGCTGAAAGAGGCTTTGATTTAGTTAAATCAATTGAATATGATCAAAAAAGAGGTTCTATTAAACTATTAGATGGTAACTTACATGGTAAATTATATCGACGTGAATATTTAGAAAAGAAGGACATACATTTTAATGATACTAGATTTCATGAAGATAATTACTTCAATAAATTAGTCGAAATAAGTGGAGCAAAGATAGTAAATATTGCAAGTCATACTTATTTCTATACATATAATAAAAAATCTATTACTAATTCAAATACTAAAGAAATAGATCGACTAGAAATATTCTTAAGAAACTATAGGGATTTATATGAAATAGCTAAAAAGAATAATTATCGTAAAGATAAAGTGGCTATAATGTTAAAAAGAAAATATAGTTACTTAAGAAAACTATATTTGAAAGTAAATGACAAAGAGAAAAAAATAGTAAAAGATTTAGTATATAAATATGATAAAAAAGCTTATTCTTTATTAGGATTAAATTATTATTTCTTTATGAAGAATAGAAACATATATTTAAATGAATTCTTGGAAAAAGAAGGATATTAAGAAAGAAGAGATATAAATGAGTAATGTAGCAGGAATTAGATTATCAACTGATGCTAAGTCATGGATGATAAGTATCCCATTTCCAGATGATTATCAATATCAAATGGATAGATCAGCGTTAATGGTTCAAAAAGATGGACAACCACAATTTGGTAGTGTCCTTGGATTTTATATTTATAGACAAGATAGTTATGATAATATAGGTTCAAATAATTATAGTGATAAAACAGTAAGCAACATCCAAACAGAGAATTTTGATTATAGAACAGAAAATATTTATAACTATGATTTCAAAACATATTGTATAAGATATAAAGATGACAATACTGTTAATAAAGTATTTATGTATAAAGTAAATGATGAAATAGTAGGTCAAGTAGAATTACAAAAACTAGGAGCTAATTCACCAGATCAATATACTATAGATGATATAAGTCCATTCTTAGGTGCCCTAGTTAATACTGATGTTGAAATAGAAGGAAGTTCTAGCGATTCATCAAGTGAGATAATCGATTCTGGTATTGATCCAAACGAAGTAATTGAAAGTCTAACTACTATGGGTGGAACATCAAAATTCTTGCTTATAATGGCTGGCTTATTTGTACTAGCTGGAATAATCTTGAGCTTTACTATAGGTGATATTGGTCCAATAGTTTTAATTGCATTTATTCCTTTCGCTATAATGTTTGTCATTATGTATTTCGTTAAAGCAGGTATTTCTAAGAGTAATATTAAAAAACTAGATTTAGATGCTTTAAGAGATGAAATAGCAAGAGGTTGCCAAGCATATCCATCTATGAAAACTTATTTAACTAATAATCACTTAATTAGTAATCACTATCATGCATTTGCTGTTAAATATGAAGACATAGTATGGATGTATCCATTTGATAAATATGCTAATAATATTTATGTTGGACAAGACCTTGTAATTTGTTTAATAAACAAGAAGAAAGAATCTATTCCATTTAACAATGAAATATATAATACATTACGTAATACTTGTCCAGATGCTATATTAGGTTTCTCTTTCAAAAATAAAAAACAATACAAACAAATCTGCAAAGAAAATCAAAATAAAAACAGGATTTAACTCCTGTTTTCTTATGCTATAATAAACAAAGAGAGGTGATTACTATGTATGGAGCAATCATTGGTGATCTGGCTGGTAGTATCTATGAATTTGATCAAACTAAAGCTATTACATCTATTAATCCTACATCACTAATCACTGATAAGTCTTTTTATAGTGATGATACTATTTTAACTATTGCTGTTTTAGATGCAATTCAACATAACAATAAATATGATGAATATTTAAAGAAATACATACAAGAATATAAAGATTATAAACCTGACTTTAAACCATATTTTAAGACAGCTTTTTCACCCAATCTTATTAAATGGAGTGAATCTAACACTATTGGCAAAAGTAGCGGTAATGGGGCAATGATGCGTATTTCTCCAGTGGGTTTCGAATTCGATTCAGCAAGAGAAGTAATCAAGCAAGCTAAACAAGCAACAGCACCTTCTCACAACACTAAAGAAGCAATTGATTCAGCAACTATAATTGCTTTAATAATCTATTATTCAAGAAAAGGTTATCCTAAAGAAACTATCTTTAAGTCTTTAAGTTTAAAACCAGAATATCATCCATTTACTAAATTCAATTCAACATGTAGAGAAACAATAGGTAATTGTTTATATGCTATATATAATTCTAATAGTTTTGAAGAAGCCATAAGAAAAACTTTATTAATGGGTGGAGATACAGATACAAATTGTGCCATAGTTGGTTCTATGGCTGAAGCCATGTATGGAATTGATAAATCATTAATTGAAATAGCTAATGAAAAAATTCCTGATTCATTTGTTAAAGTACTTAAAAAATCATATGATAAATAAAGAAAGGATAATTAAAATGAAAAAGAGAGTAGAATACATGGATCTATTAAGATTCATAGCTATCATATCTGTTATTACAATTCATATAAATGCCGTCTTAAGAGATTATTATATTCATGTTAATAAAATATATTATTTTATATATACATTCTTCGATTCTATTACTAGAACAGCAGTACCTTTATTTTTTATATTCACTGGTTATTTTCTTTTATCTTCAACAAAGAAAGAAAATTATCTATCATTCATAAAAAGAAAAATGCCTAAACTAATAGATTCATTTATTTTCTTTTCTATTATTTATTATTTAATTAATTCAATATCACAAGGATTTAATACATCAATAATAGATTTTATTCGTAAATTTTCTATAGGTGATATAAGTTATCATTTCTGGTATATGTATGCCATAATTATTATCTATTTATTTATTCCATTTGAAAAAGAATTAGTTAAGAATCTAGATAAAAAACAACTACTATCATTAATAACAGTAATCTTTATCTTAGGTAATGTACTAGATACTTTAAACTTTATCTTAGCTAAGTATAATTATTCATTCTTAAATGCTTTTATTCTTAATTATGTAATCATCTGTAATAATTATTTGTTCATAGGTTACTATTTAAAAGAGTATGAAATAAAACATAAAAAGATAATATATGTATTAGCAATATTATCTATAATCCTAATGCCTACACTAGATATTTTATTAACTAAGAATGGTATCAGAAATGATACTTTATTAGGTATTACAAGTATCTTCCCAATCTTTCCAACACTAGCTATATTCACACTAGTAAAAGATAGAAATATAAAACTTAATAAGAAGATAATTACTAAGTGTGCTGAATTATCATTATATATTTATTTAATACACGTCTTAGTAATGGACTTTTCTATAATGGTAATTAATAGATTATGGAATCATACTTCATTTTTTGAAAATATACTATTTACAATATTGTTAATAATCATAGTATTCTTTGGTTCATATCTTCTATCAATCATCTATAATTGGTTCCATGAAAAGATTCTTAATAATTTCAAAAAGAAGGCCTAAAAGCCTTCTTTTATAGTGGGCCCTCAAGTTGAAAAAAAGCCCGAAATATGGTATAATTATAGACATGTAGGGAGGTAATAATATGGAAAAGAAAAGTAAATTTCGTTCAATATTAAAAAGAGTTACAGCTAGTGCAGCATTAGTAGCAACTGCAGCAACATTATCTAGTTGTAACAGAAGTATCATCGATACAAAATATGGCCTAGATACAGCACTTGTAGTAGGTGATGATACAGCAATTACATTCGATGTACAAGAATGGCGTGACTACGAAGGAGAACAATACCAACTAAGAACAAAAGATGGCTTAATCATGTTAACAGCATCCTTTGATACAGATTTGTTCTATGGACATAGTAACACCTATTCAGCTCACAACTTTGGAGCAAATGCTATATCTCCCAATGGAGAATTATACGACCTAGCACATAGTCATGTAGATCACATATTTAATTATGATTTGATTGATACAAATTGGAAATATAATAAAGCAGTTACATTTAATGGTAACAAAGCCTTAGTACTTAATATTGCTAAATGGCGTGATTATGAAGGAGAACAATTACAAGTAGTTACTGATGATAATATGGTAATCTTATTATCAAGTTTTAACTCAAAATTATTCTATGATGAAAAGAGTACTACTAAAGCAAAAGATTTCGCCGAAATGTATGTAGGTACCGATGGAACAGTATCAGAACTAGGTAGAGATGTTAATTCTGATGCTTGGATTAATTATGATCTATTTGATTTTAATTATAATTTTAATAAAATAATTATCTTCAAAGATCAAACAGCAACAATCTATCCAATCGATCAATGGAAAGATTATGAAGGAGAACAATTACAAATAAAAATAACTGGTGGACCAACAATGGTTACAGCAGCTTATGATAGTATCTTAATTAATGATACTAAGAGTACTACTAAAGCAATCGATATTGCAACTAGAATTTCTGATAACGTAGTCGATTACTCAAAAGGCTTACCAAGTAAGGAAGGCTTCTTCAATAAACAAATAATAGATTTTGATTACGGATTTAATCAAGGTGTAATATCTAATGATAATAATGCAACATCATTCACATTTAGTAGTTGGAAAGATTATGAAGGAGAACAATTACAAGTAGGTCTTCCTAATGGAGATACAATGCTTACTTCATCAATTTATTTAGATATGTTAAATGGTGGAACAGATAAATTTAATGCTAAAACAATTGCTAACGACTATACAACAAATAATCCATTAAACAAGGCAACTAATGTTTTACAATCAACTGGTTTTAATAAACAAATAATTGACTGGTCAATGCAATTTAATTATGCATTACATATGGAAAACGGTAATGTAACAATCCTTCCATTAGCAAGATGGAAAGATTATTACAATAATAACGGTTATACATCAACACATAGATCTACTAATCCAGATGGAACTCATCATACTGTTGTAACACATGAAGATTCTTCTCCAAACTGTGAACAATTACAACTAGAATTACCAGATGGAACTGTATTATTAACTTCTGCTTATGATACTGTATTACTAAAGACGAACAGTAAAGTTGAAGACTATGCAGAATTCTTTAAGGGAGAAAATGGTGTTATTACCAATTTAACTTCAGTCTTTGGAGCACCAACTGCATCTGGTTGGAACATAAGAATATTTGATACTAAATGGCATTTCAATTATGCAATCTATAACAATGGTGAAAATACTCAAACATTCAAAGTAGATGCATGGATGGATTTCGCTGATGGTGAACAAGTTCAATTAAGATTCCCAGATGGAAAAGGAATTTTAACTTCATATCCAAATACAACATTAGTTTATACAGAAAATCCATCTAAAGTACAATCAATAGCTCATGCTTTCGCAGGTCAAGAACTTGGTGAACATAGCGTATTAAAATTACAATAAAAGCACTTGAATAAAGTGCTTTTTTGCTTATATAATTATATTGTAGAAGAGGTGCAATATGAAGAAATTGAAAATTATAAAATATATAATACTTACACTATGCGTAATTACTTTCATAGGTTTATTTTTGCCATATGCAAATGCAACTGGTGAGAAGTTAGAATACTTCAAAGAAAACCAAGAAGAAACTTTCGTAGGATATAAAAAATATCAGATCAAAAACAAAGAAATGATTAGTATAAGTGTAGCTGAGTTTTTCAGAAATTACATCTATGGAATAAAAATAGCTAAAGAACTCGAAAAAACACTTGATATGGAACTTAAAGGTTCAACTGATGACTTAGAGATTCTTGCCATAACAATTGGTGTGTCAGTTATATCATTAGCACTTCTTGGTATATTCATCTATTTAGATAAACGAAAAGGAATACGTTTCCTTAGTATCATATTATTTTTATCATCAGGATTCTATAATTTATATCAAAAATCTAGCGGATACCTAGCAACAGACGATTACGGAGCTGGTATCGGTTATCATATATTAAAATATGCACCATTATTAATAATATTGATTTTAATATTTAAAAAAATACTAAGTAAGTTTGATAAAGAAGTAAAAGAAGCATTGGAAAAAGAAAAAACAAAAAAAATCAATGAAGCAGAAAAAGCAGCTAAGAAAGCTAAAAGGGAAGAAACACTAACGAATATAAAAAAATATCTAAAAAAACTAAGTATATTTGATAAAGAAGTAAAAGAACCATTGGAAAAAGGAAAAACAAAAAAAATCAATGAAGCAGAAAAAGCAGCTAAGAAAGCTAAAAGAGAAGAGACACTAACGAATATAAAAAAATATCTAAAAATAATTGTAAAAATAATTGTAATAATAATTCTATTATCTTTAGTAGTTATATGGTTAAAAGGAATCTTAACAAAAGAAAAGAAACCAGAACCAGTAGAAGAAGTTCGTTCCAATGGTCCAACAACTAAGAAACCAGATAATACTACTGAAGTAATTGAAAATACAAGTTTCACAAATACAAGTAACAATGTTGAATATAGAATAGTAAAAGTAGATAACAATCCAATTATCATTGGAACAAATAAAAACGAAGAAATAGTAAATATTCACATCTTAGTTCAATTCTTTGATGAGGAAGACAAATCAACTAGTGCTAGAACTATAACTTATAAATCAGTTCCAACGGGTTTTGAATTTGCTAGCGTATTAGAAGGAGCACCAACAGATTATAAGTACTTTAAAGCATATGTAGATGTCAGAAGTTCACGTGAGAAAGACTATGTTTCAGGAATTAATATAACACCAATCGATAAAGATAATAGTATAGAAGTTAAAATCTACAACCCAGAAGTATCGTATTATAACTATAGCACTTGTATTACTATAGTTTACTATAATGAAAATGATCCTATCAAAATTGATAAACAATGTGGAAAATTTGAAAAAAATAGCAAAGAAACAACTGTATCATTTAACAAACCAGACAGTTCTTATACTACATATAAACTATATAAATATTATGAAAAGTAGGATTATAGTACCTACTTTTTTATGTTATAATTTTTACAAGAGTTAATTAAAGAGGTGATAGCATGAAATACAAATATATTATTTTAGATTTTGGTAATGTTCTTGTAACACCAGCGACTGGTGATTGGCACATAACTCCAAAATTCAAAGAATTAATTGATACAGATAAAATGGACAAAGAAGCATATGAAAAAGCTTATAAAAAGCATTGTTATCTATTAGCTTCCAAACTATTAACTCAAGAAGAAGAATATGAAATGTTTATTAAGTTCTATGGCAATATCTTTAAAGACATGAATTTGCCAAACTATGAAGAACTAGCTAAAGAGATTGGTTATGATAGAGCATATAAACATGATAAATATGCAATATGTGATAACATAATTGAAGAACTAACATATTTAAAAAGCAAATATAAATTAATAATGCTTACAGATAACTGGCCTTGTGTTATTCCATATCTAAAAGATTATAAGATTTATGATTTCTTTGATAAAGTATATGTATCTTCAGTATATGGAACAGAGAAAAAAGAAGGAAAATTCTTTGACTATCCAATTGAAGATTACAATATTAAACCGGGTGAAGCATTATTCATTGATGATAGCGAAATAAATCTAGATGTAGCAAAAGAAAAAGGTTTAGATGTCTTACAAATGGATAGATACAAAAGTAATATAAAATCAAAATACAAAATTATTAATGATCTAATGAATTTATAAAAGCAGACTTAAAAAGGTCTGCTTTTTGACTATATTATTATATAGACATAATAGAAATAAATAAGGTATAATTTGAATAGAATAGATATAGAATTGGAAGTGGAAGTATGAATAAATTTAAAATACTAACAGTTTTTATATTAATGATGTTTATACCATTTATAGTTAATGCTGAAACATGTGATACAAGTAAAATATCTATTAGTTCCATAACTCTTGATGAAGAAGTTGGTACTGCAGCTGAAACAAATCCTGCAACTGCAGAAGGAAAGAATATTAACTTGAATTTATCTATGACAAATATAGGTGATAGCATTCAATATAAAGTAGTAATAAAAAATGATTCAAACGAAGACTATGAATTAACAAATGATTTTAATAATGGTTCAGATTATATAAATTATAATCTTTCATCTAGCGACAATTCTAATATAATAAAAGGTAACTCAAGTAAAACATTTAATTTGAACGTAACATATGAAAATGAAATACCAGATGAAACCTTTATATCAAAAGAATACAATTATAACAAAACTATAACTCTTAATTTAACATCAATAGACACATTTATAAATCCAAATACTAAAGTAAGTTCTTATATTATTATTTTAGTATTAATAGCATGTTTTAGTGGAATATCTTATCTTGTATTGAAGCATAGGAAAAATGCTGAAATAATGATAGTAATTATTGGAGCAGTAATAATAATTCCATTGAGTGTTTATGCTTTATGTAAGTGCGATATAAGTATTGAATCAAATATTGTTATTAATAATAATAGCTTATATAGAGAAGTAGTAAGTCATTATGGTAACGATGACACAGTTGATAAATATGAAGGTGAAATTACAGAGTTATATAACGATACAAGTGAAGGTGTTTCTTATTATTTTAAAGGTGTTGAACCAAATAATAATATTGTTTTTGGTGGGTTTTGTTGGCAAATGGTAAGAACAACAACTACTAAAGGCGTTAAAGTATTATATAACGGTCCAGTAGTTGATGGAAAATGTAACAATATCGGTGAAGATAAAACAATCGGTGAAGTTAAGTTTAATGAAGAGTATGATGATTTTGCATATGTTGGATATATGTATAACAGAAGTTATGCTTCTAGATATATTAGGGGATCTTATTTTGAAGTGGCACCAACTCAATACGTTATTATTGGAAAAGATGTTTCATGGGATGGTGAAAAATATACTTTGGTTGATACATTCCAAGCAAGAACTGTCAGTCAATATCGTCATTATACATGTGCCAATACAACAGGTGAATGTGAAGCAGTTAGATTCTATTATTACGATCGCTTTAACTATCTCGAATTAACGAACGGTGAAACAGCAACTGGTATAATAGATGACATGTTAATGGCAGATGACGTTAATGCAAAAGATTCAAGTGTTAAAGCATATATAGAAGAATGGTATGAAAATAATCTGCTTGATTATACTGATTATTTAGAAGACGTAGTTTATTGTAATAATAGATCTTTAGTTAATTATGGAGGTTTTGAAAATGAAGCTCCATTGAACCGTAGATATGTATCCTTTAATTCAACAGGCTTTAAATGTCCAAATGAGACAGATAGGTTTAGTGTAAACAATCCTAAAGCCCCTCTAAAATATCCAGTTGGTATGTTAACTATTTCTGAAGCTGACATTGGAAGAACAGAGAATTACTGGGATGATATAGATTATTATTATTTATCAGGTGCTGGAATGTGGTTAATGTCACCATCTTATAGAGATTTATATGGCGTTTATGGTAGTTTACAAGTTTATGTAGTATCTGGAGACCAAGGAGTTATATCAGAAAACGGATACGTTCAATACCAGCATAATGTAAGGCCAGCAGTTTCGTTGAAACCAGGAACTAAATTTGTAAGTGGAGACGGAAGTAAAGATAATCCATATATTATAAAAGAGTAAACAAAAAATAAAAGAGGTGATCAATATGCATAATAAAATATACATTATTGGACCTGTTGGTAGTGGCAAAACTACATTTGCAACTAAGTTAGCAGAGATATATAATCTTAAATATTTTGAATTAGATAAAGTTGCTTGGGACGATGAACATGGCAATATTAAACGTTCAGATGAAGAAGCCCAAAAGATTTTTAAAGAAATACTAAAAAATAAGAAATGGGTTATTGAAGATATAGGAAGAGATAAATTTAAACAAGGTAGAGAAGAAGCAGACATTATCTATTACATAAAACTACCAAGACTAAAATCTTATTACCGAGTAACTAAAAGATGGATTAGACAAAGATTAGGCAAAGAAAGATACAACTATCCACCAAAACTTGATCAATGGTTCTATTATATTTCTACAGTTAATTCATACTATAAAAAACAAAAGAGTAGACTTAAAAGTTTAGAAGAACATAAAGACAAATTAGTATTTGTAACTAATAAAGATATAAATAAAATAATTAAAGGAGAATAATATGGATTTAAAAAGTCTTAGTAACGAAGAACTAAAAGAATTAGTTATCAAAGGAGAAATAGGTGCAGCAGAATTAACTGATGCTGGTATCTGTCCAACATGTTTCAATAAAGAAAATGATCATGTGCTTTATGGCGACGATACTGATAGAATGATTTATGAAGATGAAGACTTTGAATGTTTTCTAGTAGGTAACCCAAGAGCAGATGGTCATGTTGCAATTACCACTAAAAAACATTTTAAAGACATGATGGAAATAGACGACGAAATATGTACAAAGATTTTTGCTCTAGCTAAAAAGGTAATGAACGTAATTAAAGAAACATATGGTTCAGAAAGTGTTTACTTATGTACTATGTGTGATGGCCCAATGAATCATTTCCATCTTCAACTAATTCCAAGATATTCATTTGAAAAGAGAGGTTCT
>JAEEGL011697836.1_pt1 | contig 11632 bp, 10 predicted proteins | sample 9134231 | NCBI WGS metagenome assembly JAEEGL01 (sample SAMN16246548, study PRJNA631951) | gut metagenome | biome: gut microbiome; feature: rumen; material: fiber-attached | host: Bos | place: Iran: Karaj | collected 2018-10 | reverse complement strand
ATCATCCAATATGTCGCTGACGCACAAACTATGAGAATCACATCCTTTTCTTTACGCGCAGTTACCCATCCATTCCAAAAGCTTTCCAATGCAGATATCAGTTCACTGCCCTTAGAATCCATCCAGGATAGTTCGTCTATAAAAATAACTTTCTTTCTGTCTTTTGATTTTTTAATTATTTCTTTAAGACCGTCGAAAGCTTCATACCATGATGCCGGTTTTTTATCACAGGAATATCCTGCCTCAGACAATGATTTTGAAAACTCTTCCAACTGGGTCTTCTTTCTGTCCGTTTTTCTTATAGCATCCGTGCTTATGCCGGTATGCTGAAAGGTAAAGTTATAATCAAAACTCTCTCTTATCAGGAAGGTCTTGCCGATCCTGCGCCTCCCGAAAACAGCCACAAACTGAGACTCTTCCTCACTTAGCAGTGATTGTAATTGTTTTTTTTCTTCAATTCTTCCAATCACGACCCGACCTCCATTTTTTCCAAATCTTATAAAAATCTATAGATTTGGTAATTTTTCTTGGGATAATTATATTCGATCATATAATTGACGTCAATAAATGATTACCAAATTGGGGGGTAAAAACTAATTTACAGTATAGAGAGATATCAAACTTCCATTGCAGACTTACCAATAATCCCATATCCTTGTGGCCGTTATTGCAGAATATAATTCGAGGAGGAAGAGACTCTTTAGAGTTTCGTTTGATGAACTTATCATCTGCCACGAAAACGATTATACAAATGACCAGGAGGATGAGCGGTAATGCTCATCCCTCCGGGGATCGGGTGTGGTCGATACTGTTAATGATTGTAATTGTACGGAGGAAATGCTGTGGAGAAGATGATAAATTATAAAAAAGAAAACTCTGTTACAGAAAGAAACCGTTTAGTAGAAGAAAATTATAGACTTGCTTTTTACTGGATTAAACAGGCCATCACCAGAGGCATATCCAAAGAACGCAATATTATTCATGTCCCTTCAGATAAGAGCAGTGAAAAAAAGGAGGAATACTCCACAGTATCCCTTGATATAAATATCGGTGAAGACGGGGATTCTTCGCTGAATGATATTATTGCTGATAACAGAGTTGAAGACCCTTTTGAGACAGTTGCAAAACAGTGTCAAAAAGAGTCTGTTAAAGCTGTTCTTGAATTTCTTGACCCCAAAGAAGCAAAAGTTCTTTCCCTGCATTACGGTATTGATTCCAATGCCCCTATGACTTTAGAGCAAATCGCAAAACTTCCTGAATTTGACGTGACAAGAGAAAGAATACGCCAGATTGAGAATAAAGCCATTTCAAAAATTCGCCGCAGCCCCAGAATGAGGCGTATGGTAAAAGATAGCTTTTGAGATGCTGGAAGAATATCAGTCTGGCGGTTATAATATCAGCAATGTGTCTGTCGGAAAGAGGTTTGATGTGCTGTTGAATGATTACCTGCGGGAGCGGTTTGGGTGTAAAGTTTATAAAATAGCATTGAATGGTGGATTTACCTGCCCAAATCGCGACGGAAGCCTTGATACAAGGGGATGCATTTTCTGCTCTGAAGGAGGAAGCGGGGAGTTTGCAGAAAATCCACAGTTAAGTATCACTGAACAGATTGAAAAGGGCAAGAGCAGGGTTTCAAAGAAAATCAGGGACGGCAAGTATATTGCTTATTTTCAGGCATATACCGGAACCTATGCACCCTTAGAAAAGTTAAGGGCTTTGTACACGGAGGCTATTCAGCATCCTGATGTAGCTGTGTTATCAATAGCCACAAGACCGGACTGCCTTCCCGGTGAGACAGTGGAGCTTCTTTCAGAACTGAACAAAATAAAACCGGTATGGATCGAACTCGGGCTTCAGACTATCCATGAAAGGACAGCGGCCTATATCCGGCGGGGTTATGATCTTTCAGTTTATAATGAAGCACTGGCTGTACTCCATTCATGTGGCATTGAGGTGATAACCCATGTCATAATCGGACTTCCCGGAGAAACACCGGAAGATATGGTAAAGACTGTCAGATATGTCTGTAAGGCCGGAACGGATGGAATAAAACTGCAGCTTTTACATATCCTTAAGGGAACTGATCTGGAGAAGGAATATTTGTCGGGAAAGGTAAAGGTTTTGTCAGAGGATGAGTATATCGCCATACTGAAACAATGTGTTGCCGAAATCCCTGATGACATAGTAATACACAGACTGACAGGAGACGGAGATAAGCGTATTCTGGCGGCTCCCCTTTGGAGCGCTGACAAAAAACATGTCTGGAACCATATCCGGAAAGAAATTTTTAATCCGTGCAGCTGAATGTATAAAAGGGCTCAAAGACAGTCCCGTCCGGGCTATCTTTTCCAATTGAATTACATTATAATAAAAAATGTCCTGATGAGGACAGATAAATAAAGATGTTGCGGAAAAATGTGTAAGATGAGAACGAAAAGAACGATATGTATTATGGCGGCTCTCGTTATTCTGATGCTTGCAGGGTGTGAAAGCATAGATTACGGAAAAGTCGCTGAAAAAGGTGAAAAATTGAATCATTATCTCCAGATCACCCAGGAAAAAGCTAAAGAGATGATGGATGAATATGCCGACAAGGCAAAGGAGGAAGTGAAGGATCAGATCAGGGAAGGACTGTCTGAACAGGATGGCAGCGGGGAACCGGGAATACTGTCGGGAGTTGATGATGTAGCCCTTACAGATCTCACCGGAGCCGGAACGGACTACGCTTTCATATATGATGGAACGCCGTACTCTGCAAAATATACTCCGGATAACTGGGAGATAAAGGATTCCTACAAGATAACCAATGCGATGGATATGGCCATTATCTGCCAGGCTCTCATTAATGAGCATCCCATACACGGCAGGGATATGGTTTCTTACAGAACCTGTGATGATATGGCATACGAATGGATTCAGCACAACGTAGCATATTCCTTTCTTCCGGAAGACAGTAAATGGGTGGAATCCGTAAAGAACGTTGATTTTGATCCGAAGGACCAGGGGAAATCATACAGGGAATTGTACGAGGACAGGACAGGGAAGAAGTTTGACATATTCTAAATATGAGTACTAAAGGATCTGAAAACAGGATACGGATAGCAGCAGTTTTTTATGGACGCGTCCAGGGAGTGGGTTTCCGGTATTCAGCCCATCATCTGGCAGAGATGCTCAGGCTTACCGGCTGGGTCCGGAATGAATATGACGGCAGCGTAGCTGTTGAGATACAGGGGGACAGGGCTTCCATAGATCAATGGTTCAGCCTTATCTCAGAGCGCAGGTATATTGAAGTCGAGAGGGTTGAAAAAAAGGAAATACCTCCGGATGAAAATGAAAGAAGCTTCGGAGTACGGTATTGATTTCGGACAGGAAAGGCTGCAAAATTGATAGCATCTACACTTTGTTACATTGAGGATAATGGAAAATATCTGATGCTTCTCCGGAATAAGAAGCAGAAGGATGTTAATGAGGGGAAATGGATAGGAGTCGGCGGCAGACTGGAGCCGGGAGAAAGCCCTGAGGAATGCATATGCCGTGAAGTGTCAGAAGAAACAGGCCTGACTATTACAGAGTACAGAATGAGGGGGATTTTGACATTTTCTTCAGAAGGATGGGAGGATGAGTATATTTTTGTATTCACATCCGATAAATTCTCGGGAGATATGAAGGAATGTGATGAAGGGGAACTCAGATGGATAGATAAGAAAGATGTGATGGACCTCAATCTGTGGGAGGACGATCGCATCTTTCTTAAAAATATCCTGGACGGCGGCTCATTCTTCTCAATAAGGCTTTCTTATAAAGGGGACAGACTTATTGAACATGCGGAGCATTTTTACTGAGGAGGTGTTTTGCCTTCTCCGGGTTTGAAGTCAGGAGGAGTATTTCCGCCTTCTCCGGGTTTGAAGTCAGGCGGAGTATTGCCATCGCCGGGCTTTCCGTCGGGAGGTGTGCCGGGTTTTCCCGGGCCGCCCATACCGTTGCTTTCAACCTTGATCTCAATGGACTCCCCTTTGAACAATGATCCCTCAGTGTATTCGTTGCCGCCGACGTATAGTTTGTATCCGTTTAGATCGATCGAATCTGCGTCGCAGGTGAGGGAACTGATATATGAATCGCCTGTCAGAACCCATTTGGAACCGTTCTTTAGTTCCACATATATATCTCCCGATTCTCCATCCTCATTGATGGCGCCCCGGAATTCCGAATTATCGGAAAGATAAAAGTTCAGGATTGAAATATCATCTACTGTAATATCGCCGTTTATTTTCTGCTCTTCTGTATATAGATTCACTTTGCCGCCATTTGATCCTTCATTTCCCCAGCCTGCTGCAGCGGCCTTTAAGAACGCGCCATCTCCGTTGTTTATGATATCAGCATCCTTAAGATGTATGTCAGCCACTGTATTATTCACGAAGATTACATCTCCGTTCATATTTGTAAGGCTGCCGCCATTCATTGTGAATTCGGCTTTTCCCTCATCAGCGTCCCCTGACATGGACTGGTATATCATTACAGCCTTGTAATTGTCGGCTTTATCACTGTTTCGCTTATTATTATCTGCAGTAACTGTAACATTATTTAAGGCAACACTGTTCTTGCCCTCCACCACGATCCCCTCGGATGCGGTGGAAGATAGTTCTGCATCAGAAACTGTAATATCTGCGGTGGAGTATATGGCAGGGGATCCGGTTCCGTCTGTGGAATAGCTCCCGCCTGTAACATTAACCGTTCCGCCGCCGCGGTCTGAACGTATTGCTGCAGAGGAATTCCCTGTCGTGTGTATGGTAAGATTTTCGGCATTCATAGTGCCGCCGCCGGTTGTCATTATTCCGCCGGAACAGTTTCCTTCAGTATTGATCACGGAATCGGAAATATTGACGGTTGTTCCTTCACCATAACTGAATACGGCGTTGGCGTGGGTTCCGTTGGTATTGACCTCTATGTCTTTCAGATCAAGGGTTGCTCCGTTTGTCGCAAATACTGCGGAATTCTCACCGTAGAAATCTGCTTCATCACCCTCGGATTCCCCGGTTTTTGAAACCCTTATCCGGCTGTAGGTCGCATCCTCTCCGTCAGCCAGGATTGCATGTTCCCCGTCGTCGGTATTTTCTATTATTTCATATGAGGAGTTTCCGGTATTCTCTGTCTTAGTGTTGTTTGACTCTTCGGAAGTATTAATTGACGTGCCGCCGGTTTCGGTCTTGATGGTGGCTGCTGCGGTACTGATGTTTCCGTTACAGCCGGTTGTTGCGATCGAGATCACCAAAGCCAAAAGAGCAGCGTTTTTCTTTATTCTCTCTGTATTCATAGTCTGTCCTCGTCTTTCATGTATGGTTTGTTTTCAGGCTATGATAACCGGAGAATCTGTTTAAATGATGTTTGATGTGTGTCGATTTTGTGAAACCCGTGTATGCCCTGAAAAGCACACTGAATCTCATTTGCCGGAAACTATGTTATGTGTGATACAGTTTCTTTGAATGATATTTGGGTTCGCATGTAAGATTCATACCCAGTTTTTTGAAAATTCCCACATCCACCTGGGAGAGGATTACAGAGGAATGGACCTCGAGCCCTGATATCCGCGGAAGCTGTTCATAGGCCTTTCTCGCGGCATCATTCGTAAGTGCTTCTATGGACAGAGCAATAAGAATTTCATCAATATGCAGAAGGGGATTGTGATTACCCAGATATTTCACTTTCAGTTCCATAATAGGCTCAATGACTGAAGGAGATATCAGCTCAATGGGATCATCGATATCAGCCAGATATTTTAAGGCGTTCAGTATCATGGCGCTGGATGCTCCGAGAAGGGGTGAGGTTTTTCCGGTGATTATTGTTCCGTCTTCCATCTGCATGGCGGCAGCGGGGCCTCCGGTCTCTTCACTCTTTATATTAGCTGCGGCAACTACCGGGCGGTTTACGATGGAAATGCCGGCCTTTTCCATAAGGAGCTCGATCTTATGAATGGGACCATCCCCTTCATTACCCTTTCTTTTTTCACAAAGAGCTGTGTAATAGCGTCTGATGATCTCCTGGTTTGCAGCTGAAGATACAGCGCCATCGTCGGTAATACAGAGACCGGCCATATTTACGCCCATATCCGTGGGTGATTTATAAGGGCTCGAACCATTTATCTTTTCGAACATAGTCCGGAGAACAGGGAAAACCTCCACATCTCTGTTGTAATTAACTACAGTTTTTCCGTAAGCTTCCAGATGGAAGGGATCGATCATATTTACATCATCCAGATCTGCAGTGGCGGCCTCATATGCCAGATTCACAGGATGGTTAAGAGGCAGGTTCCAGATGGGGAAAGTCTCGAATTTTGAATAGCCGGCTTTCACTCCCCGTTTTGCTTCGTGATAGAGCTGGGAAAGACAGGTTGCCATCTTTCCGCTTCCGGGGCCGGGGGCAGTCACCACCACCAGAGGCCTTGTGGTCTCGATATAGTCATTTTTCCCGTAGCCGTCATCGCTTAAGATAAGGGGGATATTTGAAGGATAGCCGGGTATCACATAGTGACGGTATACCTTGAGACCCAGGGCGATGAGTTTCTTTTCATAGGCTATGGCTGAGGACTGACCGGCAAACTGCGTCATTACAACGGATCCCACATAGAGACCGTTATTGTTAAAGGCATCCACCAGTCTTAAGAGATCCATGTCGTAGGTTATGCCTATGTCTCCGCGGACCTTGTTTTTTTCTATGTCGCCTGCGTTGATGGCGATTATTATCTCTGTCTGATCCCGGAGCTTCTTTAACATCCTGATCTTTGAATCCGGATGAAAGCCGGGAAGTACCCGGGATGCGTGAAAGTCATCAAAGAGTTTTCCGCCGAATTCGAGATACAGTTTTCCGCCGAACTGTCCTATCCGCTCGGCGATATGCTCCGACTGGATCTTCAGGTATTTATCGTTGTCAAAACCGGTTTTCTGCATTTTTAAGTCCTTTCTTATCCTGTAATGTGCCGCTCTTTCAGGCGTATTGTCTGATCATTCTTTTCCGTTCCAGCAGTATGTACAAAGATCGCAGGGCTTTAATCCCACAGCCTCTATCATATCGTCAAGTCTGTGGTAGTGCAGGGTGGTAAACGACAGCTGCTGTCTGATATCTTCAAGCATGGCGGCGTATTCGCTGCTTTCCGGATCTGCATATTTATCAAGTATTTCCGGGGAGGGGGCTGCGCTTCCCTCCAGTTTTTCTATAACCCTCCTGGTGATCAGTTCCATCTCCGAATTGGATCTGCTGAAGTTTAAATACTTGCATCCGAAGATCAGAGGGGGACAGGCAGGTCTGATATGAACTTCCGCAGCGCCGTTATTGAAGAGGTATTCAGTGGTCTCCCTTAACTGGGTTCCACGGACGATCGAATCATCAATAAGCAGAAGGCTCTTGCCTTTGATAAGCTCCTGAACCGGTATCAGTTTCATCTTTGCAATGAGATTCCTCTTGCTCTGGTGGGTGGGCATAAAGGAACGCGGCCAGGTGGGAGTATATTTTACGAAAGGTCTTCCGTAATTGATGCCTGATTCATTGGAATAACCTATGGCATGGGCAACTCCGGAATCGGGAACGCCTGCCACCATATCGGGAGTGATGCCTCTGTCCTTATCTCTGCGGGCCAGAGCCGCACCGCAGTTATAGCGTATCTTTTCCACGTTCAGTCCTTCATAGGTTGAAGCAGGAAAGCCGTAGTAGATCCACAGGAAGGTACAGACTTTCATTTTATCCAGGGCAGGAGATTTTACCTCATAACCGTCGGGAGTTATGTAAACTATCTCGCCGGGGCCCAGTTCATATTCATGGCTGTAGCCCAGATTAAGGAAGGAGAAGGACTCGAAGCATACACAGCGGGCGCCTTCTTTTTTTCCTATTTCTACCGGGGTTCGTCCATAGCGGTCTCTGGCGGCGAATATCCCCTCCTCTGTCATAAGGAGGATGGTCATTGAGCCTTTTATGACTTCCTGGGCGTAGCGTATTCCCTCGGGGATAGTATCCTTTTGATTAATAAGGGCAGCCGTCAGCTCCGTGGGATTGATGTCCCCGCCGCTCATCTCCAGAAAATGGGCGTGATTATTCTTAAAAAGGAGTTCTTCAAGTTCGGGCAGATTGTTTATCTTTCCCACTGTGGTGATGGAGTAAGTGCCGTGGTGGGAACGGACTATCAGGGGCTGCGGCTCAAAATCGCTGATACAGCCAATCCCTATGTTCCCTTTCATCTTCCGGATATCGCCGTCAAATTTCGGGCGGAAGTGGGAATTCTCTATGTTGTGGATCGCCCGGTTAAAACCGGAATCCTTACTGTAAACTGCCATTCCGGCGCGCCTGGTTCCCAGATGGGAGTGATAGTCTGTTCCGTAGAACAGGTCAAAAACGCAGTCCTCGTGAGATGCAACTCCAAAAAATCCGCCCATAAAAGATCCTCTCAAAAAACACTTTTTGAAACACAAGTATCATAATATCATAAGAAGCACTGAATAGATACCGCTGATTGCAAAATGATTACGGATTTTATACAATGAAAACGAAATTTTTCGATAAAAACAGGTATCTGCAGATATCTGCGATCACTATAATAATTACAGGGGTTAATAATGGCTAATTCAGGATATAATAACAGTTCACTGAAACACAGGAACCGGGGGACGATCTTAAAGCTTCTTGCAACGGGAAAGTGTTCCTCAAGGGTCGAACTCGCCCGTGAAACGGGGCTCTCCAAGATGGCGGCTTCCAACGTTGTGAGTGAATTTATAAGTGAGGGGATCATTGAGGAAAAGGAAAAACAGAAGATAGAGGGCAAGGGGCGTAATCCCATTGTTCTGGAACTTTCGTCAAAAGCGCCAAAGATAATAGGGATCCATATCAACAGGAAGAAATGCGGGGTTTCCCTCTGTGATTTTAAGCTTAACGTGCTGGAGGAGAGGAGTTTTCAGGTAACAGGCGGCGATCAGGATCAGCTCTTTAATAATATCTTTGAAAGGACTGATGAGATCCTTGAAAAGCACAGCAACGAAAAGATACTGGCAATAGGCGCGGGCGTTCTGGGACCTACTGATGTGGAACGGGGGATAATCCTTGATCCTCCTAATTTTTACGGCATGCATAATATTGATGTTCTCGGCATACTTAAGAAAAGATATTCCATGCCTGTGTTAGTAGAACATGAGTATGACTGCGCTGCCCTGGCTGAACTGTTTTTCGGAGTCGGCAGGGATATAAGCCAGTTTGCCTTTGTGGGTGTGTCCTGGGGAGTGGGATGCAGTCTGACATATGAAGGGAAACTGTACAGGAGTGAGCATAAATTTAATCATGAAATAGGACACGTCTGTATAGATATCAACGGACCTGTCTGCAATTGCGGCAGAAAGGGCTGTCTGGAGACCTATATCTCCACCCTTAGACTTGAGGAGAGATTAAAGAAGGAGACAGGGGAAAACCTCTCCTTTAAGGAGTTCTGCCTTAAGTATAAGGACAGCGGACCGGAGGGATTTGAAAGGGTTTTTCACGATGCTACGGATAAGTTTTCTGTCGCTCTTACAAATTCTGTCAATTACACAGGTATCGAGAACTATATCCTCGGGCATGACGGCTGCTGTATTCCCGACAGATTTGTTGAAGAATGTATTGCCAAGGTTAATGACCGCATTATGTTCAGGGGACACAGAAAAATAAAACTCATCAAATCGAAGATCCATGGCGAAGAATTTTCTTCGACCTGTGCCTGTGCGATCCTGGAGAGGATCTTTATGGGCGATATGAACTCTATCAGTTAAGTGCTGTAGAAAAAATTACCAACGAACATAAAAATTGTTCTTGACTTTGAGTAAAATTGCAGATATAGTAAAGAGGTTTAATAAATCTATTTTGCAAAAGTGATGCTCTAAAGAGAGCGGATCTTCAATGAAGTCAGGGAACATATTTAATGAAAACGTTGGAGCCTACGGCTACGGAACGCCGCAGAAAAACAAGGAACAGAGTATTCCGTTATATATATAATTCTGATGAGCCTGTGAGCAAGCAGGCCATGTCCATCGACCTTAATCTAAGCCTCCCTACCATACATCATAATGTATCGGAACTTATGGAAGCGGGGCTTATCAGGGCGGGTGAAACCCAGTCTTCCACGGGTGGAAGGCCTCCCGTAGGCTATCTTGTGGAACATGACAGCCGCTTTTCCATCGGAGTTTCCATTACCACAAATCACATACATTTCCTTGCCTCGGATCTGAAGCTGAACCAGCTGGCGGAAAAGAGTGTCCGTAAGGAAGGTATCGTTGCCATGGATCCCGGGAACGAGATCAAAAAGGAACTTGAGGCCTTCATTGAGGAGAATGCTTTAAATAAGTCACGTATCCTGGGAGTGGGCATAACGGTTCCCGGAGTATTGAGTCCCGATGAGGATAAGGTGCTTCTTTCGCCCAGCATGAAATTAAAGAATATAAGCCTGGACAGCCTGAGAGAGAGCTGCAAGCCTTATACAGTATATATAGAAAATGACGGCAACTGTGCCGGATATGCCGAGTGGCTCGCCATGAGCCCCCGTGAGAGGAAGAACGGTTTTGTCTATATCCTTCTGGAGAACGGAGTGGGAGGAACCTTCTTTATAAACGGAAAGGCCTATTCCGGGATGAATCACAGAAGCGGTGAATTCGGACACATGTGTGTTCAGCCCGACGGTCTTATGTGCAACTGCGGAAAACGCGGCTGTCTGGAAGCATACTGCAGCGCCATGAGATTCAGTATGGATATTGGAAAGACCATAGAAGAGTTCTTTGATATGGTACATAAGGGCGACCCGGCATCCCAGGCACTTTGGGACGATGTTCTTAAGCACCTTGCCATCGGGATCAGCAATATCAGGATGATATTTGACTGTGATATAGTCCTTGGGGGCTTTGTTTCGGAGTACTTAAGGGAATATATGCCGGATCTAAAGAAGTATGTAAGAGAGATGAATTCCTTTGATGACGGCACGGATTTCGTTAAACTGGGAAGATTTCCGAGAAAAGCAGGGCTTATGGGAATAGCCTGGCATTTCGCAAATGACTACATTGAAAAGATCTGAAACAGCGTAAAGAAAACGTGTTGGGAATATCCCACAGATTGGGAAACGTGTTTTTATGAAGTTTTACTAAATAACAAAAAAACACGCAAAGGTTATTGACAATATTGCCATTAAGCAATATTATAAAAGGGCTTTATAAAAGTTGCTTTAGAAAACAGTTTTATAAAAAATTTGGAGCGACTTGAGAAAGCCAAGGCCAAATTACTTTATTTATTAAAAGAGGAGGAAAATTATTATGGCTAAAAAGTTATTAGCAGTTCTGCTTGCCGGTGCAATGACATTCTCACTTGCAGCCTGCGGCGGAAACACAGCAGCACCTGCAGCTGATGCAGCAGCTCCCGCAGCAGAAGCAGCTCCCGCAGCAGAGGAAGCAGCTCCCGCAGCAGAGGAAGCAGCACCTGCAGCAGAGGAAGCAGCGCCTGCAGAAGAAGCAGCAGCTCCTGCCGCTGGCGGACAGAAGGTTGGTGTTTCAATGCCTACCAAGGATCTCCAGAGATGGAACCAGGACGGCGCTAATATGGAAAAGGAACTTAAGGATGCAGGATACGAAGTAGACCTTCAGTT
>JAEEGL010501557.1_pt1 | contig 11632 bp, 8 predicted proteins | sample 9134231 | NCBI WGS metagenome assembly JAEEGL01 (sample SAMN16246548, study PRJNA631951) | gut metagenome | biome: gut microbiome; feature: rumen; material: fiber-attached | host: Bos | place: Iran: Karaj | collected 2018-10 | reverse complement strand
TGTGACAGACATGGAGTGAAAGTGGCAAATGTGGTGAATTATTCCACATCATCTGTGGCTCAGCATACTTTCGCGCTTCTCTTTTATCTTATGGAGAGCATGAGGCATTATGACGAGTTTGTAAAGTGCGGAGATTATGCGAACCAGCCTCACTTTTGCTGCCTTGATATTCCTTTTCACGAGCTTGATGGAATGACCTACGGCATAGTGGGAATGGGAAACATTGGAAGGAAGGTTGCTCAGATAGCTACAGCATTTGGTGCAAAGGTTATTTTTTATTCCGCATCGGGAAATAGCACATGTACAGATTATGAGCGGGTGGAATTCGATGAGCTGCTTGCAAGATCGGATGTTATTTCAATCCATTGCCCTCTAAGCGACAGGACCAGGAATCTTTTTGACAAAGAAGCCTTTAAGAAAATGAAGAAAACGGCGTATCTTATAAATGTAGCCAGAGGAGCTGTGGTCAGTGAACAGGATCTGGCGGATGCACTTTTAAGCGGAGAAATAAAAGGGGCAGGACTTGATGTTTTATATCCCGAGCCTATGGCAAAAGACTCGCCTCTTTTACAGATTCAGGACAGCACAAAGCTGATGGTTACACCTCATCTTGCCTGGGCCAGTACGGAAGCCCGCAGAAGGTGCCTTGAGGAAGTAAAGAAAAATATTGAGGCCTATCAGAGAGGCGAAGCCCGAAACATTGTGAATCCATAAAAATCGCACTATCGTTGCTTGGGAGATAGATTTTCGATATAATTAAAATGTTAAGAAAAATGAAAAAAAGTTAGGGGAAGAGTATGTTAAAAAAGGTAAAAAAAGCACTTATTTCTTTGGGGGTGCTGGTGGCGGCTATGGCGATTCTTTTGTTGACACCGGCAGGAAAGATTGATGCTAAGGCAAGAGGGGCAGAGGTTGCGCTTGGTATCGATGTTTCCAGATATCAGGGGACAATTAACTGGCAGCAGGTTCGTAATTCCGGGGTAAGGTTTGCCATGATAAGAGTGGGAACCACCAAGAAGGGCCTGGATGATCAGTTTGTAAACAATATTAATGGAGCAAATGCTGCGGGTATAAGGACCGGTGTTTATATTTACTCCTATGCCACAACTCCGGAGCAGGCTGCAGCGGAAGCAAATCTGGTACTTGCCTGGATTTCTCCTTTTGCAGTAACATTTCCGGTAGCAATAGATATAGAGGATTCCTGCCAGAAGAAACTCAGTGCGGCTCAGCTTCAGGCTGTAGCGGATACTTTCTGCGGAATCATGAATGCAAACGGTTATGAGACCTTTGTTTACGCCAGCAAGAACTGGTTTATGAACAGGATGCCGGTGGTTTCTTCCCCAAAGTGGGTTGCACAATATGATACAGCCTGTGATTATCCCGGAGATTATGTTATGTGGCAATCAAGCTGCAAGGGGACTATTTCAGGTATAGCAGGAAGAGTTGACATTAACCACTTATATGCAGATTATTTTTCCCGTATTATTCCGGAAGGATTTAACAGCTTGGGCGGAAATATCTACTATTACCACAATTACAGGAAAATGCACGGATGGCTTAATCTGGCCAATGGAAGATATTATGCCGATGCAAACGGTGTAATACAGGCCGGATGGTTTTCCGATGAAAGCGGAATCTATTATCTTGATCCTGCACAGGGCGGTCTTGCCAAGGTGGGATTTGCGGACATTGACGGCGCAAGATATTTCTTTGACGCAAACGGAGTAAGGAGAACAGGGCTCATAGATGTGGGCGGAGCTCTCTGCTACGCCGATGCCAATGGCGTTTGCCAGAAGGGCATGGTGGGATTGGAAGACGGAATCCACTATTTCGATGATAATTACCTGATGCATGTGGGATTTACACAGGTTGGAGATCAGCTGTACTTCTTTAATGAAAATGGTGTGATGCAGACTGGTATGTTTGCTTTTGAAATCGGAAGATTTATGTTTGGCGCAGACGGCGTTGCCGTTAAGGGCTGGTTTACGGATCCTGCGGGACAGACCTTCTATTTCGGCCCTGATGGCAAAGCTCTTGTGGGATTACAGTCAATTGACAATTCGGTTTATCTTTTTGATGGAAACGGATGCATGGTTCGGGGATGGACAGGAGATGCTGCCGGAAGATTCTACTTTGGCGCTGATGGAAAGATGGTGACCGGATGGAATGCCATTGATGGCCTTGGATACTACTTTGGCACTGATGGAAAGATGATGACAGGCCTTGTTCCTCTCAAGGAAGGGGTATATTACCTTGATCCTGCGGACGGACATATGGTAGTGGGCTGGGTACAGCTTCCGGACGGATTCAGATATTTTGATGCCAATAACGGCAAAATGCTTGCAAATGTAACTGTAGTTTTGGATAATGTTGAATGTACATTTGATAAAAATGGAATTCTGGTTTCGCCAGCCGGTTGGGTGCCTGGAACACCTTTGCCTGAACCGGCACCTGCGCCTGAAGCACCAAAGGCACAGTAAAAGGCTTACCGGTGGGATAGAAATGATATAAAAGTGAGGAGTATTAAAATGAATTTTGAAGAAGCAAAAGAAAAACTGGTTAAATTTGGACAGGAACATGTCCTTAAGTACTACGATGAGCTATCTGAGGCAGAGAAGCAGGATCTTTTGACTCAGATTGAAGAGACAGATTTTGCGGTACTTGAGAATTGCAAAAATCTAGGCAAGGGCGGAGAAAGAGGCACATTTGAGCCTCTGGCAGCCATGCAGGTAGATGAGATAGAGAGAAGAAAAGAAGAATTTACTAAAGTCGGAATCGAGACCATCAAGGCCGGAAAGGTCGCTGCAGTTCTTTTGGCAGGTGGAATGGGAACAAGGCTTGGTTCCGATAATCCCAAGGGAATGTATGATATTGGACTTACCAAGCCGGTTTATATTTTCCAGAGAATTATTGAGAATTTGCTGGATACAGTAAAACAGGCTGATGGAACTTATATTCGTCTGTTTATCATGACAAGTGAAAAGAATAATGATGCTACCATAGGTTTTCTTAAGGAGCATGATTATTTCGGTTATCCTGAGGAAAAGATAACTTTCTTTAAGCAGGATATGGCTCCCGCATCCGATTACAGCGGAAAAGTATATATGGAAAGCAAGTCAAGGATTTCCACATCTCCAAACGGCAATGCCGGATGGTATTCATCACTGTTGAAGGCAGGACTCAGAGACCTTATCCTCAAAGAGGGTATCGAGTGGATCGATATCTTTGCAGTTGATAACGTACTTCAGAGAATAGCGGACCCTTGCTTTGTGGGAGCAACAGTAAGTGCAAAGGTGGACTGCGGAGCAAAGGTGGTCAGGAAAAATGCTCCCGATGAGAAGGTGGGCGTAATGTGCCTTGAAGACGGAAGACCTTCAATCGTTGAGTACTATGAGCTTTCACAGGAAATGATGGACGCTAAGGATGAAAACGGTGATCCGGCATATAATTTCGGAGTAATACTTAATTATTTGTTCAATGAGAAAGCTCTCAACAATATCGCCAGGAATACCCTTCCTCTTCATGTAGTTGAGAAGAAGATTCCGTATATTGATGAAAATGCTAATCTTGTAAAGCCTGAGAGCCCCAATGGATGCAAATTTGAGCAGCTGGTTCTTGATATGATCCACGAGCTTGATACATGTCTTCCTTATGAAGTTGTAAGAGAGCATGAGTTTGCACCAATAAAGAATAAAGAGGGAATTGATTCCGTTGAATCTGCAAGAGAACTCTGCAAATTAAATGGAATAGAATTATAAGGTTATATACTATTTAACAAAAAGACAGGTTATTATAACAAAACCACGTTGTTATTTATCTGATGCACATATACAATGTTCTTAACAGTAAACAAATAGTTTGATGAAAGAGGTATAATATGGCTATTCTAGTAACAGGTGGAGCGGGGTATATTGGATCACATACTGTAGTTGAGCTGCAGAACGCAGGCTATGATGTTGTAGTAATGGATAACCTTGCTAACTCCAGCAAAAAGGTTATTGGTCGCGTTGAAGCTCTTACAGGAAAAAAGGTTCCCTTCTACGAGATTGATATCAGAGACAGGGACGGACTTGAGAAGATTTTTTCAACTGAAAAGATTGACAGCGTTATCCATTTTGCCGGACTTAAGGCTGTTGGAGAGTCTGTTCAGAAGCCATGGGAGTATTATGAGAATAATATCGCAGGCACGCTGACTTTGGTTGATGTCATGAGAAAGCATAACTGCAAGAACATTATTTTCTCATCTTCAGCAACAGTATACGGCAATCCTGCATTTATTCCCATCACTGAGGAGTGCCCTAAGGGAACTTGCACCAACCCCTATGGTTGGACCAAGTCAATGCTCGAGCAGGTGCTTTCAGATATTCAGAAGGCTGATCCGGAATGGAATGTAGTTCTTTTAAGATATTTCAATCCTATCGGCGCCCATAAGAGCGGAACTATCGGAGAGAATCCTAACGGAATTCCAAATAACCTGATGCCTTACATTACTCAGGTTGCTGTAGGAAAGCTTCCTGAACTCAACGTATTCGGAAATGATTATGATACACCTGACGGAACCGGAGTACGTGATTATATCCATGTAGTAGATCTCGCACAGGGGCATGTAAAGGCTCTTAAAAAGCTTGAGCCCGGCAGCGGACTTAGTATCTACAATCTTGGAACAGGAGTAGGGTACAGTGTTCTTGACATAGTTAAGAATTTCGAAGAGGCTACCGGAGTTAAGATTCCTTATGTGATAAGAGACAGACGTCCCGGAGATATTGCAACCTGCTATTCCAATGCTGATAAGGCTGAGAAAGAGCTGGGCTGGAAGGCTGAGAACGGAATCAAGGAAATGTGCGAAGATTCCTGGAGATGGCAGAGTCAGAATCCTAACGGATACGAAGACTAAATAATTATTGAAAATGTGATTGGAGCCTGTATATCAATTAACAGGCTCCTTTTTCATTGAATAGCAAAACTTTAAGGCGGAGAAATTATGTTCAGACTTTGGGTAAAGCTTATAAAAGATAATCACCTTCTGAGAGATACTGTCATTTGCAATGACAAGACGGATACCAGAACTCATAAGGTTATGAATGCCATAGAAGAAGCCTGCTATGAAATGGATCTTTCCAAGCCAATATGGCTGGATTCCACAATTAAGGATTTTCAGCTGCATTCCAAGTGCAGGTTTACGAAAGATGCCTTTATTGAGCAGGTTTCGTTTGACTATATGGAGATACAGGTTATCGAGGAAGATTCGAATTATTAAAAGAAATAATAATTTTATAATAATTCGAACACAATTCCGTCACAGAAAGATTTTATACTAAAGCCATAAATTCAGAAAGGAAGAAGGTATCTTATCATGTATGAAAATGGTGAACAGGGTGGTGTAAATCTTTCAAGTGGTGTGAACAACAATTCTTCTGAGAATACAAATGAAAGTGTAAATTACGGTGGTGGAGCTTTTAGCGGTTATAGTACTTACAACAATAACTATAACAATGGCTATAATGGTGGTAGTTCCCCAAGCAACAGTAATATTTCTTACGGGAATTATTCATACAGCCAAAATGCTCAGAACACTCAGAATAACGCCTATGGATATAATAACGGCGGATATTCATATGGAGCAGGGCAGCAGACAAATCCACAGCAGCAGACCTACGGAACGTATCAGTACAGCAGTACAATCCCGAACCAGGGAATGGAAGTTCCGGTTAAGAAAAAGAGTACTGCAGGTATAGTAGTTGCAGCAGTAGCTATTCTGGCTCTTTTAGTGGGAGGCGTCGGTGCAGCCTATTACACATATGCAAACGGAAGAATAGATGCTTCTTCAGTGGCGCAGGTCACAGAGAATAATGAGGATTCTCAAAAGACTGCCAAGCTGACAGAGAGCACCGGCAATTCAGAGACAACAAGCCAGAGCACTGAGGAAAAGGTTCAGGCTAAAACTGTATCAGCTCAGACAAGTGTGGTTGTAACAGATGTTACATCAGTTGTTGCAGAGGTTATGCCGGCAATGGTAATCATTCACAACAACTATACACAGTCACAGAATTATTTTGGCTATCAACAGACACAGGAAGCAACAGCATCCGGTAGCGGTATTATAGTGGGACAGAATGATTCAGAGCTTTTGATTGCTACCAACTACCATGTTATCGAGGGTGCGGATTCACTGGAAGTTATTTTTAACGATGAATCAACATTGGAGGCAGTTGTAAAGGGAACAAATTCAGACATGGATCTGGCTGTAATAGCAGTAATGCTTGATGATATTTCTTCAAGCACCATGAATGCAATTAAGATTGCTACTCTGGGAGACAGCGAGGCACTGGTTCTTGGTGAGCCGGCTATTGCTATAGGTAACGCTCTCGGATACGGACAGTCAGTTACAACAGGCGTTATTTCAGCACTTAATCGTTCGGTAGAACTTGATGACGGTTCATCAAGAGAGTTCATTCAGACAGACGCAGCCATCAACCCCGGTAACTCCGGCGGAGCTCTTTTAAATCTTCAGGGCGAAGTAATCGGTATCAACTCTAACAAGATCGGCGGAGATACTGTAGAAGGTATGGGATATGCAATTCCTATTTCCGCAGCTAAGCCAATTATTGAGCAGTTGATGAATGAAGAGACCAAGATCAAGGTTGCTGATGCAGACAGAGGATACATCGGTATTTCAGGTGTAAGTGTTACATCGGAGGTATCAGCAGTTTACGGGCTTCCTCAGGGAGTATACGTTGCCGATGTTACAAGCGGAAGCGGAGCTGATGCAGCAGGACTTGAAAAGGGTGATGTTATTGTAGGATTTGAAGGCTACGAAATAACATCAATGGATGATCTTCAAAATAGATTGCAGTATTATGCTGCAGGTGCTACAGTAACTATTGAAGTAATGAGACAAAATGGTTCAGAGTATGTTGGATATACTGTTGATGTAACACTTGGCGGTGCAAATTCAGGTAATAAGGCAGCGGATGAAAACGGTTCATCCGGACAGTATGACGGAAGTACAAACCCTGGAATGCCTGAAGACAGGAGCCATGGAGGTTCCAACGGATCAGGACACTGATCATAAGATAATAGGTTCTCATGAAATGCGCAGTAATCTGCGCATTTCTGTTATATCTAAGACCTGCCATTACACAAAAACGTATAAACCGACGCAATAATATTCAGGAGTGCAAATGACAGATAACAGAAGAGACGATTTTAGAGAAGTAACTGACGATGAAAGAGTTGATATCGAGGACAGACCATTAAATAATGGTGCGTCTTCCGTTAACTCAAAGAACGAGAATATCAATAATACAGATGAAAAGACAGAGGAAAAGGCATCCGGTCAGGAGGGTGGTTCTCAGTCCGGGAATGATTCACAGTCATTTGATGAAACAAAATCACAGTACGAGGATGTGTGTTTTGTATGTAGACGCCCTGAGAGCAAAGCCGGAAAGATGTTCCATCTTCCAAACAATATCTGTATCTGTGATGACTGCATGCACAAGACTATGGATGCAGTGAGTCAGTTTGATTATCAGAATATGTTAAATAACCCAGGGCTCATGAATGAGCTCAATAAGCATACTGGCGGTTTCCCGGGATTTGGCGGATTTTTTAACATGGGAGACATGCAGAGTAATTTCAATAACACCGGCGGAATTCCAAACTCCCAGAAGATAAAAAAGAAGGATGAGCACGCTGCAAAGCCTGCCTTTGATATCAAAAACATTCCCGCTCCACACAAGATCAAGGCTAAGCTTGACGAGTATGTGATAGGACAGGATCAGGCCAAGAAGGTAATGTCTGTGGCTGTTTACAATCACTATAAGAGAGTGGCTACGGACACCATGGATGAGATTGAGATTGAAAAGTCCAATATTCTTTTACTGGGACCAACCGGAAGCGGAAAGACTTACCTTGTAAAAACTCTGGCAAGGCTTCTTGACGTGCCGCTTGCCATTGCAGATGCTACTTCTCTTACAGAAGCGGGATATATCGGCGATGACATAGAGAGCGTGGTTAGTAAGCTTCTTGCGGCAGCAGGAAATGATGTGGAGAAAACCGAGCACGGTATTATCTTTATCGATGAGATAGACAAGATTGCCAAAAAGAAGAATACCACTTCCAGGGACGTGAGCGGAGAATCGGTTCAGCAAGGAATGTTAAAGCTTCTGGAAGGTTCCAACGTTGAAGTTCCTGTGGGTGCAGGCAGCAAGAATGCCATGGTTCCTTTGGCTACGGTCAATACAAGAAATATTCTTTTTATCTGTGGAGGCGCTTTCCCGGATCTGGAAGAAATCATTACCCAGAGGCTGAACAAGCAGACATCCATCGGCTTTGATGCGGATCTAAAGGATAAATACGAAAATGATCCTAATCTTCTCACCAATGTTACGGTGGAGGATCTGAAGAAGTTTGGAATGATACCTGAGTTTTTGGGAAGACTTCCCATTATCTGCTCTTTGCAGGCACTGACTAAGGATATGCTGGTGCAGATTCTCAAGGAGCCCAAGAATGCTATTTTGAAGCAGTATCAAAAGCTCCTTGCATTGGATGAAGTAGATCTTCAGTTTGATGATACTGCCCTTGAAGCTATTGCTGAAAAGGCCCTTGAAAAGGAAACCGGAGCAAGAGCTCTTCGTGCTATTATCGAGGAATTTATGCTGGATATCATGTATGAAATTCCAAAGGATGAGAATATCGGAAGAGTTACTATTACAAGAGATTATATTGAAGGAAAGGCATCTCCTCTTATAGAAATTCGGGGCGAGGCGGTTCAGCCAAAGCTCCCGCAGTTTAATACTGAACAGGCTAAGAATGTGTGACAAAGCCACAGGGACGGTTCTTTTGGCAGGTTTTTGGAAAAAACCTGCCAAAAGAACCGTCCCCATGGCTGATTAACTGCTTTCGTTCCTTGCGGTGCCTTGACCTTGGCATGCCAAAAGAACCGTCCCCATGGCTGCCCCTTGGTTTACATCAGTATGTTATAAATGTTCCGGCCTTGCCCTTAAGAGCATCTTTTACGGAATCCAGTGATGTGATGAGAACCGATCCGTCGTGGTTAGATTCAAGGAATTCTATAGCCGCTTCAATCTTCGGAAGCATATTTACTTCTCCGAATTCTCCTGCCTCTATGTATTTAGCGGCCTCGGCAGTGGTCATTTTGAGAATTGGCTCCTGGTCCTCTTTTTCAAAATTCTTATAAACGCAGGGAACAGAAGTCAGTATAATAAGCCGGTCAGACTTAAGCTCAGCGGCAAGCTTGCCGGCGATGGCATCTTTTTCGATAACAGCGGAGGCACCTTTTAAGACGTGACCCTGCTGGATTACAGGAATGCCGCCACCACCGCAGGCGATGACAATTTGTCCCGCATCTACAAGAGTCTTAATGGCTTCAAGTTCTACTATATCTATAGGCTTGGGCGCTGCAATAATACGCATGTAACCCTTGCCGGGAGTTTCCTTTACAAAATTTCCCTTTTTGATTTCAATTTCCGAATCCTCTTTGGACATGTATCGTCCGATGGCCTTAGTAGGAGCATAAAAGGCTTCGTCATAGGGATCCACGGTCACCTGAGTAAGGATGGTGCTGACCGGCTTGGATATGCCGCGGCCTGTAAGCTCGGCCTTAAGGGAGTTCTGAATATCATATCCTACGTAACCCTGGCTCATTGCGCTGCATACGCACATAGGAGCTGCGGTGTAGTCGATATACATTCTGTGCAGTTCGGTCATGGCCTTATGTATCATACTAACCTGAGGACCGTTACTGTGTGTAATGGTGAGCTGATAGCCTGCCTCAACAAGATCTGCAAGAGCACGGGCTGTTACTTTTGTTGCGTTCATCTGCTCGTTGGTTGTTACGCCAAGTGCATCGTGGCCTAGAGATACTACAGCTTTTATATTATCCATTTTTTCCCCATTTCCGCATAATTAAACAGCTTGTTGTGATAAGGCTATTTTACATTAATAATTGGGGGCTTTACAATAAATATTTTGAGTAGTACTATATGATTTCGTTACGGAAGTTAGTTACGGATTATAGTTTATAGATAGGTAATTATATGAGTAAAAATACAAATATCAGGGATCTTACTGTGGGTAATCCAATGTCCCTTATTATGGGCTTTGCTTTGTCTTTGTTCTGGGGAATGCTCTTTCAGCAGCTGTACAATATTATCGATACAGCGATTGTTTCCTGGACCTTGGGAAAAGAAGCTTATTCCGGCATGGGTTCCACGGGAGCTGTGAACTTTCTGATAATGGGCTTTTGCATGGGAGTCTGTAACGGCTTTGCAATCCCGATTGCCCAGAGATTCGGCGCAAAGGACTTTAAGAGTATGAGAAGGTTCTTTACCCATGCAATTATTTTGTGCTCAGGCTTTGCGCTTGTGATGACTATGTTGGTAAGTGTTTTCTGCAGACAGATTCTCACAGCTATGAGAACTCCGGATTCCCTTATAGAGTTTGCTTACAGATATATTCTGGTTATTTTCCTGGGGATACCGGTCACATACCTGTATAACCTGCTTTCTGCCACCATCAGGGCTTTGGGAGACAGTAAACATCCGGTACAGTTTTTGATAATCGGTTCTGTGCTGAACATAGCGCTGGATCTGATTTTTATCCTGGTGTTTCACTGGGGAATCTCCGGGGCGGCCTTTGCTACTGTTGTTTCACAGCTGGTAACGGGTATCTTGTGCCTGGTATATATTATAAAAAATATTGAGATTTTGAGACTGGGAAAATCGGATTGGGAATTGGACAGGTCACACTTTTTTATCCTTATCAATATGGGAGTTCCCATGGGGCTGCAGTACTCAATTACCGCTATAGGAAGTGTTATTCTTCAGACGGCTATCAACAGTCTGGGAGAGGATGCAGTCACAGCTGTTACCACCGCAAGCAAGGTAAGTATGTTCTTCCAGATTCCGTTTGATGCTCTGGGGTCAACCATGGCAACCTACGGCGGTCAGAATGTGGGAGCCAAGAAACTGGATCATCTCAGTCAGGGACTTCGTGCAGCTGTAAAAATCGGAAGCATCTATTCTGTTATCGCTTTTGTGGTACTGTATTTCTTTGGGAGGAATTTTGCTATGATATTCCTTTCTGCCAGCGAAGTTACCTGTTTGGACAACGCTCATCTGTTTTTGATATGGAACGGAGTTTTCTATATACCGTTGGCACTGGTTAATATTGTCAGATTCCTTATTCAGGGTATGGGATATTCCATGTTTGCGGTTCTGGCGGGAGTCATGGAAATGATAGGAAGAACGCTGGCGGCAACACTCCTTGTCAGGTATCTGGGATTTACGGCAATCTGTCTTGCGAGTCCTATTGCGTGGATTCTTGCAGATGCATTCCTTATACCGGCGTTTATCCATGTGAGAAATAAACTGCAGAAAATTTTCAACGGTCAGGTGGAAGTATACTGACGTTAGTCAACAAGCCATGGGGACGGTTCTTTTGGCAGGTTTTTGGAAAAAAACTGCCAAAAGAACCGTCCCCGTGACTTCCCGTCCCCGTGACTGCCCTGACCGGTATTACATTATTTCAGCCTCTGCGCCTGATCATATATCCCCTTCAGCAGAATATCAAACTCATCAAATTTCTCCACCGCTGTCCTTGCTCCCTCTTC
>JAEEGL017371012.1_pt1 | contig 11633 bp, 10 predicted proteins | sample 9134231 | NCBI WGS metagenome assembly JAEEGL01 (sample SAMN16246548, study PRJNA631951) | gut metagenome | biome: gut microbiome; feature: rumen; material: fiber-attached | host: Bos | place: Iran: Karaj | collected 2018-10 | reverse complement strand
TTATAGAACGTGCCGCCCTGTACGACAATATGGTCTCCGAGAGAATCCACATCGCGAAGCTGCATGACTTTGAACAATGCGTTCTTGATGACTGAAATAGCGATGCCCGCCGAAATATCGCTGACAGAGGCGCCCTCTTTCTGCGCCTGCTTGACGCGGGAATTCATGAAAACCGTGTAGCGCGTACCAAGATCGACAGGCTCCCTTGAGTCGATCGCTTTCGCCGCGAATTCCTCCGTCGTCATCGAAAGTCCTTGAGCGAAATTTTGGATAAAGGAGCCGCAGCCTGCCGAGCACGCCTCGTTCAGCGTGATATTTCCAATGCTTCCCTGATGTACGAAAAAGCATTTCATGTCCTGCCCGCCAATATCCAGCACAAAGCTGACCTCGGGGCAGAATTCCTGCGCCGCGCGCAAATGGGCGAAGGTCTCCACCTCGCCGCCGTCCGCGTGGATAGCCGCCTTCACGATACCTTCGCCGTATCCCGTCGTCATCACCGACGCAATATACTGACCGGGACGCATTTCGGCGTAAAACGCGGAAAGTTCCTTGATGACCGTTTGCAGCGGCAACCCTTGATTGCTGCCATAGGCCGTATATAAAAGTTCTTTGTCTTTTCCGATAACCGCGAGTTTCGTCGTCGTCGAGCCCGCATCGATCCCGAGGTACAGCGGGCCGCGATACCCGGAAAGATTTCCTCGCGGCACACGGTCTTTGTCATGCCGTTTCCGAAATGCGTCGTATTCCGCTTCGTCATGGAAGAGCACAAACGTCGACGAACGCGTTTGCATGGCCGCGTCCTCTTTCGCGCACTCAATGCTGCGGGAAAGGCGGCAAAAATCCATATCCTCGCTCTCGGCGGACAGCGCCGCGCCCACCGCCACGAAATAGCATCCGTCCTTGACCGGCATGACCTCGTCCGGCGTCAGCTTCAGCGTATTGATGAAGCATTTGCGAAGTTCGGAAAGGAAATAGAGCGGACCGCCCAAAAAAGCGATATTACCGCTGATTGGACGTCCCTGGGCCAAATTTCCAATGGTCTGGTTCACCACCGCCTGAAAAATAGAAAGCGCGATGTCGGCTTTTTCCACACCGTCGTTGATCAGCGCCTGAATGTCTGTTTTCGCGAAAACGCCGCAGCGGGAGGCAATCGTATAAATCTGCTTCCCCTTTTCCGCCAATGCGTTCAGCCCCAGCGCGTCCGTGGACAGGAGCGCCGCCATATGGTCGATAAAGGAACCGGTACCGCCAGCGCAAACGCCGTTCATGCGCTGCTCCGACGCCCCGCCGAAATAGGTAATCTTCGCATCCTCGCCGCCCAGCTCCACCGCCGTGTCCGTCTCCGGAATCATGGACTTCACCGCCGACGCGCAAGCGATGACCTCCTGCACAAAAGGAAGCCCGACGCGCTGTGCTACGCCCATGCCTGCCGATCCCGTCAGGGCAAAGGAAAAACGCCGCGAGCCTACGACGTCCCGCAGCGCCGACAAATTTTCATGCAGCGCCTTGCTGATTTCCGAAAAATGACGCGCATATTTTTTATAAATGATTTCTTTCGCCTGATTCAACACGACGACCTTTATCGTCGTGGAGCCGATATCAATACCGACGCTTAAAGCAGAAGACAACTCCCTGCACCACCTGTGAAAATTTTAGGAATTCCAAAAATGAACTGTCTTCATATTCCAACATATTTATTATATCCTAATCAAAAGAAAAAGCAAGAAAGCACTGAATCAATCCTCCGGCGGCTCATACCATGGCGCGTCGTAATCGACCCGTACAAGGCAAAGTCCTGCAGCCGGAGCGGTAGCGCTGGCACGCTGCCGGTCTTTCGCCGCCAAGATCGACGCGAAATCCTCGGGTGATAGAACCCCCTTGCCGACGTCTGCCAAAGTGCCGACGATATTTCTCACCATATGGTAAAGAAAGCCGTCCGCCGCGAAGGTTAGCAAGAGTTCGCGCCCGTCCTGCCCGCACTCCGCACACTTCATCGTACGAACGGGCGAAATCGGCGCACCGCCCGCCGCGCGGAACGATGAAAAATCATGTGTTCCGAGAAGCGACGCCAGCGCCGTTTCCATCGCCGACCTGTCCAGCGGCTGGCGAATGTGCCACGAAAAGCGGCAAAGAAAAGGATTTGGCGTCGCGCCTGTCAATATACGGTAACAATATGTTTTTTCCCGCGCCGAATGCAGCGCGCTGAAATTTCTGTCTGCCTCAAAAGCTCGGCGAACGACAATATCCGTCGGCAGCAAACTGTTCACTGCCCGAGGCACCCGCTCGACGGGAATCGTGCCGTCTGTGAAAAAATTCACGACCTGCCCGGACGCATGAACGCCCGCGTCCGTCCGACCCGCCGCCGCCAGCTCCACCGCGTCGCCGAAAACGCTCGAAAGCGCGTCTTCCAATACGTTCTGCACAGCGACGACCGGCGGCGTCTGTCGCTGAAAGCCGTGATAATCCGTTCCGTCATAAGCAACAAGCAGACAGATATTGCGAGCCCGCCGCTTCATTTCCTCTTTGTGCGCGGGCCGCATCAGAAGCCCGCCGCTTTCATCGCGCCCATCGCCGCAAGCAGGAGCGCCGTCGCACCCGCCGCCGCGTAATCGACGCCGCCGACATGAAGCTCCTTCATGCGCGTGCGCCCCTCGCCGCCCCGATAGCAACGCGCTTCCATTGCCGTCGCCAGTTCGTCTGCCCGACGAAACGACGAAATAAACAACGGCACGAGGATCGGAATCAGATGACGGACGCGTTTCAGCGCATTGCCCGTTGAAAAATCCGCGCCGCGCGACTGCTGCGCTTTCATGATCGTATCCGTTTCTTCAATCAGCGTCGGCACAAACCGCAGCGCAATCGTCATCATCATCGCCAGCTCATGCGCCGGAACGCCGACGACTTTCAGGGGACGCAAAAGCCGCTCCATACCGTCCGTCAGTGAAAGCGGAGACGTCGTAAACGTAAGCAGCGACGAAAACAGAATCAGAAGCGCCAGCCGCAAGCAGAGGAAAAATCCCCGCGTCAGTCCTTCTTTCGTCATGTCAAAAAACCATATATGGAAAAACCCCTCGCCCGGCGTCGCGCAAAGATGGATCAGAAACGGAAACGCGAGAATCCACCAAAGCGGACGCAGCGACCGCAGATACATGGACAGCGGGACGCCTGACGAAACCGCCAGCGCAACGGCCAGCCCCGTCAGCGCCGCATACCCGCCCGGCGTGTCGAAGACAAAAATCGCCGCCATCAATACGAGCAGAAGCAACAGTTTTGCACGCGGGTCCATACGGTGCAGCGCGGACGCACCCGGAAAAAACTGCCCTATCGTGATGTCTGTCAGCATAGCGTCCCCTTCTTCTTTTGCAATGCTTTCGCAATCCGCTTGACCGCCTCGTCTGCCGTGAACGCGTCCGCCTCCACCGGAAGTCCCGCTGCCCGAAGCCGCGACAAAAGCGCGACTGTAGGCGGCGCCGCAAGCCCCGCCTCCCGCATTTCCGCCTCCGCGAAAAAAGCTTCCGAGGGCGGCGCGTCGACCAATACGCGGCCGTCGTGCATAAAGACGACGCGCTCCGCCATGCGGGCGATGTCTTCCATATTATGCGAGACGAAAATAATCGTCAACTTTTTCTTGCGGTGCAGCTCTGCAATTCGCCGCAAAAGTTCTTCCCTCGCCCGCGGATCGAGACCCGCCGTCGGCTCATCCAGCACGAGATACGACGGTTCCAGTGCCAAAACGCCAGCGATGGCCACGCGGCGCATCTGCCCGCCGCTGAGGCGAAACGGCGACACGTCTTTATACGTCTCGTAATCAAGCTGCACAAAGTCCATCGCGGACCGCACACGACGATTGATCTCTTCTTCGGGAAGCTCAAGATTTTTCGGGCCGAAAGCGATATCCGCCGCCACCGTTTCCTCGAAAAGCTGTTGCTCCGGATACTGGAACACCATGCCGACTTTGCGCCGCGCGAGGAGATTCTCCTTCCCTTTTCCATCAAGGCTCACGCCGTCCACCAGCGCCTCGCCTTTCGTCGGGTGCAAAATACCGTTTAAATGCTGAACAAGCGTCGATTTGCCCGAACCCGTATGTCCGGCGATTGCCGTCAGCGAACCGTCGGCAATCGTCAGTGAAACGTCGTTAAGCGCCGTTCGCTCGAACGGCGTTCCCTTCATATAGGTGTACGTTACGCCTTTTAATTCTATCGGCATAAAGCCACCGCCAATTCTTCGTCCGTTACGATATCCTCCGGCAAACGGAATCCCTGCTTACGAAGCCTCCATGCGATTTCCGCCGCCAATGGCACGTCAAGGCCGCGTTTTCGCATCGCGTCCACACGGCAAAAAATCTCCTTCGGGCTCCCGTCTTCGACGACTTTTCCGCCCTCCATCACGACGACACGCTGCGCCGCCGCCGCTTCCTCCATGAAATGCGTAATATATATGACCGTAATGCCCGAGTCCCGATGGAGCCGCCGCACCGTATCCAACACTTCTTTGCGCCCGACGGGATCAAGCATCGCCGTCGGCTCGTCCAGCACGAGACATTTTGTCCGCATCGCCAGTGTGCCCGCAATCGCGACACGCTGCTTCTGTCCGCCGGACAAAAGATGCGGCGCGAATCCCCGGAACGCCGTCATGCCAACCGCCGTCAGCGCCTCGTTGACACACCGGCGGATTTCATCGGACGGCACGCCGAGATTTTCCGGTCCGAATGCCACGTCATCCTCGACGATGGCCGCGATAATCTGATTGTCGGGATTTTGAAATACCATACCCACTGTCTGCCGCACATCCCAAAGATGTGCGCCGTCCCGCGTGTCCATGCCCGCCACGCGGCAAACGCCGGACGTCGGCAAAAGAATCGCATTCAGATGCTTGGCCAACGTCGATTTCCCAGAGCCATTCGTGCCGAGCACCGCGATAAACTCCCCTTCCTCAACGGAAAGGTTCACATGGTCGAGCGCCATGCGCCTTTCATCGCGTTCCGACGGATAGGCAAAACACAAATCCTCGATTTCGATAAACGCCAAAATGATCCTCCTTCGGCGATATATATTACCAAACTTTGCAAACGTCCACCCAATCGGAGGACGACGATACCGTGCGATCGAAAAAATTCTTTTGCTTTTTCGATCGCCATTTTATCCTCCCGCGCTTACAGGAAGATGTACTTCAAAACAAACAACACCGTCAGCACATACATCAGCGGCGTAATTTTACTTGTCTTTCCTGTCAGGAGATGGAGCAACGTATAAAAAATGACGCCGAAGGCGATACCCTCAGAAATCGAGTAAGTGAATGCCATCGAGGCAATGGCAACAAATGCGGGAACCGCCTCCGTCAAATCCGTAAACCAATCGATGTCCTTGACTTGCTGCATCATCAAAAAACCAACCATGATCAGAGCAGGCGCAGTGGCAAACGCCGGAATCGCAAGAAACAGAGGAGAGAAAAACAGCGCGAGCAGGAAAAGTCCCGCCGTCACGACGGAGGAAAGACCTGTGCGTCCGCCTTCGGCGATGCCTGCCGAAGACTCCACAAAAGAAGAAATCGTGGACGTACCGAGCAACGCACCCGCCGTCGTACCGATAGCATCAGCCATGAGAATATTTCGTATACCAGGCAGCTTTCCGTCCTCATCCAGCAGATTCGCTTTCGACGCGCAGCCGATAACCGTCCCCAGCGTGTCGAACATATCTACGAACAAAAACGCCAACAGGATCGTCAGGAAATTGACGTTCAGGATCGAGCCGAAGTCAAGCTGCATAAAAGTCGGCGCCATAGACGCAGGCATCGCGATGACTGCCGATGGGAACAGGCTGAAAAACCCCTTGGACGGGTCGGGAACATACCAGCCCAAAAGCTGGCAGACCATGCCCAGCCCCCATGTGATAAGGATGCCCCAAAGGACGCTGCCCTTGACATCTTTCGCCATCAATACCGCCGTAATCAAGAAACCGAGAAGCGCCAGGAAAACCGTGATGCCCTCCGTATGAAACGACCCGTCTGCCAAGGCTTTGCTGAACGGGTAGAGCTTTACCAGCGTCGGACCGTCCACCACGCTATGCGCGAATTGGAAGCCGATGAAGCAGACGAAAAGTCCGATACCGACGGATACCGCTGTTTTAAGCTGACGCGGAATCGCATCAAAAATCGCCTCGCGCACGTTCGTCAGCGAAAGCACGATGAAGATGATGCCCTCGACGAAAACCGCCGCAAGTCCCTGTTGCCAAGTGTAGCCCATCCCGATAACGACGGTAAACGCGAAATACGCGTTCAGTCCCATGGCCGCCGAAAGGGCCAGCGGCATGTTCGCGAAAATCGCCATGCATAGCGTGCCGAGTGCCGACGAAAGCGCCGTCGCAGTAAAAACAGCGCCCGCGTCCATGCCCGCCGCGCTCAAAATACCCGGATTGACCGCGAGGATATATGCCATCGTCATAAACGTGGTGATCCCCGCCATCGCTTCTGTACGCACGTCCGTTCCGCGCTCTTGCAGCTTAAAAAACTGTTCCATTGTCATCCCTCCATAATCGTATATTTTATACCATCTTTCCCCTTTACTGCAATACTTCTCTTTCCAATCGCGAAGATATATGAATTTAATACGGCGTTATTCAAAAACTTGAAATAACGCATTCCGTCCATTATAATTATATATATTAGCCGCTCGAAATGATTTTATGCTAAAGCGAGTGATCCGCATGCGAAAAAAACAGTTTCTTTTTTCGATCGTTATATTACTCGGACTTTTCTTTTCCTTAGCCGCGTCCGCAACGTCGGTCTCCGATATCGGCCGCAGCCGTCCGATCCTGCGCGTCGGTTATTCTGACGTTCCCGGATACATTTCCAAGGGCGAGGACGGGTATTTTCGCGGCTTTATTTATGACTACCTGGAATCTATTGCCGTTTACAGCGGCTATCAGTTTGAATACATTGAAGCGCGGCCGCTGGAGTGCGTCGAGAAAATGATTCGGGGCGAGCTCGACCTTACCGCCGCGCTGCCGGATATTGAAAATCCAATGGGCGACTTTGTAGCTGTCCATCACGCCATCACATACTCCCCTGTCGGCGTCGTCGCCCGCCCGGAACAAACTTTGGACCGCGGACTGCGTCTTCGCATCGGCTACATCGCGTTCATGTACTCGGAAGAAGAAATCGGTGCTGCGCTTCAGTCTTATGGGCTGCAGTCGGGCGACGATTATGTGCTCCTCCCCTTCGACGACCCTCTCGACATGATTGCGCGCTATAAAAAAAGAGAACTGGACGCATATATCGACGCGACAATTTACCACCAGTCGAGCGATCCTATGCTTGCTCGCCTTTTCACACAGCGCTTTTCCATCGTCATGCCTAAAAAGCATGACGCGCTCTGTGAGAAAATCGACCGCGCCATAGAGGATTTGATGCTGATCAATCCGCATATTCGCGGCCAGCTTTACTCAAAACATGCCGACTCAGGTGCGCCCCTGCTCCTCTCTTCGGACGAAAAAGAATATCTGCAAAAACACCCGGTCATTTCCGCTGTCGCGTCGCCCGGGCAAAAACCTTACACATACTTTGAAAACGGCGTGGCCAAAGGCGTCATCGCCGAAATCATGCAGCTCATAGAAGAAGACCTCCACATCCGCTTCGATATCCGCGAAACGGAAAACAGCGGCGAGCTGATGCAGCTATTGACCAGCGGCGAGATCGACGTCGTCACCGACTATTACGCCGACTATAATTGGGGGCACCTGCACAACGCAGTTTTAACGCTTCCTTACCTTACCATCAATTATGTGCCGGTCATGCGAAACGACCGGACTTCGTCTGAAAAACCCATCGTCGCTTGCGCCCAAAACCATTTTTACACGCATGAATTCGTGGAGCGAAAATATCCGCCGGAACAGCGCGTATACTTCAACACGATTGACGAATGTATGGACGCGGTAAATCGGGGAGCAGCAGACATAACTTTCGTGAAAGCCATCACGGTGCAGCACGACATTGAAGCAGGCAATTACCTGAATCTCTTTACAAACGGCAGCGTCGCTTTCTCCCACAAAGTCTCTCTCGCTGTCAGCGAAGCCGCCGACCCTCATCTCATCCGTATTTTGAATAAAGAGATCAACCATTTGGGCAACGCCCCCATCAATGAAATCATGACGCGTCATATGTTCGCAACGGAAAAGAACCGCAGCCTGAAAGCGTACATCGCGAAAAACCCGTGGCAGTCGCTTTCTATTCTGGCGGCGCTCCTGCTCTCCATTATCGGTGTCCTGCTTTACATGATGCGGCTCAAACAGCGCGCGGCAAAACGAATGTACGCCCTTGCCTACCACAACCAAAGAACGGGCCTGACGAACGTCCGCTGGTTCGAGACGCAAGCGCCGCGCCTTATCAAACGCCATGTAAAAGAGCGAAAGGACGGCAAACTGTTCGTCATGGTGCTTAGCACCCAGCGCATCGACCTTTTGAAGGCATCCCTGAATCCGGAAGCGGTCGCTCGCGGCATCTGCGAGCTCGTCGAACGGGTCCGCGCAATGAACCCATGGATTCTCGTGGACGGGCTTTCCTCCGAGCTTACGCATCTTTACGTCCTTGGCTGTCTGGAGGACGGCATGACGCTTCGCGGCGCAGCAGAAAAATTCGCCCAAGACACGGCGCTCCTGACAAGCCAAGGTTATGATATCCACATGAAATATCATTTCGGCCTTTGCGCCGTACCGAAAGACTCCGTTCCCGATATCGCGCAGCTGATGGCAGGAGCGGACACCGCACAGATGGAAGCCATCGAAACAGGCGATTATATTGGCATTTACGACGAAAAACTCCGACAAAAGCGTTTGAAACAAAAAACAGTCGAACGTCTTATGCAAAAAGCGCTTGCCAACGGGGAATTCCAGATTTGGTTCCAACCGAAATACGACATTCGCACGCATGAAATCATCGGCGCGGAAGCCTTGGCACGCTGGCAAAGCCCGGAACTCGGCTTCGTCATGCCGGGCCTTTTCATCAGCGTATTCGAGAAAACCGGTTTCATCCTTGAATTTGACTACTACGTCTTGGATTGCGTCTGCAGACTCCAACGCCGCCGCATCGATGAAGGCCGTCCCATCGTACCGTTCTCGGTAAACCAATCGGGACTCCATATTCGCGAACCCGGCTATCTCGACCGTCTGAAAGAAATCATCTCCCGTTATGATCTTCCGCAGGGTTCGATTGACCTTGAGATCACGGAAACGGCGTTTGTCGACTTTGACACGCAGGAAGGGGTCGAAAACTCCTCCGCAATCATCAGCGGCATGAAATCCCTCGGGTTTACCGTCTCCATGGACGACTTCTGCACCGGCTACTCGTCCATCGCTATGCTCCAGCACCTCGACATGGACATCATGAAAATCGACCGTGCGATGCTGCTTGCTTCCGAGGCGTCGGACCGCGGCCAGAAAATCATGCACCGCGTCGTCTCCCTCGGTCAGGATCTCGATATGCTCGTACTTTGCGAAGGTGTCGAAACGAAAGCGCAGGAAGACCTCCTGCTCGAAAACGGTTGTTTCTATGCACAGGGCTTCCTGTTTGGCCGTCCCATGCCCGCCGAAGAATTCTTCGTCTTCGCCGACAAGATGCAATCAGAAAGCGCATGAAAAACCGCACAAAAATGATCCCGTGAGGATTTTCTCCCCACGGGATCATTTTTGTCTCTGTTCTTTATTCCTGTTCCTGATACTGGCGGAAATTCCGCAAAATAACGATCGGCGTTTTCTGCGAATCGTTGCCGAAAGGATTGTCGCGCAGCGCCTTTTCCACTTTCTCCGGACGAAGCCCCGCGCTCGCGCCGACGATACGCGCGCGCCCTAGATCGTTGGCGTCAACGATGGCCGCGCCGAAGCAGCCGACCCGCGCCTTGACGTCTTCGACAACTTTTTGCGGATTCTTCGGTCCATAGACGATATGCTTATCGTATGGCGGCATCGTGCCCGTCACGTCGTCAATCAATGCCGCCTGCTCGCCGCCCAAACGGTAGAACACGCCGCTGATACCGACGAGCTTCGCGAGAAAGCCAAGAAACAGAGCGCCCGTCACACGCCAGACACCCTCCTCTTCCATCAGGGACTGCATCGCATGAGGCGCCGCAAGACTCCCCACATCTGGCATAAACCGGCAGAGCACTCTAGCTTGCCAAGTCAGCGTCAAATCCTCCGGCCGCACGATATGATTCTGTGTAATGGCTACCACGCTTTCCGCCACCGTTACGATATCGTCCGGGCCGACCTTGTCCTTCGTATATCGTTCCATCGCGTCCACGATGTCGTCCTTGTGCGTCAGGATTCGCGTGGGCACGGGGATTTTTTGCAGTTCTTTCGTTTCGTTCATGCTCCCGTCCCCCTCACTCGTCCACAAGCGTAACGCCCGCAAGCGACGCAATTTCCTCCGCCGTCAGTATGACACGGAACTTTTTCAGCTGCCACGGATTGCGGCTGAGCTCCGTATAAATGACGTCCAGCGGCAAATCCACCATGCGCGAGAGGGCCGTCCGAATGTCCATGCCCTTGCGCGCCGTCAATCGGACTTTGACAAGAATCGAAAGGCTACTATGCGCGTCCACAAGCGCCGCCTCGAAATAATCGTCCTCCCGAGGCTTCCCATCGACCTCCGCTTTGCCGCGCGCGTCGATTCCGTCATACTGCTCGAAGGGAAGCTGCGGACGCACAACGCAATCCACCAGCGTCCCATACTGGCCGCCCAGATTTTCAAAGGGTACGCTGCAATAAAGCACAGCGTCGGTATCTGTCATGGACTCCAGCGCAAACGGCGAACGTTTTTCCAACCGCACTATCACCCTGCTGTTTTTTTCCAAAGAGAAAAACAACCGAAAAACCACAAACGCGACCACGACAAGACCAATCGCAACCGCAGACGCTATCAGCATTTCCAGTCCTCCCTATTCCAGCATTGCCGCCAGCTTCTTATAGTATTTGTCCGGCAGGCGCATAATCTTTCCTGTTTCCCTGTTCGTGAACACGTTTTGCGTATGACCGGTCACGAGCACCGTTTCATCCTCTTTTTTCAGAATACGGTAATCGAACGCCATCTTCGCCTTCGTCAGCGCCGTCGGCGTCGTCTCGATGACGAGCACGTCGTCAAACCGCCCCCGCGACAGGAACTTCGCGCTGACGTCGGTAATCGGGAACACAATCCCGTCGTCCATCAGCTCGCCCAGCGTAATGCCGGCTTCCCGCAAAAACTCCACGCGACCGATCTCAAACCAACGGATATAGTTGGAATGATGTATGACCCCCATCTGGTCACTCTCGTAATATTGTGTTTTGTGAATATATGTGTAGGACATTTATCTGATCCCTTTTTTACTTTTTCGGTATAAGCTTATCCTTGCCGCCCATGTAATTCCTTAATACCTCGGGAATATTTACGCTTCCGTCTTCGTTAAGATTATTCTCAAGGACGGCGATGAGCATTCTCGGAGGTGCTACAACAGTATTGTTAAGTGTGTGGGCAAAATATTTGCCGTCCTTGCCGTTAACCCTTATCTTAAGCCTTCTTGCCTGTGCGTCTCCAAGGTTCGAGCATGAGCCGACCTCGAAGTACTTCTTCTGCCTGGGACTCCAGGCTTCCACATCGAATGACTTTAC
>JAEEGL016573795.1_pt1 | contig 11633 bp, 11 predicted proteins | sample 9134231 | NCBI WGS metagenome assembly JAEEGL01 (sample SAMN16246548, study PRJNA631951) | gut metagenome | biome: gut microbiome; feature: rumen; material: fiber-attached | host: Bos | place: Iran: Karaj | collected 2018-10 | reverse complement strand
GCCGGTGGAAAAGGCCCTGCCTGTCGGCACGGTACTTACCATAGCGGCAGCGGGAAGCGAAGGCAGCGGTGACTCGGTCATCACCAAAGAAGAAGGGATGATGAAGAGAGGTACCGGCAGCAATGCGCTGAGACCTAAGTTCAGTATCTTAAATCCTGCTCTGACCCAGACTCTGCCGCCTTATCAGACGGCTGCAGGCATATCGGATATAATGGCGCATCTTTATGAGAGATATCTGACCAATACCAAAGAGGTAGAGGTGACAGACAGGATGATAGAGGCGCTGCTTCTCACACTCAAGCATGAAGGACCCAGGGTCATCGCAGATCCTAACAACTATGAGGCAAGAGCAAATATAATGTGGGCAGGCATGATGGCTCATAATAATTCCTGCGGAGTGGGCAGGAGCCAGGACTGGAGCAGCCATAACATAGAACACGAACTGTCGGCTTTATATGACTGTGCCCACGGAGCAGGACTTGCAGTGACCATGCCGGCTGTTTTTAAGTATGTGATGAACCATGATGTGATGCGTTTTGCAAAAGTCGCAGTCAGGGTATGGGGCTGCCAGATGGATTTCGATCATCCGGAAGTGACGGCGCTTGAAGGTATAGAAGCTTTCAGGTCTTTCCTGATATCACTGGGAATGCCGAAGAATTTCGAAGAGCTTGGCGCAAAGGAAGAGGATATACCGAAGCTCGTGGATATGCTCTGTCACGTAAACAGTTCTGACGGCTGTGTTCACGGCTTCACTACGCTGAATGAAGAAGATTGCGCAAACATATATAAGATGATGCTTTAAGGGGGGCAGCTATGGAAAACGACAGACTCAATTCGGACCGGATAACAAGAGATTATTTTGATTCACTGCTTATAGCGATGCGGCATATCGACAGTCAGATCCCGGATACGGGGATAAGACTGTTTGGTAAGAAATTTTCCATGCCGATCACGACAGCAGCCCTGTCACACCTTAATAATACCACTGAAGACGGCATGAAAAAAATGGCTGAGGGAGCGTTCATGGCTGATGCCGTCTGCTTCTCGGGTATGGGAGAGGCTGCGGAGCTTAAAAGCATGTGCGATACCGGAGCCAGGGTGATTAAAATAGTAAAGCCCCATGAGAAGAATGATAAAGTGTATGCCAAGATACTTGAAGCAGAGGAAGCAGGCTGCTTTGCAGTAGGCATGGATATCGATCATGCATTTTCGGGAAACGGTGAATATGACAATGTGATGGGACTTCCCATGCGGCCAAAGAGTCTGGAAGAATTAAAGAGCTTTGTGGAGAGCACCAATCTGCCCTTTATAGTAAAAGGCGTGCTGAGTGTTGCGGATGCGAAGAAATGCATGGAAGCAGGGGCGGCAGGCATAGTCGTTTCACATCATCACGGCATAATGTCAGGCTGTGTGCCGCCGCTTATGGTACTGCCTGAGATCAAGAAAGCCGTGGGCAGCAGGATGAGCATATTCGTTGACTGTGGTATAGAGAGCGGCATGGATGCGTATAAGGCGCTTGCCCTCGGAGCAGATGCGGTATGCGTAGGCAGGGCGATAATGGGCCCGCTTAAGGAAAACGGCGCCGAAGGTGTAAGGGACAAGCTTCTTTCCATGAAAGCCGAGCTTATGTCCGTGATGGAAAGAACGGCCTGCGTGAAACTGAATAAGATAGATGACAGTGTGATCTATCACAGGAATTTTTAAGGAGCAGCGTGTATGCGTATAGGCGGAGCGATAGAAAAAAACTATAAGGACCCGGAAGAATGGGTGAGCTATGCAAAGGATCTGCGTTACAGCGCGGTGTTGTCACCGGTGGATTCTTCGGCAAGCGGGACTGTAAGACAGGAATACCTCAAGGCAGCCAAAGAGGCAGATCTTAAGATAGCCGAGGTAGGTGTGTGGAGAAACTGTATGTCTGCAGATGAGAATGAGCGGAAACAGGCCATGGATTATGCCAAGGCTCAGCTTGCCCTTGCGGAAGAACTGGGAGCCGCCTGCTGTGTGAATATCATCGGGAGCAGAAGCAGGACTGCCTGGGACGGCTTTGATGCCGGGAATTATACAGATGAGTTCTATGCGCTGGCTGTGGACAGTGTAAGGGAGATCATAGATGCAGTGAAGCCGGAAAACACGTACTATACGATTGAAACCATGCCCTGGGTGCTGCCGGATTCTCCGGAGAAATATCTGCAGCTAATAAAGGATGTGGACAGAAAGGCCTTTGCGGTCCATCTTGATTTTGTGAACATGATAAACTGCCCGGAGAGATATTGCAGAAGCACAGAATTCGTGGGGCACTGCTTTGAACTTCTGGGGCCTTATATAAAGAGCATCCACGCCAAAGACGTGTTCATGGAACAGGCATATACTACTCTTATACACGAGGTGATACCCGGGAAGGGAACTCTGGATTATCCGGCTATCATGAAGATGGCGGATAAACTGGGGCCGGACATACCGGTATTCGTGGAACATATGTCAGGCTACGAGACCTACCGTGAAGCAGCGGCCTATGTAAGGGCCAGAGCTGAAGAAGCGGGGGTCATCGTAAAGGGCTGAGCCCCTCATCAGTCATGCTTCGCATGACAGCTTCCCCCCAAGGGGGGAAGCCTTTTTTTTGCGCAGCATTTTTATTGCTGAAAATCCAAGGGTGTATTATAATCATAAGGTCTGTGAAAATCACGCGGAGAGAGATTTATGACCGGTAAGATAGAGATAAAACACATAGATTTTTCCTACAGGAAGAACCGGGTGCTTAAGGATGTTTCTTTTGATATCCCGGCGGGAGAGTGTGTGGCCATACTCGGAGCCAACGGGAGCGGTAAATCCACGCTTTTATCCATATTGTCGGGAGCCAGGAAATGCAGGGGAGCATCGATGATGTTTAACGGTCACGACCTGCTGAAAGAAGGGACTTTAAGGAATGACTGCTTAGGCTATGTGCCCCAGACCGATCCGCTGATCCCGGAGCTGTCGGTGTTTGATAATCTGCTGCTCTGGTATAAGGGGAGAAGAACGGATTTCGGAGGGGCGATACTGACACCGTCCATAGCCATGCTGGGAATAGAGAGTTTTCTAAAGAAGCCAGTCAAAGCGCTTTCGGGAGGCATGAGAAAGAGGGTGAGCATAGCGACTGCTCTTATCAATGAACCCGAAATACTCATACTGGATGAGCCGGCTTCGGCCCTGGATCTTTGCTATAAGGCAGATATAAGAGGCTATCTTAAGGAATACCAGGCTGCCGGCCACACGGTGATAATGAGTACTCACGATGCCGAAGACCTGGATATCTGCGACAGACTGTATCTCCTGAAGGACGGGGAGATAAACGAAACGGATAAAGATATACGTGGCGCTGAACTGCTTGCGCTTTTGAGATGAGGGAGAATAAGGAATGAATAAGAAGAGGATAATAACCATAGTAGCCGCCCTGCTTCTTATAGCGGCGACAGCCGGGATCGTTATTGCCGTGACGGCTTCAAAGGATCCGAAGACAAGAGTCGTAAATGCTTTGGGGAAACTGGGCAGTCAGATGGCAAGCAAATATTACAGAACGGATAAGAAATACAGGACTAAGGCGGAGAAAGCGTTAAACAGCCGTTTTGCCTATATGGGCTCGGTCAAGCTTCAGAGTCTTGATGTCGATATACCCCAGCTGTCTGAAGTATCTTCATATATCAGCGGTATAAGATTTCACAGTGAAGGCATCGTGGACAGGGAAGAAGACAGGATACATACGGAAAGCGGGATATCTTATGCGATCATTTCACTTCCGTATCTGACGCTGGATATAAGCGGGAGTGAAGTGGCCTTAAGCGCGGATGATCTTTTTGACGGGGCGCTTGTAGTCGATACCGAAGGTATGGGAACAGCCTTTAATGCTTCCGAACTGTCAAGGATCTTCGGCATCAAGTTAAGCGATGAAAAAGTTGAGCTGCTGGATCAGGGACTGCCGACAAGCAGTGATGCATCCGATCCGGATATAAAGAAGGATGCCAAAGTAATAAAGGCACTGACGGAGTTATATAATGCGATAGACGTCGCTGAAGAAACGGAGAAACGCGAGATATTCATAGACGGCAGTGTTCTTAAATGCGATGTATATCAGATAACGGCGCAGGAAGAGGATATAAATACGCTCATATCGGCTCTGGGACTTAAGGACGCAAATGCGCAGGGCGGCTGTGTTATGGAAGCAGCGCTTACACCCAAGGGCAATCTTGCATATTTTGAGGCAGAATACGGAGATTATGTATTTGATATGGAGATACGTTCCGAGGAATGCGCCCGCAACGATATGAACCTGATGTTCGGAAAAAGGAACGGGCCCACACTGGAACTGACATGCAGCGGCAGGGAAAGCAAGAATACAAGACATGATGATATCGATGTAAATTTAACGCTGGGCAAAAATAAATTGAATCTAAAGACGGCCTTTGACACTGTCATGTCGGCGGAAGGAATAGAGGCAGAGATTTCCGACATCAGCCTGGAGGCCGGTGGCAGCGGGGTATATCTTTCAGGAGATTTCGATCTGGTATTTGATACCGAAGAGCCGGAGCCCGTTCCGGAGCCTACCCGGGAACTGTTAAAGATGAGCGAGGAGGATTTTGATAAACTGGGTGTTGAGATATATGATCATCTTATGCAGAACGATATGATAGCCATGGTGCTCTCGCAGTTCGGAGGCGAACCGGTGGTAAGTGATCTGCTGGATCTGATGAACAGCGGAAGATAAGAATTCGGGAATGAAAAAAAGACTCTTTGTTCTGGAAATAAAAAAGAACCTTAAAGCGCTTCCGGTCTTTTTTGCAGCTATGATGCTCATGGGACTGGTGATCTTTCTGCTGGTGTTTGCAGGCAGCCGTATGCTCTACAATAATGAGAGTCCGCTGGCAGCAACCATAGCCGTGGTGAGTTATGAAGAGGATTCTTCTTATATTAACCGGCTGGCTTCATATCTTGGTGAACTCTCCAGTGCTTCCAAAGGGCTTTCCTTTAAGATAATGGATGAAGAAAAAGCAAGGAGCAGCCTGGAAAAAGGGAAGGTATTTGCGATAATGCTGATACCCGACGGCATGATGGAAGGAATACTCTGGGGCAGCAATATCCCGGCAACAGTCATACTGCCGGATGATCCCGATCTTTCCTCGATGATATTTGCCGAACTGACAAGAGCCGGAGCTGATATGCTCTCTGCGGCACAGGCCGGAACTTATACGGCTTCATATCTTTTCTCCGAAGCAAATGAAGGGAGCAGGCTGGGAAATGCTTATGATCAGATCGATCTGATCAATTTCGGCTATGTGCTGGAAAGAGAGGAGCTCTTTAAGAAAGCCGTGATACTGCCGGGCAGTGATGAGATCGCTGACAGGGCGGGAAATGACGAACCTGTGCTTGTCTATTATGTCTGCAGCGGCATCCTGCTGTTTGCTTTCTTTTCAACAGTGGCTTTTTCGGCGGCGCTTAAGAGGGAGGATCCCGGTTTCTACGGCGCTTTTGAGTCCAGGGGAGGGAACATACCCTTTTGCATACTTATAAAATATCTTGCGCATTTTGCGGTGCTTACCGCAGTGTTGACTCTGGTTTATCTTGCGATGTTTGCGGTTCAGGCTGTAATAGGCAGAGATATTATGCCCTTTTCGGGAGCTTTCTTTGCTTACATCATACTGCTCGGTGCATTGCTCTCAGCCTTTGATCTGTTCTGGCATATGCTGGCGCAGAAGAGTCCGGGGGCTGTGCTTCTGCAATTGATATTCTCACTGTTTATGCTTTTCGCCGGTGGTGCCATATTGCCCAAAGCCTTTCTTCCGGACGGCCTGACTGCAGTAGGGGAACTGCTTCCTGCCTCCGGGCTTCACCATGGCCTTCTGAATATTCTTAACGGAGCAGCGCCGGGCGGCCTGCCTGTTTTATGTATTCATACGCTTATTTTTCTGCTGCTGGCAATAGCGGCAGCTTTCCTCAGAAAGCGGGGTGATAAGCTGTGAATATGTTAAGATTTGCCCTGATGCAGTTTAAGCTCATATTTAAGAACCCGCTTAAGATACTGATACTTGCGGCAATACCGCTGGCAGGGCTTTTGCTTAAGCAAAATGATGAGAGCAGGGAGAGCGCGCTGATACGGGTAGCATATATGGTCGAAGGTGGCGGTGAGGAACATGACATAATACGCAGGCTTCTGGATAAGGATGAGGGAATGTTCTCCTTTATGGAACAGGAGAGCGCGGAGGCACTGACCAAAGCCGTTGCAGGCGAGAAGGCGGAGTGCGGCTTCGTGATACCGGCCACTCTGTTTGAAGATATGCGGAAAGGAGAGACAAAAGCGCTGATAACACTGGTCACTTCGCCGGGCAGCACAATGAGCCTTGTAGCTGCGGAAACTCTGTTTGCAAGGCTGTATCCCGAGGTGGCGAAAAGGCGTATGGGTGATTATTTCACTAAAGAAAGCGCCATAAAGGAATATGCTCCGGAACTCTTTGATGTGAAGGACGTGTACAGCATATATGAAAGCATTTATACGGGCGGTGGGACGTTCTCCTTTGATTATGAAGGCGGGAAGGAATATGTACCGCCCACGAAAACGGGTATGGCATTGTCTCCGGTAAGAGGACTGTTAGCGGTTCTGGTGATGTTGTCTGGACTTACCGGACTGATGACGTATTACCGTTATGCCGAGAATCCGGTATATGAGAAAACCGGCGTCAGGCTGGTGCTGTGTCTCATACCAATGCTGACCGCGGCACTGGCATCCATACTGACCTTTACTTTCGTGGACGGTATACCCGGAGTGGAAAGAACAGCCGCGGGACTGCTTGCGGAACTTGCGCATATGATGGTGTATGTGATAATATGCCTTTTGTTTATGACCATATTCGGCGGCTTTAACACTGTCGGAAAGATACTGCCTGCATTTATACCGGTATATGTGCTCTGCTGTCTGGTGTTCTCGCCGGTGTTCATAGATGCGGGAGCAATATCGCCGTTATTGAGGAAAGTATCGTACCTGATGCTGCCGACGTATTATTTATTATAAGGCTAAGAGCAAATAGGGCATACGATCTTTGATCGTATGGTTATGATGCACAACAAATCGTCTCGGCAAGCTTGCTTGCCGGAGCGATTTTTGGGCATCATATACAAGCAGCAGAGCTGCTTGACCCTATTTGCATTAACAACACCTCCCAAGGAGAAACATAATGAAAACGGATGCACTTATCCTGGATGTGGACGGAACACTGTGGGATACAACCGAGCTGGTAAAGGATGCCTGGATGCTGGCGGCTGCGGATGAAGGCGTCAGCGTGGAGATAAGCGCTGATGATCTTAAGAACTATTTCGGAAAGCCTATGGATGAGATAGCAAGGCTGGTGTTCCCTGAAGAGAGTGAAGAGGCGAGGGAACGTATAATGGAGCGGGGTGAAAGATACGAGGAGGAGGTACTGGAAAGCAGTACCCGTGACGTGTCTTATCCCGGAGTTGTTAAGACCATAAAGGAACTGTCGGAATATATAGACATATGCGTGGTCAGCAATTGTCAGGCGGGGTATATTGAGCTTGCCTGTAAAAAGCTGGGGATAACGGATGTGATACATGACCACGAGTGTTACGGAGACCACGGAAAATATAAAGCCGAGAACATCAGACTGGTAGCTGAGCGTAACGGATATAAGGCTCCGGTATATATCGGGGACATACAGGGAGACTGTGATGCAGCCCATGAAGCAGGGATAAAGTTCATACATGCGGCCTACGGTTTCGGTAAGGTAAATGATGCGGACGCTGTGATAAACAGTTTTGAAGAATTAAAGGAGCTGCTTGAATATGAATGAAAAAGAGCTTTTTGATCTGGCAACGGAGGCAAGGAAGTCGGCCTATGCGCCCTATTCCTCATATCAGGTAGGAGCGGCGCTGGTGACCGAAGACGGCAGCGTATATACCGGCTGCAATATCGAGAATGCTTCCTACGGAGCAACCAACTGCGCCGAGCGCACAGCCATATTCAAGGCGGTCAGCGAGGGGCACAGAAAGATAAAGATGATAGCCATTGCCGGCGGGAGCGGGGATAAGACAAACTTTGCATTTCCCTGCGGTATCTGCAGACAGGTGATGAGGGAGTTCTCCGAACCCGGAGAACTGAAAATAGTGGTCGGAGACGGCAGAGGGGAATTAAGGATACATACGCTGGAAGAATTACTGCCGGAAAGTTTCGGACCGGAAAAGCTGGAGTGAGAAAATGGATATACTTATAATATTATCGATAATAGTTGCAGTGCTGGCTGTGATAGTGCTGATGGGACTGGCGGAAAAGAAAAGGTTCCTTGCATTTATGCAGAGGCAGATAAAGCGGGAATACGGTCATTTTAACGAAAAGGGCATCCCTGTACTCCGCATGGAATGTATCCCCGCATACTATAAAAGACATGGCAAAGATACAGGCATAGACGATATCACCTGGTCGGATCTGGAGATGGACAGGCTCTTTGCGCTCATGGATACCACCTATTCCTCGGCAGGTGAGGAGTATCTTTATCATGTGCTCAGAACACCGCTTACAAATGACGCCGAGCTGCAAAAACGTGATGAAGAGATAAGCTATTTCAGAAAAGAAAAAGAGATAAGGCTCAAACTGCAGCTGCAGTTTGCTTCGATGGGTAAGAATGAACGGTATTCTCTTTATGATTATCTGGAATTTGCGGATACTTTAAAAAAGATACCCTCACTTCCGTATCATTTTGTGGCGCCCATACTTGTGGCTGCAGCGGTAGCGCTGATATTTATCATGCCCTCGGTGGGTATAATGGCGGCGGTAGCGGTGATAGCCGTTAACATGACCTGGTATTTCAAAACCAAGAATGTGATACAGCCTTATATGACCAGCCTGAAATACATACTCAAGGATATGAAAGCGGCAGAGAAGATACTTGCCATGAAGATCCCGGTATGTGACAGTCGTCAGGAAAATATGAAAAATGCTCTTTCGGGGCTTAAGACATTTAAGAAAAAAGCGGGGATGGCATTTGCCGACAGCGCGGGAGACGGAAATCCCCTTACGGTACTGGCGGATTATACCAATATGCTGCTGCATACGGATATCATGGCCTTCTATTCCATGTATGCCCAGATGCAGAAACATAAGGATGATATAGATACGGTTCACGGAACCCTGGGATATCTGGAAATGCTGATAGCTGCCGGCTCTTTTATAGAAGCTCTGGAAGCAAAGTGCGTGCCGGTATTTGACGGCGGGATAAAGGCAGAGGAAATATATCATCCGCTGCTTACCGAACCGGTTAAGAATTCTTTTGAAGAGAAGGGAGCCGTGCTGCTCACCGGCTCAAATGCTTCGGGTAAATCCACTTTTCTGAAAACCGTGGCGGTGAACATGCTTCTGGCACAGAGTTTTAATGTGGCCTGCGCAGATGAATTCCACACGGATTACTTCAGGCTTTATACATCAATGGCCCTCAGGGATGACATGGAGCAGGGAGACAGTTATTTTATCGTGGAGATAAAGGCTTTAAGGCGTATACTTGAGGCGGGAAAAGAAGAAGGCGGGCGCATAGCCTGCTTTGTGGATGAGGTGCTTCGCGGTACCAATACAGTGGAGAGGATAGCGGCTTCCACACAGATACTTAAGTTCATGGAAGAAAAGGGAATGCTTGTATTTGCGGCTACCCATGATATAGAACTGACGGAGCTGTTAAAGGAGAGTTACGCCAACTATCATTTTGAAGAAGAGATAGCTGACGGAGATGTCATATTCAATTACAGACTGATGGAAGGAAAAGCAACCACCAGGAATGCGATAAAGCTGCTTTCGGTGATGGGCTATGATGAAGCAGTGATAAAGGAAGCCGAGGATATGGCTGAGCGCTTTATAAAGGAAGGTGTCTGGAAGAATGGCTAAGGTGATCATATATACCGACGGATCGGCAAGAGGCAATCCAAACGGCCCCGGAGGTTACGGAGTGGTAATGCGTTTTACGGATTCCAAGGGCGTGCTTCATGAGCAGGAACTGTCCGCCGGTTATAAAAAAACCACCAACAACCGTATGGAACTGATGGGAGTGATAGCAGGGCTGGAAGCTCTGAACCGCCCCTGCGAAGTGGAGATACACTCGGATTCCAAGTATATCGTGGATGCTTTTAACCAGCACTGGATAGACTCATGGCTTAAGAAAGGCTGGAAGCGGAGCGGCAACGAGAAGGTCAAGAATGTGGATCTCTGGAAGCGGCTGTTAATAGCAAAAGAACCTCACAGAGTAAGTTTCATCTGGGTCAAGGGACACGATGGCGAAGAACTCAATGAGCGCTGCGATACTCTGGCCACGAATGCAGCCGACAACAATGCGGTCCTTGACGATGTGGGGGAGTTAGAGTAGAATAGAGAGAGTTCGGAGGTAAATGGTGATGGATAAGTTTTCTTTGTTTATGGATGGATTTTTGAGTTATCTCGTTAATTATATTGTTTTCATAGTTGCTATAGTGGCGGCTTTTCTTATCGGCTTTGCATTAAGAAAGAATAAGAATGCGAAGGAAGCTGTTAATGAGGCTGAGAACAGTGCAGAGACAGCAGAGGCACCCGAAAAAACAGCCTGAGAAAGAGGCAGGATTCTGAATATTATCTGGGGAATATGTGCCCCTCATCAGTCGCCTGCGGCGACAGCTTCTCCCCGGAGGGGAGAAGCCTTTTTTTGATATTGACAAGAGTTTTTAATCAGCTTATAATCTTAAGGTGGCACAAGATGTTGTGGTGCGCATATAAAGCAAATACTAAGACTTGTTCTGGGAGGGGTTTATGTCGGAGATCAATTTCGGAGAAGAGTATAAGCCGAAAAGGGCGGTAAAGGTTGTCAAAAAGGACAATACGCTGGAGGAATTCAACGTACAGAAGGTGATCGATGCCGTAGGAAAGAGCGCGTACAGGGCGCTGACGGAGTTTACCGAGGAAGAAAAAAGGCGTATCTGCCAGTATGTAATAGAGAAAGTTGATGAGATGGATGTGGATGAGATCCCCATTCCGATCATGCATAATGTGGTGGAGAGCGCATTAGAGCAGGTGAAGCCCATAGTTGCAAAGAGCTACAGGGATTACCGTAATTACAAGCAGGACTTCGTGCGCATGCTGGATGACGTATACAAGAAGAGCCAGTCCATCATGTATATAGGCGATAAGGAGAACGCAAATACCGACTCTGCTCTCGTATCCACCAAGAGGAGTCTTATCTTCAACCAGCTGAATAAGGAACTGTATCAGAAGTTCTTCCTTACAACCGAGGAACTGCAGGCCTGCCGTGACGGGTATATCTATGTGCATGACATGTCGGCAAGAAGGGATACGATGAACTGCTGTCTCTTTGACGTGCAGAATGTTTTAAGCGGCGGCTTCGAGATGGGTAATATCTGGTACAACGAGCCCAAGACCCTGGATGTGGCTTTTGACGTTATAGGCGATATAGTCTTAAGCGCTGCATCCCAGCAGTACGGCGGCTTCACGGTACCTGAGGTGGATAAGATACTGGAGCCTTATGCGGAGAAGTCCTATGCAAAGTATACGAAGAAATATGAAGCCATGGGAGTTGATAAGGCTACCGCAGAAGCGGAAGCTTACAAGGATGTGGCAAGGGATT
>JAEEGL016242169.1_pt1 | contig 11633 bp, 6 predicted proteins | sample 9134231 | NCBI WGS metagenome assembly JAEEGL01 (sample SAMN16246548, study PRJNA631951) | gut metagenome | biome: gut microbiome; feature: rumen; material: fiber-attached | host: Bos | place: Iran: Karaj | collected 2018-10 | reverse complement strand
GATCTTCACGAACCGTCCGGACAGTCCCTCGGCGGGCGTGGCCAGCAGGGAGAAGTTCAGACCCCTGCGCTCGCTCTCCTCATCCATACGGCGGCGCATATGGCTGATGATTTCCAGTCCCAGCTGCTGCGCGCGTTCGCTTTCGCCGTGATGCTCACCGATCAGGCACTTGAGCGTCTCGGCCAGGCCGATGAATCCCACGGACAGAGTACCGTGCTTCAGCACTTCCCGAACTTCGTCGTTCCAGTCGAGTTTTTCGCTGTCGATCCACACGCCCTGTCCCATGAGGAACGGATAGTTGTAGACGTGCTTGCGGCACTGGATCTCAAAGCGCTCCAGAAGCTGATCCACGCACAGATCCAGCATATGGTCCAGATCCTCGAAGAACCGGTCCAGATCTCCCTTGGCTTTGATGGCCAGGCGAGGCAGATTGATGGACGTGAAGGAGAGGTTTCCTCTTCCGTTGCAGATCTCTCTGGTGGGATCGTACACATTTCCGATCACGCGCGTACGGCAGCCCATATAGGCGATCTCCGTCTCCGGATGCCCTTCCTTATAGTACTGCGCATTGAAAGGCGCGTCGATGAAGCTGAAGTTGGGAAACAGGCGCTTGGCACTGCAGCGGCAGGCCAGCTTGAACAGGTCGTAGTTGGGCTCTCCCTCGTTGAGGTTCACGCCGTCCTTGACACGGAAAATCTGGATGGGGAAAATGGGCGTCTCTCCGTGGCCGAGGCCGGCCTCTGTGGCCAGCATGATGTTTTTCATCACCATACGGCCTTCGGGCGTCGTGTCCATGCCGTAGTTGATGGAGGAGAAGGGCGTCTGTGCGCCGGCTCGGGAATGCATGGTGTTCAGATTGTGGATAAACGCCTCCATCGCCTGATAGGTCGCCCGATCCGTCTCCTTTTCGGCATAACGTACGGCTGTCTCCTGCGCTTTTTTAAGCAGCTCCTCATTCCCGTACTTCTCGACCAGAATCGGCAGCTCCTCGGCACAGTATTCGGCACTCTTCTCGAGAGCAGGCACCAGGCCGGTCTTCTCCTCGATGGCCGCCTGGATCGTCTTCAGTTCCTCGTCCGGATCCTCAATGTCCAGGAGCATGGCCATGGCTTTCGCCAGATTCTGGCGGTACAGACGGCGGTATGTCTTCCGAACACCTACAGCCATACCATAGTCAAAGTTGACGATGCTCTGTCCGCCGTGCTGATCGTTCTGGTTGGACTGGATGGCGATGCAGGCCAAAGCAGAATACGAGGTAATGTCGTTGGGCTCTCTCAGGGTGCCGTGGCCGGTGGAAAAGCCGTCCTTGAACAGCTTGATGATATCTATCTGGGTGCAGGTGGTCGTCAGGGTCAGGAAGTCAAGATCGTGGATGTGGATATCGCCCTCCTGATGTGCCCGGGAATGATCCGGATTCAGGACGAACATCTTATAGAACTGCTTGGCTCCCTCGCTGCCGTACTTCAGCATGACGCCCATGGCGGTATCGCCGTCGATGTTGGCGTTTTCGCGTTTGACGTCGCTGTCCTTGGCATCGGCAAAGGTGATTTCCTCATATGTCTGCATCAGACGGGTGTTCATCTCGCGGCGCTGAGATCTCTTGTTCCTGTACAGGATGTACGCCTTAGCCGTTGTGACATACCCATTGTCCATCAGGACTTTTTCCACCAAGTCCTGGATATGTTCAACATCCGGCGTATCCACGTTCTCCAGTTCCAGCGTGGACATCACCTGGTTTGCCAGTTTCTCCGCTGTTTCCTCGTTACCGGGCTTGTAGGTCGCATTGAACGCCTTGATGATGGCTCCGGTTATTTTGCTTTCGTCGAAGGGAACCGTCCGGCCGTCCCTTTTGCGAATGGCAGTAATACTCATAACTCTCTCTCCTCATATGCTGTCGGCACAAGATGTTGTGCCCGTTTTCTTATTCAAGCACAACATAATATATCTTATCCCCTTTGGTCTGTCAACAGGAAAAACACGCCTCCGTAAGATTTTTCCTGTTTTCTCTTCCCTTCGTTCAAAGTTTACAAATTCCTCATTTACCCTTTTAGCCGGGCATGTTATGATGATACAGAAAACAGCATAAAGGAGGCCGGACATGTTCCCTTCCGAACTGAAACGTCAGACCAGGCTGGACATGCGAGAGACACGGCCGTATGTCTGGTGGACGGCTCTGATCTATCTCGTCGCAGTAACCATATTATCTCTTCTCATCTCCCGTCTGAGCGGTTATTCCGCTTACATGGAGAACGTCAACTCTCTGATGCAGCGAATACAAAGTCTCGGGCCAAAGACTGCGGAAGAACTTTATGCAATGGTGGAGGCGAACGCCAGCAATCTGTTTCCCAGAGTCAGCAGTTTTGCCTCGTTAATGACTGTTGTGTTGTCTATCGTCTACGCCATGCTGCAGGCCGGATTCTCCGGTTACTGTCTTCTGGTGAGCCGCCGGGCAGCCTCCTCTCCGCGGGATCTGATGCTTTCCTTTGAACATCCGCTGAAAGTATTTCTCATTCTGTTTCTGAGCGGCCTGTTTATTTTTCTATGGTCTATTCTCCTCATTATTCCAGGAATCATCGCTGCATTCCGGTATTCTCAGGCCATTCTCATTCATTATGACCACCCGGAATATTCGTCCTGGCAGTGCATTCGGGAGTCATCTCGCATGATGAGAGGACGCAAGATTGTTCTGTTTCTTCTCATAATCAGCTTTATTCTCTGGTTCCTGCTGGATACGCTGATAACCGGCATCATCCGCATTCCTCTCCTGCAGCTATTTCTAGCTCCATACTATGGAATAACCCGAGCACACTTTTACAACCACATCTCCGATCCATCTGTAGTGGTTTAAAACTTTTCTATCCCCAACTGTCCAGTTATAGTATAACAATCAGGCAAAAAGATATCCCGCGGTTTAACCGCGGGATATCTTTTATAGTAATGGAAGTATGTTGAAAAACGTTGCTTACTGGACCGCTGCAAGCAGAGCCTTGCGTCTCTTCTCAGCTGCCAGATAGTCCATAATCAGAGCGAGGATCAGCAGAGCACCGACTGCAAACGTATTCCAGTAGGGCTTCACGCCGATAACCGTCAGAACGTTGTCAAGGACCTGCATGACCAGCAGTGCGATCAGAGGACCTACCATACCGCCGGTACCGCCGGAGAACGCAACACCACCGAGCATGACAGCGGACAGTGCGGTCATGTTAGGAGCGGAAGATGTTACAGCTGTCGGGTCGGCTTTCTTCGTCTGGCTTACGTAGAACAGGCCGCCGAGAGCGGTAATCATGGAGCACACCATGAACAGCGTCATTGTGATCCTGTTGGTGTTGATGCCGGCCAGACGGCTGGCAAACCTGTTGCCGCCGGTAGCAAAGCAGTTGCGTCCGAATCTAGTTCTGGACAGGATAAACTGACAGATGAATACGATCAGCACGCCGATCAGAGTTGTCAGCGGAACCAGATCGAACAGTGTCGTCTTGGCAATGCTGAGGAAAGCCTTATCACTCACGTTTACGTTCGTCAGGTTCAGCAGCCAGCCCGCGATGCCGGTATAGACGGAAGACATACCGATCGTTGCAATAAAGGCCGGGAAGTTAAGCTTCAGGACCATGAACGAGTGCAGCATACCGATCAGCCCTGCAAGGACCAGACCCATGATGAAGACCACCCACCAGGGAAGGTTTGTGTCACGCATCATGACCGCAAAGAATGCGTTGCAAAGCGTTGCCTGTGCGGCTACCGAAAGATCGATATTACCGCTGATAAGCAGCATGCCGAGGCCGCTGAGCATGAACAGCGGGAGAACCAGCTTGTAAAGCAAAGAGCGAAGATTGATCGAAGAGAAGAATCCCTTTCCGAACGGACTGCCGCCCTTGAGAACGTCACTGGTGAGCAGGACCGCAACAATGATCAGAATGATCAGAACGATCAGAAGCTTAAAGCCCGTACCGGACGCAAAGCGCTTAAAGGCATTGGATTTTTTCTGCATGAATGAAACCCCCTTACACTTTGTTCCGCCGTGCCTGCCGGAAGAAATCAAGCGCAAGCGCAATGATCAGAAGCAGGCCGTTGAAGATGGTGGCAAGGTTGGAGTTGACGTTGCAGACGCTCATGCCGACCGTAAATGTGTTGAGGATCAGCATGCCGACGAAAGCACCGCCAAGTCCGCCTTCGCCGCCGCCGAAGGAGATACCGCCGAGGATGGCGCCTGTCAGACCGGTGAACTGTGCGGTGGAAAGAGCCTGCAGGCTTCCCTGCTGCATCTTGCTGGCAAACAAGGTTCCGGCAATACCGGCCATACCGCCACTGATGACATAGAGCAGGGTGATGATGCCCTTGGAGTTGATACCGGCCAGATTTGCCGCAACGGGGTTTCCGCCGAGCATCTTGACTTTTGTGCCGAATTTCGTCCTGGCGACCAGAATAGCGAAGATGATGTAGATAACCAGCATGATCACAAGCAGGATCGTAAACTCACTGAAGAGTTTCTTGTTGCCGATATCATACATGATGTCATTGTTGAAGTTGATGTTCTGCGCAGACGCGTCCTCTTTGCCAATGGAACTGGCAAAATACATCAAACCTCTGACAACTGAGGACATACCGAGGGTCGCAATGAAGGACGGAAAACGGAACTTCGTGATGATGAAAGCGTTCAGCAGGCCAAAGAGTATGCCAACGATAATACCCAGCAACATCGCGAGATACCAAGGTACCGCATGCGTAACGCTCCAGGCACAGACGATGCCGGCCATAGCGCCGATGGTGGATGCGGACAGGTCCATGTTGCCCGACAGCATCAGGCAGCCGGCTCCTATGGTCAGGAACGCAGCGAACACCATGTTGTTCAGAATGTTTCTAATCGTGGTGACGGCGAAGAATTTGGAACCAATGCCGTTGGCCCACAGACTGAAGACAACAACTTCTACAATAAGTAAGATGATCAGAGGAAAGACTTTCTTCTGCAGAAGCTCTTTAAAGAACCCTCCGGATTTCGATTTAGTCATACCGCTACCCCCTTACTCAAGCATGGCGAGAGACAGGACGTTCTCTTCCGTTGCATCCTCACGCTTGACCTCACCGGTGATGTGGCCGTTGTGCATGACGACGATGCGGTCTGCAACGTTGATAACCTCTGTCAGCTCACTGGAGATGAAGATGACGGCCATGCCCTGTTTGGCAAAATCGCACACCATCTGGTAGATCTCCGCCTTCGTTCCGACGTCAATACCCTTGGTAGGCTCGTCGAGAATCATGACTTTCGTATCCATCAGCTCGTTGGTCCAACGGCCCAGGATGACCTTCTGCTGGTTTCCGCCGGACAGTTCGACAACGTTCTTGTAGATCGTCGGCGTCTTGATATCGAATTTCCTGACAGCGTTCTCGCCGAGTTCCGTCATCTTCTTCTCGTCAGTGAAAATGCCGCCCTTGACCGTCTTGTCTATTACGGGCATGGAAACGTTGTCCCGGATGGTACGGAACATGACAAGGCCCTGATCCTTACGGTCTTCCGGACACAGAGCGATACCGGCGTTGATGGCATCACGCGGAGTATGGAAGTGGACGGGCTTGCCTTCCAGAATGATTTCTCCGGACAGGACAGGATCCGCGCCAAACAAGGCGCGGGCAACTTCGGTACGACCGGCGCCAACAAGGCCGGCAAGGCCGATAACCTCGCCCTTTCGGATTGTCAAATTTATATCGTGCACGGAGGGAGTCTTCAGGTCCTTGACCTCAAGCACAACTTCTCCGTATTTGTCGTTTCTCTTCAGATTTGCGTACGTGTCGCCGATGTCGCGGCCGACCATGCATTTGATCAGCTCCTGTTCCGTTGTCTGAGCTGTCTGCAGCGTCGTCACGTAGTTACCGTCCTTGAGAACGACGATCTCATCGGAAATCTCAAAGATCTCGTTCAGACGGTGAGAAACGTAGATTATTACCTTTCCCTCTTCCTTCTGACGTCTGATCAGATCGAAGAGGATCTTGATTTCCGAATCAGTCAGAGGGGCGGTGGATTCGTCATACGCAATGATATCGGGATTCCGGCGATAGGTCTTCATGATTTCGACCATCTGCTGATACGCTACATTCAGCATACCTACCTTTTCGGTCGGATCGATCGGAAGTCCGAAATCGTCAATGATCTTCTGGGTATCTTTGATCAGCTTTCTCCTGTCGAACAGCCCGGTCTTCGTCTTCGGGAGATCGCCCAGGAAGATGTTTTCCATGACGGACATATGCGGAATCAGCTGACGCTCCTGATAGATAACGCTGATGCCGTGGGCCAAAGCGTCCTGAGGGGAATGCAGCGTGATCGGCTCGCCGTCGAGCAGCATCTGACCTTCATCGTTGTGGAGGTCGCCGTTCATGATCTTCAGCAGGGTGGACTTGCCGGCGCCGTTTTCACCAAGCAAAGCAAGCACCTTGCCGCCCTTGGCAGTGAAGTTGATCTCATTGAGCGCGCGAACGCCGGGGAAGGATTTGCCGATACCTCTTAATTCGAATGTCTTCTCCATCTGCTCTTATTCACCTACCTAATAACTAAGAATCGATTCTTGGTGTTGGTTACTTATTGAAGAAGGACGGCGGACCGCCGTCCTTCTTCAATGATTTATTTACGGGTTGGATGGATCGTAAAGCTCAGTTAAGCTTATCTCTCTCCGGTGTAGTAGTCGGGGAAGTCCTTCACGAAGGAGCTGAAGTCGTCGATGGCGACGGGAACATCGTCATAACCCTTCAGGTACGCATAGGTGTCAACACTCGCGTACATATCCGTCCACTTCAGGTAGTGGATGTAGTCATCCTCGGACAGCCACTCGGTGGGCAGCATGACCTTGCTGTACTCGCCGTTCTTGCCGCTGTCAGCGGGGTCAACCCAGCCGGGCCAGATGGTCTCAGGCGTGCACCAGCCCATCTTGAAGGCGTAGCAGGCGCCAAGGATAGGCTCATCGTACAGGGTCTGAGCGGTGAAGCAAGCATAGCGGGCAGCGTTGGAGATGCCCTCGTCCCACTGCTGGATGAATCCCGTGCCGCCGAAGGTAACGACGACGGAGGTGTCGGTCAGGCCGGCTTCTTCAAGGGTATCGGCAGCAGCCAGTCCCCAGTCGTCGAGGATGCCGCAGATCAGCCAATACTTGATCTCGGTGTGCTTGGAAACTTCACCGGGGAAGACGGATTTCGCGCCTTCATAGGAAATACCAGCGGAGACGCAGTCAGCGATCCAGAAGTTGTCGGCAGAAGCGCCGGCAATCTTCTTCCACTCTTCCTCAGCACCAACGGTACGAACGTGCAGCTGGGGGGAGGTGGTGAAGTCGAACGCGATGCAGCCGACTTCGGCGGGATCGGCATCAGGATAGTTATCCTGCAGCCACTGCCAGATTCTGTCGACCAGCATGTGACCGACTTCGAGGCTGTTGAAGCCGACGAAGGGGTGCACCATGTAGCCATTGGGAGTGGGAGCACTCTCATCGCCGTCGGTGGCGGGGCTCATCATGGGCATGTACTCGGCATCGGGATACTGCTCGATCATCTTGACGACGGTGGGATAAATCGTAGCATCGGGGTCGACGATGAGGATCTCAGCGCCCTCATCCAGAACCTGCTGCAGAACCGTCATGTAGCTGTTGGCATCGCCGTCCTGGTTGAACTTGAAGCCCATCCACTCAAGGTTGAAGGAGGGGCACCACGCTTCGATGGCATCGGCGGCAGCCTGATACAGGAAGTAGGAAGAAGACGCAACATAGGTGGTCTTGAACTTCGGATTCTGGCTGTAGTCATACTCATAGTCGAAGTGGGCAATCTTGTCCAGGTTGGGAGTGCCGTCCTCATTGGCATGAGGATAGGGCTTAGCAGTGTCAACCTCAACTTCAGCGTTGGGGTTTACCGGGGTGGTGTCGCCACCAGAGGGCTTGTCGTCGCCGGACGGGGTGGTGTCACCGCTGGGCGTCTTGTCGTCAGCAGGCTTCGTATCACCGGAGCCGCCGCCGCATGCGACGAGCGCGAAGACCATTACCAGTGCCAGCAGCAGAGCAATGATTTTCTTCATTTCAACATTTCCTCCTATAATTTTTGATCTACTTTTCTATGCAGATACGCTCTCTGTCCGTGACCCCGTAAATCATTCTTATCAGCGAACAAATTGCGCATCTTACATCAGACCGTGGTCATTATAACTGCTTGCACCCCTGATGTCAATAAATTAATTATCAATTTTTGCCAAACGAGCATCGTTGCTTAAGAAAATAGTAACAATTGTTAATATTCTGGAAAGGTCTCGGATTCTGCTTGAAACGGTGTATACTATCATATATAATTACACGGAAACTTTATTTGCCGGCGCTTCGCCGCATCGGTCATTCCGTCCGCTGCGCCATCCGGAGCCCGAATGCAGAAAGGATAGGATCAACAGATGAGCCAGTCCAAGGAACAGAGAGCCCAGAAAAAGGCCATGGAAGAAAAGAAGCGCAAGCAGACCAAGATTGCTTTGATCATTACTGTCGCTGTAATCGCCGTCTTCGTTGCGGCTCTCCTGACCATCAACTCCAAGGTATTCCGGAGGAATGCCACAGCCGTGACGATCGGCGAAACGGAATTCTCCGTTGTGGATTTCAACTATTTCTTTTATATGGAATACTATGAGTACCTGTCGAGAGTCTATTCGGAGTATCCCGGTTACACCGAGGCCATGCTTCCAGACACTTCCCAGCCGCTTGATGCCCAGTACGTTTCCGCCGATGAAACGTGGGCAGACCGGATCGGAAATGCCGCTTTGGATACCATGACCGATACTGTTGCGGCATGGGAAGCCGGTCACGCTGCAGGGTATACGCTTAGCGAAGACAAGATTGCAGAGATTGACGAGACCTATGCGGCTGCCGAAGCTCAGGCTTCCATGAACGGTTTCTCTCTGGATGCTTTCCTCAGCAAAAACTACGGCAAAGGCATCTCGGGAAAAACGTGGAAGAACCTGCTGCTCATGAAGGCCTATGCCGATGAGTATCGGGAAAAGGTCAAAAATGACTTCTCCTATTCGCAGGATGAACTGGACAGGTATTATGCTGATCATGCCACGGATCTGGACGTTTACTGCCTGCGTTCGTTCTACATTTCAGACAGCGCATATGAAAACGGGATGGAAGGCGCCAAAGCCGCCGCGGACTCTTACAAGGAATCCATCCGGACTGAGCAGGATCTGATCGACGCTGCCCGTGACTACAACGCAGAGACCTACGCGGACGACCTCTCCACTCTCCATTATTACGCCGGCAATGCTCTTGCCGGCCCCTATCGCGACTGGGTCAAGGAGGAAGGGCGTCGGACAGGCGATATCTACGTGGCAGAAAATGAGTCTCATGGTGGCTACTACATTCTTTATTATCTTGACAGGATTCAGAACAATTATCCCTGTGCCTCCGTTTACATGATTTCGATGTTTGCCGATGAGATCATTGCCGATAATTACGACACGACCGAGGCCTATGAAGCGGCTCTTTCCGTTGCAAGATCCGATCTGAAAGACGAGGCGGAGGAAGTTCTGGCAGAGTGGAACAAGGCGGAAGAAAAAACAGCAGATACCTTCAAGGTGCTCTATGACGACCATACCGAAAACTATTATTATGAAGGCGGTCTGTACGAATCCTATCACAGGCATGAGTATACCGAAGACATGGACGCGTGGGTCTATGACGAAGCCAGAAAACAGGGCGATGTGGCAATCTTCTCTGAATCGGACGGAGATTCCTATTATTTCCTTATGTTTGACAGCATGGGAGGAAGTTACCGCGATTTCCTGGCCAGGGAAGGGCTGAGTTCCAGCGATTACCTTGTCTGGGATACCTCGATCAAAGAAGGCCTGACCCCGCAGAAGACTATCTGGTTCTCCCAGGTCGGATAAGCTTAACCCCGATTCAGCATATATGAAAACAACGCCCGGAAAAACCGCATAAAGCGGTTCTCCGGGCGTTGCTTATCTGTTCTGTCAGTCTGACGTTTCTTCCGTCTGTTCTTTCTCTAATGCATCCTTCTTCAGGGATAGTTTCCCATTCTCCGCAGTCAGCACGACGGTATCTCCCGCTTTTACGGTTCCGGCCAGGATCTCCTCTGCTGCGGTATCCTCCACGGCGCTCTGGATGGCCCGGCGAAGGGGTCTGGCTCCGTACACGGGATCAAAACCCTTGTCTGCCAGCAGATCGACCGCCTCATCGGATACCTGCATGGTGATCTCCATACCGGCCAGACGCCCGGTGACTGTCTGCAGCATATTGCGGCAGATGGCGCGGATGTTCTCTCTGGTCAGGCGGTGGAATACCACGATCTCGTCGATGCGGTTCAGAAACTCCGGTTTGAAGGTCCGCTTCAGATCTTCGTTCACGAGCTGCTTGAGTTCCTCATAATCGGCAGTATCCGGATCTGCGGCTTCCTCCTCTGTGAACCCGAGTCTGGGCCTTTTCTCCGTCAGGCTTCTGGCTCCCACGTTGCTGGTCATGACCACAACGGCATTCTTGAAATCCACTTTCCGGCCCTGTCCATCCGTGAGGCGTCCATCATCCATGATTTGCAGCAGGATATTAAACACGTCCTCATGAGCCTTCTCGATCTCATCGAACAGGATAACACTGTAAGGCTTGGTTCTCACCTTTTCCGTCAGCTGTCCGCCTTCGTCATATCCCACATATCCCGGAGGAGATCCGATAAGGCGGCTCACGGTATGCTTCTCCATGTATTCGGACATGTCGATGCGGATCATGGCGTTCTCGTCCCCGAACATGGCTTCAGCCAGCGCCTTGCAAAGTTCAGTCTTGCCGACACCCGTCGGTCCCAGGAACAGGAACGATCCGATTGGCCTTTTGGGATCTTTCAGTCCTACACGTCCACGGCGGATGGCCTTGGCGACCGCCGTCACGGCCTCGTCCTGACCGATGACCCGCTGGTGCAGGATCTCCTCCATCTTCAGCAGACGTTCTCCTTCGTCTTCCTTTATGCTGGCCACGGGGATTCCCGTCCATCCGGACACCACCTGTGCAATATCCTCCGGAGTAACCTCGCGGTTCCCTGTGCCGGTCATGGACCAGCATCTTTTTGCATTGGCCAGTGTCTCTTCCAGCTTCTTCTCCTCGTCGCGGAGAGCCGCTGCCTTCTCATAATCCTGGGCTTCTGCCGCCGCATCCTTTTCCCTCTGCACAGCCAGCTTCTTCTGCTGAAGCTCCGCCACATCAGGAGGAGTCTTCTGATTCTCCATCCGCACGCGGGAAGCTGCCTCGTCGATAAGATCGATTGCCTTGTCCGGGAGATATCTGTCATTGATATATCTGGAGGACATCTTCACAGCAGTCTCTATGGCCTCGTCGGTGATGGTAAGGCCGTGATGGGCTTCATACTTCTCACGGAGTCCCTTCAGGATCTCTACGGACTGCTCCGGCGTCGGCTCATTTACGGTGACCGGCTGGAACCTGCGCTCCAGGGCTGCATCCTTTTCTATATACTTTCTGTACTCGTTGAGGGTCGTGGCTCCGACCACCTGGATCTCGCCACGTCCCAACATCGGCTTGACGATATTGGCGGCATCCATGGCTCCTTCCGCCGCTCCCGCGCCGATGATCGTATGCAGTTCATCGATGAACAGGATCACATCACCG
>JAEEGL015340096.1_pt1 | contig 11633 bp, 9 predicted proteins | sample 9134231 | NCBI WGS metagenome assembly JAEEGL01 (sample SAMN16246548, study PRJNA631951) | gut metagenome | biome: gut microbiome; feature: rumen; material: fiber-attached | host: Bos | place: Iran: Karaj | collected 2018-10 | reverse complement strand
TGTGTGGTCAGTATAGCACCGGGAGGTTGGCCGGGAAAGGGCTTTTGAAGGGATTTTTGATCTTTGTGAATTCTTCACAGAAATCCGGGTGGATTCGGATTGTATGGGGCCTGATTTTTGGTGATGTTGTATAATGGTTTTTTGAAAATGTCACATATGATCGGGATACAATAAAAGAAGAGCGGAAGGATTTTCGCCGCAGGCGGATCTGATGACATTAGGAAGTACGGATAGCGTATGGGTATACTGATCAGTGAAACGACAAGAGAAGAGAGAGAAGCGATAATCAAAAACTCCATGGACTGTGGCGGTGGATGTGAGAATTGTTCGTCTTGCTGGCTTGGGGGAGGTTCACCCTGGGATATGTATAAAGACTATATCGAGGGCAGGAAAGAGATCGCAGAGATAAACATGGAGTACAACGCAAGGTTCGTGAGAGGCAGCTGATATGGGACTGTTTAAGAAAAAAGCCGGGAATGAACAGAACTATGAAGAGGACAGTATCTCGTATGAGTACTGTCCTCGTTGTCAGGCAAACCTTACGTTGCAGGATCGGATGCCCGCTTTTTGAAAGACATGACTGCAGGAAATTGTTGTGGCGTTACCCTTATCCCGTGATATACTACAGCTATGCGCATACTTATCGTTGAAGATGAAATCAGAATACGTGAGGGCATCCGGAAGCTTCTGAATAAGATAGATTCAGAATATGAGATTGTTGGAGAGGCAAACGATGGAGTAGAAGGTCTTGATCTATGCCGAAATCTTTCGCCCGATCTTATTATCACAGATGTCCAAATGCCCAAAATGGATGGTCTTCAAATGCTTGAAAAGATATATGAAGATGGTTTTACGGCTAAAGCCATTGTTCTTTCAGCATATTCCGAGTTTGAATATGCCCGTGGCGCCATGAAACTCGGGGTGACCGAATACCTGTTAAAGCCCGTCAATCTTGGTGAATTTTCCAATGCACTGGAAAATGTTAAAAGGCAGATTGCCCAGGATAATCGGAGAAAGCCCGAAAAAGTGGGAACTCTTGATCAGATAATGCGTGAGCTTATTGGCGGAAGACTTGTTGTTGATGATGACACAAAGAGTTACCTATACAAAAATCATAAGATTTCGTCGGATCAGGAGTTTATTCTGATCATGGCATATATGGGTAATCAGTATGATTCCGGCCACAAAACGGAAAAAGCGGCTCTGTCACATGCACTGTCGTTATATGAGGGAATAGATTATTGCAATCTTGAGGTTGATTACCTGCAATCTGTTGTTTCGATTATATATAATTGTGATAGCCCTTCAGATCTTGAACGCTGGGTGCAGTACCAGCTGCTTAATTCGTTTAATGATCATGCCGCGATAGGATATACGGCTGTAGAATCACTTCAACAGATAAAGGCCGGGCTTGACAGGCTCTTTCCGTTTATGGACTGGAATCTTTCGTTTGAGGACAGTGTACTCATATCATATCCGAAGATCACGCAGGTTCAGACATCGATGTGCGTGTATCCTCAGGAACTCGAGATTAAAATGAAGACTGCCATTTGCGCATCCGATCATGATAAGGAGAGGGAACTGTTAAAGTCATTTTCCGAGAGTTTTGCGGATGGCAAGGTGTACGATCCGCATGAAATAAAAGAGAGTTATGTCCGATTCATATGGGCAATTATAGAAACAGCCAAGGATGTCGGTAATGAGCGGGCAGGAGAAATCCGTCAACAAAAACTCCTTGAAAGAATAATGAATGCAAAAATGCGTAAGGAACTGGCGGAAGTATGCGATATGATAGCCGATATTCTCAATTATCATGAAGAGGAGACGGATTCTGCCAATCTTACAGTCAGACGTGCCAAAAGCATGATAGGCGAGTTTTATCATACAGGAATTACCCTTGATGAGATCGCATCGAGGCTTAATATTACCCCCGAATACTTAGGAACGCAGTTTCATAAGGAAACGGGTGTCACTTTCAGTACATATATCAAGAATTTCAGGATACAGAAGGCGAAAGAGCTTCTGATAGGAACCTCGCTTAAACTATATGAGATTGCTGACAGGGTCGGCTATTCCGATCCCAAGTATTTCAGCAAGGTATTTCGAGATACAACAGGGCAACTTCCGGCTGAATACCGAAAAGCTTCAAAATAGGCATTAGAAAATTCCCCCTTTTTTAGATTTATCATATTTTTTTACTGCGCCTGATTATGTAGAATGTGCATAAAGAAAGCAGTAAACCGCCAATACCACAGGGGGAATCATGAAACCGATCAAAAAATTCTTCAGATATGACAACATAGGTCTTGCATTCATTATGCCTGCATTCATCTATATGATGGTTTTCGTGGGCTATCCCATTGTAAGCAACATTATATTAAGTATACAGAATGTTTCCGTAAGAAATCTGGTAAATGGACAGAAGAAGTTCATAGGATTGGATAATTACATTGCGCTCTTTAATGACGATGTATTTATCAAGTCAATGGGAAACACGCTGAAATTTACGGTGGCGTGCCTGATATTCCAGTTTCTGATTGGATTCCTTCTGGCTTTGCTGTTCAATAAAAACTTCTCTTTTGCAAAACCGGTAAGGGGATTGACAATGATCCCGTGGATGATGCCTATGACGGTAACGGCACTGATGTTCAAGTTCATGTTTTCCACGGATGTCGGTATTATCAATTATATTCTAAAAACTGCGGGCATAATCAAACAGAATGTCGAGTGGCTGACTACGCCGAGTACTGCAATGATAGCAGTAGTTGTAGCAAACGTCTGGATCGGTATTCCCTTCAATACAATATTGCTTTCAACAGGTCTGACAACGATTCCGCAGGAGCTGTATGAAAGTGCATCTGTTGACGGTGCAAACGGATGGCAGAAACTGACAAGAATCACGATTCCGCTTCTTCGACCTACAATAGAATCTGTCCTTGTCCTTGGTTTCATCTATACATTCAAGGTTTATGATCTTGTATATGTTATGACAGAAGGCGGTCCGGTCAATTCCACGCATCTGCTGTCAACATATTCGTACAAGCTGTCGTTTGATATGTTCCAGTACAGCAAAGGATCTTCTGTTGCAAATGTATTGTTTCTGATTCTGCTTTTGGTGGGCATATTATATCTTAAGATCACAATGCAGGGAGAAGAAGACTGATGGATGAGAAGAGATTAAACAAAAAAACAAATATAATACTGTGTACTCTATCCGTAGTTTTGTTGATAGTGCTTCTGTTCCCGCTTTTCTGGACGCTGATCACTTCATTCAAGACGGAGAAGGAAATATTTGTGATTCCGCCGACCTGGTATCCGCATGTTCTTAATACCAAGTCATACGCGGCGCAGATAGAAACCGGCGACTTTAACATGTTTAAATCGTTCGCAAACAGCTTCGTGATCTCAACGCTTTCCATGATCATTGCCGTTGTCCTGGCCGTGCCGGCTTCTTATGCGATAGCCAGATACAGGTTTGTCGGCAGAAAAGCAATGTTACTTGGATTTCTTGTAACCCAGATGCTTCCTGTTTCGGTCCTGTTAACACCGATGTTCATTATGTTCAGGAATATGAAGATGTATAACACATGGGGTGCAGCCATTCTTGCGGATGCTACGATCGGAATACCTTTTTCGGTGCTGATCCTGAAAAACTACTTTGCTTCCATTCCGAAGGCACTTGAAGAAGCAGCATATATCGACGGATGTACGAGATTTTCGGCATTTATCAGAATACTGATCCCTGTGGCCAAGCCCGGAGTAATTGTATGCGCTATCTTCTCGTTCCTCTATGCATGGGGAGATCTCGCATACGGCATGACATTCATCCTGGATCAGGAGAAGAGACCGATAACTGCGGGCATATTCAACTTCATGGGACAATATGGCACAAAGTGGAGCTACCTGACGGCATTTGCGATCGTTGCTATCATTCCAGTAACACTTATATTCATCTTTATGCAGAAGTATATAATAAGCGGAATGACAAACGGAGCCGTAAAAGGATAGAAATCTTATTGAAACCTCATTAATGCGGTAATATTATAATGGTCAGGGGATTTTCTCCTGATCATTTTTTGTCAAAGCATTGCTTCTATATGTAAGGAAAGCAACAATGAAAAAAACAAGTCTTAAGACCAGACTGATTCGCATATTTATAATAACATCGATCCTGCCGATTATTGTGATTGAAATCTTTTCATATATAAATATCTCCAGGACGCTTCGGGAAAACATGGGTTTAATGACTCAGAGCAGTCTTGGTCAGCTTGATAAGAATCTGAACATATGGCTCGAGTCATATGAGGATCTGTTGTATCAGATATATACTTCTGATGATATGGTCAAATGGATAAACAACATTGATCAGGGAACAGATGAGGCTGTTTCGATCAACCAGATGAGACGGGTGTTCAATACGCTTATGTATTCAAAGGAATATATCAGAGCCATCACGGTCATAACACCCAAAGGTACCATTGTAACATATGAACAGATGACTCCGGCTACATACAAAAGCTCATGGATTAACGGTTTCAGCCTGAGTCCGGACAAGTTGTATCAGGATATAATCAAGGATAACGATACACACATCTATCCCACGGAATTTGCAACAAACTTTGCAAAAAAGGATTACTACCTGCTTCATATTTCGCACAGGGTGATAGATTATAAAGACATTGAGAAGGAGTGCGGAATAGCAATTATAAGTATAGATGAGGATCTTCTGCAGAGTGTGTGCAATAACCTGGCGCAGAAAGGCAGGGTGTTTAACTTTATCGTTGATAACAGCGGACGTGTTATTTCATTTGGAGACGATACGGGAAGGATCGGGGAAGTGATCACGGATGCCGGTCAGCAGGAAAAACAGCGTATCGACGATTACGAGCAATATTACAAGGAGTTATCGTCAGGCATTTCCCCGGGCTTTGGGATATATGTATTTCATGACGAGGAGCTTGACTGGGATATAGTAAACATTACCGACATGAGTGATCTTCTTGTATCCCGGCAACGACAGCTTCTTCTGATAATATTGCTTGGCATTGCCATAATAGCCGCCGTAATTTTCCTGTCCACAAAGATGTCCGGAAACCTTATAACCTCAGTGGGACATATTATTGATGGAATGAAGCAGACCCAGGATGGGGATCTGTCTGTCCGTATCAGTAAGGATGCTGATATGCCACTGGAAATAGAAGCTATAGCAGATGGCTTTAATGATACCCTTGAGAAGCTTAACGAAGCTATAACAAGGCAACAGGAGGCGGTGGCAAGGCAGCAGGAAGCCCAGATTGTAGCCCTTGAAGCGCAGATAAACCCGCATTTTCTGTACAATACTCTTGATACGATCAACTGGATGGCAATAGACCGTGACGAGTATGACATCAGTAATGCCATAAGCTCTCTTGCAACGATCCTTCGCTATGCAATTGTTGACAGCAACGCCGAGGTAACCATACGTGAAGAAGCGGAATGGATGAAGAAATATATATATTTGCAACAGTACAGAATGAAAAACAGATTTTCCTGTTCGATTTTTGTATCACCCGATATACAGGAGGCACGCATTCATAAGCTTCTCCTCCAGCCGTTTGTGGAAAATGCTATCGTTCACGGATTTGAAAAGGATAGTGATGATGCAAAGCTTATATTCCACATCGAAAAGAACGCAGACACAATAGAAATACATATAGAAGATAACGGTCCGGGAATGGATGATGATCTGATTGAAAGGATAAATAACGGAATATATGAGGATACCGACTCGAAATCAAGTATAGGTTTGAAGAATGCCGCTACACGACTTGAAATGTATTATGGTAAAGAGGGAAGACTTCGCGTGGAAAAGGCTGAGCCGAAAGGGACACGGATTATCATAAATGTTCCATATAAATCCAAGTCAGATTAGAATATTCATCCTTTTTAAGTTTTCTTGAGTTTTCAGTCAGTTGCTTTCGACAGATAATATGCTCGTAAAGAAAATCCGCTCTTATTTAAGGAGGTTACTATGAAAAAGAGATTTTTTGCAACACTTGTAAGCGGTGTTCTTCTTGCGACCGCACTTGCCGGATGTGGATCTCAGGCAGCAGCGCCGGCGGCTGACACATCTGCACCTGCAGCAGAAGCTGAAGCACCTGCAGCAGATGATGCTGCTTCAGAATCCGTTGCATCTTCAGCAGACGCTTCGGGAGATGTTACGATCTGGTATTACTGGGAGACTCCGGGTCATCAGGAAGCACTTGATCACATTATTCAGGAATTCAACGGTCAGCAGGACAAGATCACGGTTCAGGCCAAGTATGTTCCTTTTGCTGATTTTAAAAAGCAGTTATCGGTAGGAGCATCTGCCGGTGAACTTCCCGATATCGTCATTCTTGATAATCCCGATCATGCATCATATGCGGCAATGGGTATTTTTGCAGATATCACAGACAGATTTGATGTAAGCACATATTATCCGGGTCCCGTTAACTCATGTACACTTGACGGAAAATTATATGGCGTTCCTTTCGGAAGTAACGATCTGGTACTTTTCTATAATGAAGATATGTTAAAAGAAGCCGGTTGTGAAGTTCCCACAACATGGGATGAGCTTCTCGATGTCGCAACAAAGACTACAAAGGGTAGTGTATACGGATTTGCCCACAGCGCACTTCAGAACGAAGAGGGTACATTCAACTTCCTTCCCTGGGTATGGTCAACGGGCCAGACATCTTATGAGATCAACTCCGAAGGCGGTATCAAGGCTCTTGAATTTGAAAAGAGTCTCGTAGATGCAGGCGCATTCCCGAAGGAAGCAATCAACTGGACACAGGGTGATACCATGAATCAGTTTATCTCAGGTAACCTTGCAATGATGATCAATGGAACATGGCAGATACCCACAATGCGCAAGGAGGTTCCCGATCTTAAGTGGAATGTTGCTCCGATCCCTCAGGACAAACAGCAGGCTTCGGGTCTTGGCGGAGAGAACTATGCTGTTATCGCAGGCGGAAACGAAGAGGGAGCTATAGAATTCCTCAAGTATGCAACAAGCAAGGATACATGCCTGTACATGATGGATCATATGGGATATATCTCTTCCGATTCAACGATCGCAAAAGATCAGTTCCAGGGTGATGCAGTATATCAGGTATTTGTTGACGAGATGCAGTATGCAAATGCAAGAGGTCCTCTTCCCGAGTGGCCCGACATCTCAGACGCGATCTCACTTGCATTTAATAAAGTCATAACAGGTGAGAGTGCTCCGGCCGATGCAGCAGCAGAAGCGCAGGCAACAATTGATTCAATAATTGGACAGTAATATCAAAGATGCAACCAAGAGGGCAGGGAAGTATTCTCTGCCCTTTTTTAAACAATAGAACAGAAAGGATTCAAGATGAGCAATACAGTCAGAATTTCTGATGCTTTTTGGAACAGATACCGGGGTCTGGTGAAAAATGAAATGATCCCATATCAGTGGGGTGTGCTTAATGATGCCATTGATATCACTATAGAAAAGGAACGGGATGACGCATCGATTCCGAATGAAAAAAGCCATGCGATAGAGAATTTTAAAATTGCAGCAGGGAGATCCGAAGGAAAGCATTACGGATGGGTGTTTCAGGACAGCGATGTGTACAAATGGCTTGAAGCTGTCGCATATGCGCTTTCATACGAGTCCGATGAAAAGCTCCAAAGCACCGCCGACAGTGTGATCGATCTTATAAGCGACGCTCAGGAGGAAGACGGATATCTGAATACGTATTTTTCTATCACAGAGCCGGATCGCAGGTATAAAAGACTTGGAGAGAGTCATGAACTCTATTGTGCCGGACATTTTATAGAGGCTGCAGTTGCTTATCATGAGAGCACAGGGAATAAAAAGGTTCTAAGCATCGCCCGAAAGCTTGCTGACCATATATGTGCGACATTTGGTGAAGGAGAAGGCCGGATCCACGGAGTTGACGGACATGAAGAAATTGAGATAGGACTGATGCGGCTGTATCATCTGACCGGTAATGAGAATTACCTGAAAGAAGCTGAATATTTCCTTCGTGAGCGCGGAAAAGATCCGGATTTCTTTGACAGACAGTTTGAGGCAGATAATGGTGATCCTGTTATCAGGGGACTTCATATATTCCCGAAAAAATATTATCAGATGCATCTTCCGGTCGAAAAACAGGACACAGCCGAAGGTCACGCGGTAAGGCTTGTATATATGTGCACTGCACTTGCGGATCTGGCCGCAACAACCAAAGATGAGAGAATAGCCGGGACATGCAGAAAAATATGGCGCAACATTGCAGATAAAAGAATCTATATAACGGGAGGGATCGGTTCGACCGTCACAGGCGAGGCGTTCACTCTTGATTATGATCTTCCGAACGATACGATGTACTGTGAGACATGCGCATCTATAGGGCTTATTTTCTTTGCCTCCCGGATGCTTGAACTGGAATCAAAGGCAGAATATGCCGACATTATGGAAAAGGCTCTGTATAATACCGCTCTGTCCGGGATGGCGCTTGACGGGAAGCATTTTTTCTATGTAAATCCATTAGAGGTTGTGCCTGCCAAATCAGAAAATGATCCCGGGAAAAGCCATGTAAAAACGGTACGCCCCGAGTGGCTCGGATGTGCATGCTGTCCTCCTAATCTTGCAAGACTTATCGCATCCCTTGATAAGTACATATATACAGTTAAGGAGAAGGAGATTCTGGTAAATCTGTTCATCAAATCGGAGATAGAGTGTGCAGGTAACGGGTGGAATGTGAAGATCCGCCAGGATTGCGATTATCCGAGAAACGGTAATCTCTCATTCGATGTTGAAAATATCGGTGCGGTTACTGTTGATGTGAGGGTCCGGATCCCGTCATGGGCTGATGATTATAAAGGATCCATCGATGGAGCGAATGCTGCCATTACTGCCACAGACGGATACTGGTGTATTCCGGTATCTGCGGGCGCGCACAGCATCAAACTTGATATTATGATCAAGCCTGAAAGATGGTATTCAAATCAGAAAGTATCAGAGGATGCGGGAAAGGTTGCAATCGTAAGAGGACCTCAGGTGTATTGTGCCGAGGAGGCTGATAACGGAGAGGATCTTCACTGCATTGCCATACCGAAGAAATCCGAGCTTGTTTATACGTGGCATGATGATATGCTTGGCGGGATCGGTACCATAGGTGTCAAGGGAATGCGGTATGTTCCGGACAATTCGGATGACAGCTTGTACAGTAAGTCCCGGAATGTAAAAAAGACAGATCAGATGATAAAGCTTATACCATACTATGCGTGGGCAAACAGAGGCAGGAACGAGATGCGTGTATGGCTGCGTGAGACTGAATAAAAGAGGATACATCCATGATTACAGCAGACAACAATAAACTGATTTTCCAATATGATTCCGAAATAATGTGGATTGAGTCCTGGGGTGATAACGCGGTAAGGATACGTGCGACAAAATGTGCAAAGATGCCGGATAAGAACTGGGCGCTTACTGCCTTGCCAATATCACAGGCACAGATCGATTCAGACGAAAGCGGTGCGACGCTTCGTAATGGAAAAATATCCGTCAGACTGTCCAAGGCCGGAAAGATCACCATATACAATTCAAATGGAAAAAAGTTACTTGAAGAATACTGGCGGAATCGCCGGGATATTCTTGATGAGAAATGCAGTGCCATAGAGGTTGAAGGGAGAGAGTTTAAACCCATTACAGGCGGAGACTATCATTTGATGGTACGGTTTGAGTCACTGGATCCCGATGAAAGAATATACGGAATGGGGCAGTACCAGCAAAAATACCTGAATCTCAAGGGAACGGATCTTGAACTGGCTCACAGGAATTCGCAGGCAAGTGTTCCTTTTGCGGTATCATCGCTCGGATACGGCATACTCTGGAACAATCCGGCAATAGGCAGATGTGTGTTTGGCAGAAATATAATGTCATACGAATCATACAGCACCGATATCATGGATTACTGGTTTGTTACGGGGGATTCTCCTTCTGAGATAGAAGAAGCATATGCAAAAGTAACAGGAACTGTTCCTATGATGCCTGAGTACGGGCTTGGTTTCTGGCAATGCAAGCTCCGATACCAGACACAGGAAGAGCTTCTTGGCGTAGCACGGGAATATAAAAAGCGCAACATACCGCTTGATGTTATTGTTGTTGATTTTTTTCACTGGCCCAGGCAGGGTGAGTGGAAGTTCGATCCTGTGTACTGGCCTGACCCCAAGGCAATGATAGATGAACTTGAATCAATGGGAATAAAGCTTATGGTCTCTGTATGGCCTACGGTTGACCGCGAAAGTGAATTCTTCGATTATATGCTGGAAAGGGGCTTTTTGATCCGTACGGAAAGAGGCTTTAGAGTCGGTCTTAACTTTGAGGGAGCAACAATCCACATTGATGTAACAAATCCTGAGGCACGTAAGTACTTATGGGATACGATCAAGAAGAACTACTATGATCTCGGAGTGCGGATATTCTGGCTAGATGAGGCGGAGCCGGAGTATACCGTGTATGATTTTGACAATTATCGTTATCATCTCGGTACGGATCTGCAGATCGGTAACATCTATCCCGTAGAATATGCGAAGGCTTTCTATGAAGGAATGCAGGATCAGGGACAAGAGAATATAGTCAACCTGCTCCGATGCGCGTGGGCGGGCAGCCAGAAATACGGAGCTCTTGTATGGTCGGGCGATATCGCATCAAGCTTTGACAGCATGAGAAATCAACTGTCGGCAGGTCTTAATATGGGGCTGGCCGGTATTCCCTGGTGGACAACAGATATAGGGGGATTTCATGGAGGAAATCCGGATGACCCTGCTTTCCGAGAGCTGTTTGCAAGATGGTTCGAATGGGGAACATTTTGCCCGGTTATGCGCCTGCATGGCGACAGAGAACCTAAACAGCCGCAGTTTGGGACAACAGGCGGAGCAACTTGCAGATCCGGTGCAGCTAATGAAGTATGGAGCTACGGGGATGAGGTCTATGAGATATGCAGGAAATATATCAGCATAAGAGAGTCAATGAGAGAATATACAAAATCTCTTATGAAAGAGGCTCATGAAAAAGGGACGCCTATTATGAGAACGCTGTTTTATGAGTTCCCTGAAGATCCTGTAGCATGGGAGATAGAAGATGAGTATATGTTCGGAAGCAAGATTCTGGTGGCTCCTGTATTTACAGCCGGAGCTGTAAACAGGGAGGTTTATCTGCCTACCGGTACGCGTTGGAAGAACAAGAAAGATGGTCAGATTTATAAGGGCGGCACTGTCATATCTGCACCGGCTCCACTTGATGTTATACCGGTATTTGAGCGGGTTTAATCCATAAAGGTTTATTTCAAAAGCAAAGGCGGACATTGTCCGCCTTTTTTAATCATCCATACTCTGATCATCAATCCTCCTGTATATCCCGGCAAGAACCGCGCCGGAGATGTTATGCCAGACCGAGAAGATCGCACCCGGAACTGTCGCCATGGGCATTTGCGGAAAAGTACTTGATGCCAGCGAAGTGGCAAGGCCTGAATTCTGCATTCCTATCTCTATAGAAACTGCTTTCTTTCTGGGCATGTCCATCCTAAACAGGATTCCGATAAGAAATCCGCACAGATATCCCAACAGATTATGCA
>JAEEGL015253242.1_pt1 | contig 11633 bp, 8 predicted proteins | sample 9134231 | NCBI WGS metagenome assembly JAEEGL01 (sample SAMN16246548, study PRJNA631951) | gut metagenome | biome: gut microbiome; feature: rumen; material: fiber-attached | host: Bos | place: Iran: Karaj | collected 2018-10 | reverse complement strand
GATTTGTTTTTCAGACCTATAATCTTATTGCCAGAACAAATGCCATCAAAAATGTGGAGCTTCCTATGATGTATGCAGGGGTTGGTCGTGCAGAAAGAACTGAGCGTGCCAGAATGCTTTTAGAGCAGGATGGTATGACAAATAGAATGATGCATAATCCTGACGAGTTATCTGGTGGACAAAAGCAACGTGTAGCAATAGCCAGGGCAATGGCAAATGACCCGGCAATCATTTTGGCTGACGAACCAACAGGTGCTCTAGATTCTGCTACAGGACGTCTAATCATGGACATTTTTCATGAGCTTCATGAGAAGCAAGGAAAGACTATAGTATTAATCACTCACTCCCCTGAGTTGTCTCTTGAAACTGAAAGAATCATTACCCTTAGAGATGGTGATATACGCGGGGAAAGTGCAGGCAAGTGGGCGCAGATAAAGGCTGACATGACATCAAATAATTCCAAGGAGGAAATGGCATGCTAGTTATTGAAAACATCCTGCTGGCTTTGGCAGGACTTAAGTCCAATATCATGCGCTCCTTACTTACAATGCTTGGTATTATCATCGGTATTGCTTCAGTCATAGCTATTATGACCGTGGGAAATTCCATAACTGTGATGGTCAACACATCTATGCAGGAAATGGGTGCAAACAATCTGACAGTAGGCGTATCTGCCAAAAGTACTTCAGAAGAAACTACTTCCTCCGGTCTCCACTTTGGTCCAGGCAGTCAAAGGACTATGGATACAGATGATTATCTTACAGATGAAATGTTGGATTCATTTCTGGAAGAATATGGCGACAATATCAAATACACTTTGCTTTCTTCCACAGTAGGAAATGGAACTGCCACAGATGGAAGTTTATATGCCAATGTAAATATTATTGGCTACAATCAAGATTACATGGATTACACTGATTTGGAGCTTTTAGCAGGTAGAACCTTTATCGACAAGGATTATGATAACGCACAGAAGGTTGCTATCGTATCTGACTATTTTGTAAATAATATGTTTGATGGCGACACAAATGCCGCCCTTGGTTCTTCAGTTGAAATCAGTATTAATGGCAAATATTATACTTACTATATTGTGGGTGTTTATGAATATGATGACAGCACATATTCAAGTTCTTCTACAGAGGACACCAGAACAGATATGTATATTCCTTTTGATACCTCACGCAGCCAGCTTCACACATTAAATGACGGATATCAGAGTATCACTTTAGTAACCACAATTGATACTGATTCAGAGGCTTTTGCGGACACAGTGGAAGCATATTTTAACACTGTTTATTACTCTAATAATGAGGACTATGAAGTGTCAGTCACCAGTATGTCTTCAATGATTGAGTCTATGACTTCGATGATTGGAACAATCGAGATTGCCCTGGCTATTATTGCTGGTATTTCTCTTGTGGTAGGTGGTATTGGTGTTATGAACATCATGCTTGTTTCAATCACGGAACGTACTAAGGAAATCGGTACCCGTAAGGCACTTGGGGCAACAAATGGTTCGGTTCGACTTCAGTTTATAACGGAGTCAGTAGTAATTTGTATTATTGGTGGTATTATCGGAATAATTTTAGGTGTAACACTTGGTTCAATAGCTGCTACATATATGGGATACTCTGCATCTGTATCTATGATGGCGATAGTAGTTGCTGTAGTATTTTCAATGGGAATCGGTATTTTCTTTGGATACTATCCGGCTAATAAAGCAGCAAAACTCAATCCTATCGACGCCCTTCGTTATGAATAAAGAGAAAATCAGATTTGTCATAGACGGACAAATGTCCGTCCGTGACAAATTTTTTGTTGTAATATGTGAAAAACTATAGTATAGTATCAGAAGTAATCACTTTAGCGGATTAAAGTGACCTTCTGGTACTTGTTTTATTTACAGGACATTTGTTTGAAGAATAGAACAAGCGTGCTATAATTGTTACTGTTAATAGTAACAAAAAAATAATAAGGAAGGTACACATGGATCTGTTTGATTACATGAGACAGGAAGCTAAGAAAAAGGAATCGCCACTTGCAGCTCGTCTGCGTCCCACCACACTTGATGAAGTGGTAGGTCAGCAGCACATCATCGGCAAGGACAAGCTCCTCTACAGGGCCATTAAGGCAGACAAGCTTTCTTCTATTATATTTTACGGGCCTCCGGGCACAGGAAAGACTACCCTGGCTCAGGTTATAGCCCATACTACAGCAGCGGAATTTACATCTATAAACGCCACCACCTCTGGAAAGAAGGATATGGAAGCAGTGGTTGAAGCCGCAAAGCAAATGCTCGGTGCTTACGGCAAAAAGACCATTCTGTTTATAGATGAGATTCATAGATTCAACAAAGGACAGCAGGATTACCTGCTTCCATTTGTTGAAGATGGCACTATTATTCTTATAGGTGCCACCACAGAAAATCCTTATTTTGAGGTTAATGGAGCTCTTCTTTCGAGGTCTATTATTTTTGAGCTGAAGCCACTTGATGCTTCAGACATTAAGACTTTGATTATGCGAGCAATCACCGACACTGAAAAGGGCTTAGGTAGCTACAATGCAGTTATAGAGGAGGATGCTCTAGACTTCCTTGCAGATATTGCAAATGGAGACGCCAGAAGCGCCCTTACAGCAATCGAGCTGGGTGTGCTCACAACAGACAGAGCTGAAGATGGAAAAATTCATATTACTATAGATGTGGCAAGCGAATGTATCCAGCGCCGTGTTATTAAATACGACAAGGATGGCGATAATCATTATGACACCATTTCTGCTTTCATTAAAAGTATGAGAGGGTCAGATCCGGACGCGGCTGTTTATTATTTGGCTCGCATGCTTTATGCAGGGGAGGACCCTAAGTTCATTGCAAGACGTATCTGCATTTGTGCTTCTGAAGATGTAGGAAATGCTGATCCACAGGCCTTGGTGGTAGCCACCAGCGCTTTTCTTGCAGTAGAGCGAATAGGAATGCCTGAGTCACAGATTATCCTTTCACACGCAGCCACATATGTAGCCTGTGCGCCAAAGTCAAATTCGGCCTACGGAGCCATAGATTTGGCAATGGCAGAGGTGAGAAATAACACCACGCGACAAATACCAACTCACCTTCAGGATGCTCATTACAAGTCAGCTGGCAAGCTGGGGCATGGCATTGGCTACGAATATGCTCACGATTTTCCAAATCATTTTTCACATCAACGATATCTTCCAGAAGGTTTGGAAATCGGAGATTTCTATCGTCCAGGAAATTTGGGATATGAACAGACAATCAATGCTTACTTAGATAAAGTAAGAAATGATAAATAGCCTATTGGCTTCCCCTTGAGGGGAATCTGTCACTGCAGGTGACTGATGAGGTGTTATATTTGCAGTGGATGAGGTTAAATAAAAAAGGAAGAGGTTACATCATGAAAAAGTACAGCGAAATGTCACCAGAAGAATTAGCAGCAGAGAAGGAGCAGCTTTCTACTCAGTACAAGGCTTGGCAGTCTAAAGGGCTTAAGCTCGATATGAGCCGTGGTAAGCCATCTGTAGAGCAGTTAGATCTTTCAATGCCACTCTTTGATATTCTTGATGGTAAGTCACTTATGAAGTGCATGAATGGAGTTGAGACTAGAAACTATGGTCTGCTTGAAGGAATTGTTGAGGCACAGCACCTCATGGCTGAAATCATGGATTGCCAGCCAGAGCAGGTTATTGTAGGAGGTAACTCTTCTCTTAACCTTATGTTTGATGCTGTGGCTAGAGGCTACATGTTTGGATTCGATGGCTGCACACCTTGGTGCAAGCTTGACAGAGTAAAGTGGCTCTGCCCAGTTCCAGGTTACGATAGACACTTCGCTATTACACAGCACTTCGGCTTCGAGATGATAAATATTCCTATGAACGAGGATGGTCCTGATATGGATGTGGTTGAGGGACTTGTAGCTGCAGATGACACAATCAAGGGTATCTGGTGTGTGCCAAAGTATTCTAATCCTACCGGTATTGTATACTCTGATGAGGTTGTTCGCCGTATGGCCAACCTCAAGCCAGCAGCAAAGGACTTTAGAGTATTTTGGGACAATGCTTACGCTGTTCATCACCTTTACAAGGAAAAGAGCAAGATTCTTAACATCCTTCATGAGTGCGAGGAAGCAGACAATCCAAATCTTGTTTTTGAATTTGCATCTACTTCAAAGATTACTTTTGCAGGTGGCGGAATCGCAGCCATTGCCTGCAACCACAAGAACCGTGAAGAACTTAAAAAGACACTTACTGTTCAGACTATTGGTTTTGATAAGGTTAACATGCTTCGTCATGCAAGATATTTCGCAGATGTTGAATCGGTTAGCAAGCATATGGAAAAGCATGCTAAGATTCTTCGTCCTAAGTTTGAGCTTGTTATCAAGACAATGGAACGTGATTTGGCAGAGCCAGGCTGTGGTAGCTGGATTTCACCAAAGGGTGGATATTTCATCACCTTTAATGCACCAAAGGGTACAGCTACACGTATCGTAGATTTGGCAAAGGAAGCAGGCGTTGTTCTTACACCAGCAGGTGCTCCTTTCCCATATCACATGGATCCTAACGACTCAGTAATTCGTTTTGCACCATCACTTCCTCCAATCGAGGAGCTTGAGCAGGCTGCTGAGGTCTTCACAGTTTGTGCTAGAATCGCTTACCTTGAAAAGCTGATTCTTGCAAAGGCAGAGTAGACATCTCTCAAATAAACACTATGACTTCTTGTGGGCTACTTAAGGAAAAAGCCCACAAGAACTTGGCTTTGCCAAGCAATATTTTCTTTCAGAAAATATTGGTCCATCTCCGGTTCTTGATTTTCTGAGGAAAATCAAAAACCTATAAATAAAAAGCACTTGCAATATCATCAAATTGATAATGCAAGTGCTTATTTTTTGTTATTCTTTAATCCTCTTTTTCCATAAATGGAAGGACGAAATCATGATACAGCATATCTATTATCGCAATCATTGGAATGGCAAGTAAGATTCCAATTACTCCAAACATCTTTCCACCAGCTACGATACCAACAAGAATCCAAAGACTTGAAACTCCAAGGGAATCTCCAAAGAGCTTTGGCTTTAAAACATAGCCGTCTATAGTTTGAAGTATAAGTGTAAAAATCAGGAAAATTCCTGCATATCTTGGCTCTACTAAGAGAAGTAGGAAGCCACCGATGACAGCACCTATGGCAGGACCAAAAGTAGGAACGATATTTGTTAATCCAACAAAAACTGATACAAGTCCCACATAAGGAAGACCAACTATAGTCATGAAAATAGCATTTACAGCGCCTACAATCATGGCATCAATCAGGTTGTAGACAATGTAGCAATTAAGAATAGCATCACTTCGACCAATAATATAGGCAACTTTTTTATATTGCTTTTTAAAGACTGCTTTTAGAAATCTTTTTCCGCTTTCCTTTAGCTTGTCCTTTTCTGCCAGGAAATAAATAGCCAAAAGAAATGCAATGAAACCTTGAGCAACTCCTTTTCCTACATAGGCTGTCTTTGTCATTATTACGTCCATGTTGTCAGTAGCCAGTTGTTGAATTTGATTTAATAAGTCATTAGAGGAATCCACAAACTCACTTAAATCAACAACTGAGCTGGATACACCCACCATTGCTAAAGTGTTTTGTAGTCCTTTTACGTAGCCATTGAAGTTCGCTGCAAAAGACCTAACACTGTCTATCAGCTGAGGGATAATTGCAAAGCCAATAAAAGTCAGGAAAACAAGAACAGTAATAAATGCAAGTGTATTTCCCAAAGCAGCTTTTGTCTTTTCTTTTTTTAGCTTTCCGAAGACTTTTCTACGATAAAACATTGCTAGCGGGTTAATAATGTAAGCAATGATAGCACCAAGGAATACTGTGGAGAAAAATCCAAGAAAAGAGCCTATTCCATGGAGGACGTGGTTTATGTTGCTGAGCATTACAAATACAATAACACCTATACTTATTGAAACTGCCAAAGAATACCAGGGCTGATCTCTAAATTTTTTCATGATGCCTCCAATCCTGAGCGAAAATCAAAAACCTATAGATTCTTGTTTTTCCTCAGAAAAACAGGAATCGTAACTACCAAGAAAATAGATTTATCTATTTTCTTGTCCTGCAAAGCAGGATTCTTGCTGACATTTTCCTTGTTTGGTCAGCAAGAAGTCATGACTTCTTGTGGGCTACTTAAGGAAAAAGCCCACAAGAACTTGGCTTTGCCAAGCAATATTTTCTTTCAGAAAATATTGGTCCATGTCCGGTTCTTGATTTTCTGAAGAAAATCAAGAACCTATAAAATGTCCTGCTATTATTATAAGACTTATAGGTTGAAAAATCAGTGAAAAGAATTTAAAAAAATATTTTTTTAGAGATAAAAATAGATACCACAAAATTCACAATTCTGTGGTATTGTAGTAGACAGGTGGAGTGTTGGAGGTTCGCAAATGATAATGGATATGAAACGAGCCAAGGCCATGGCTATTGGCATCGCAATTTGCTTTCTTGCAATTCACATATTAATAATTAATGTCTTTCAGCAATGTGGAGTCACACCTATGGTGCGATTCAACATTTTTAGTGTCATTTTTTATATCGTAATTGCGATAGTATCCTGGAAAGGCTATCTGCAGGTATACTGCGTAGCGGTTTATTTGGAAGTTGCTCTACATATGACACTTGCTGTCATATTCACAGGTTGGGAGAGCGGTTTTCAGATAACGCTGATTGGTATGAACGTGTTGGCATTCTACGGAGAGTACGTAGGTAGAAATTTGAAGATAAAGTACATAAAGATGCTTCCATTTGCAATTTTAGGAATGGTTTTATTTATTGGCTCCTACATATATATTCATTTTAATCCGCCAGCATATAAATTGTCCGATAAAGCCGCGTTTTCTCTAACTATCCTCTGGGCTGCAACTGTTTTTCTGATTACGGGATTTGTCCTGGTTATGTTCCTCAAAATAGTAGCTTCTTCAGAAAAGCAGTTGGAGTACCAAATGTCCCATGATAAGCTTACGGGTCTTCCAAATCGCTATTATGTGGCAGATTATATGAAGGAAATACTGGAGGATAGAGGTAAGAAAGAATATTGGATTGCCATTGCTGATATTGATGATTTTAAGCAAATAAACGATACTTATGGTCATAACTGTGGAGACTATGTACTTTCAACTCTCGCAGATATTTTCAAGGAAAAAGAAGAGGTCCTTTGTTGCAGATGGGGCGGCGAGGAATTTATTTTCATCAGTCCAATCGAGGATAATGCGCAGGCTGCCTTTGAGCGGCTGGATATGCTTAGAAAAGTAATAGAGAATTATCAATTCCATTTTGAGGATTACAGCTTCAATGTGACGATGACCTTTGGAATGTCTATTTTACAGGCAGGTCTTGATAATGATGCATGGATAAGCGACGCGGACGCAAAGCTGTATAAAGGAAAAATGAACGGAAAGAACCAGGTGGTTTGGTAAAGGAGGAAAAAGAATGAAAATTGCTATGGCTAATGATCACGCAGGAACAGAAATGAAAAATGAGATTAAGGCATATTTGGAGAAGGAAGGTCATGAAGTGGTGGATTTTGGAACCTATGACAACATCAGTTGCGACCTTTCAGATTATGTATATCCAGCTTCCCTTGCAGTTGCAAAGGGTGAGTGCGACAGAGGGATTTTCTGCGATGGCGTAGGATACGGCAGCGCATTAATTGCCAATAAAATCAACGGCTGCTATGCAGCAGTATGTCAGGACCCTCTCTGTGCAACATTGGCACGTCAGCATACAGACTCTAACATCCTTTGCCTTGGTGCTAAAATCATCGGAGGTCTTATGGCTATGGAAGTAGTTAAAACCTGGCTTTCCACAGAGCCTCTTATAGAAGAAAAGTACCGCCGCCGCGTCCAGAAGGTTTGCGATATTAACGATAAGCACTGCGTGCCAGTGAAATAATAAAAAGAATACGCTTGAATAACTACTAAGGAATAGGAGGACAAAATGGGGGTTAGTATTGGTCTTGATTTAGGTATTTCATCAGTTGGTTGGGCTGTTGTAAATGATGATTATGAAGTCCTGGAGTCATGTTCAAATATTTTCCCAGCTGCGGAAGCTTCACAGAATGCTGAAAGAAGGAATTTTAGGCAGGGACGTCGATTGACTAGGCGTCGTAAAACTAGAATAAGCGATTTTAAGAAGCTTTGGAGTGAATGCGGATTTAGTATTCCGAAAGAAGATTTAAATGAAGTTCTTGAAATAAAGAATAAAGGGCTATCTGAAAAACTATCTGAAGAAGAGGTGTACTATGTCCTTCTATATAGCTTAAAACATAGAGGAATATCGTATCTTGATGATGCAGATGATGATAACAATTCTTCTGATTACGGCAAAAGTATTGCTAGAAATGAAAGGGAGTTAAAAGAAAAGCTACCATGTCAGATTCAACTTGAGAGATTACAGAAGTACGGCGCTTACAGGGGAAATTTAACTGTAACTGAGAACAATGAACTTATTACACTTAGGAATATATTCACTACTTCTGCGTACAAAAAGGAAGTAGAGTGCTTTCTTGATGCGCAGATTTCTTATAATCCTAAGTTTGGTGGAATGTTTAAAGATAATTATTTGAAGATTTTCTCCAGAAAACGTGAGTATTATGAAGGTCCAGGAAATGAATTGTCTCGAACTGATTATGGTAAGTATACTACTGAAAGAAATGAAAATGGAGAGTATATAACGGTTGATAATATTTTTGACAAGCTTGTTGGTAAATGTAGTATCAACTCAGAGGAACGACGCGCTGCAGGGGCTTCATATACTGCACAAGAGTTTAATGTGCTTAATGACTTGAATAATTTGAAAATAGTTTCTTGCTCCGACTTGGTCGAATCTGGAAAGCTGACAGAGGATGCAAAGAAGAAAATTGTTGATAAGATCAAATCTGCAAAAGCCGTTAATGTTCCAAAGATTATTAAAGATGTTATTAAAGACAAAGATTGTCAAATTACAGGTGCTCGAATTGATAAGAATGAAAAAGAAATCTTTCATTCTTTTGAAGCATACAACAAAATTCGTAGAGCACTAGAAGAGATAGATTTTGATATTAATAGTTTTTCTAGAGAGGAATTAGATGATATAGGGGATATTTTGACTCTTAATACAGACAGAGAGTCTATTCTTAAGGCAATCAAAAGGAAAGGCATGGATTTGACAGGAGATGTAGTTGATTGTCTTATAAAAGTTAGAAAGGGCAACGCCTCTTTATTTAGTAAGTGGCAGTCCTTTGGTTATACAATAATGCGAGAATTAATCCCTGAATTATATGCGCAACCTAAAAACCAAATGGAATTATTGACAGATATGGGTGTGTTTAAATCTAGAGGCGATAAATTCGCTGAATGTAGAGAGATTCCAGCTGATATTATTACAGATGAAATATACAATCCTGTAGTAGCTAAAACTGTAAGAATTACAGTTAGAATACTCAATGCTTTGATAGAAAAGTATGGATATCCAGATAGAATAGTTATTGAGATGCCTAGAGACAAGAACTCTGACGAGGAGAAAAGCCGTATCACTAAGGAACAACGATTAAATGAAAATGAATTAAAGGAGATTAAGAGTAAGATTAAGTCTGAGTACGGACGAGAGATTACTGAACAGGATTTTAGACAACACAAGCAGCTTTCACTTAAATTGAAACTATGGAACGAGCAGGGAGGAAGGTGCCCATACTCTGGTCGTGCAATAAGAATAGATGATTTGATTGATAGTAATGATATGTTTGAGGTGGATCATATCATTCCGCTATCTATTTCTTATGACGATAGTCGGTCTAACAAAGTATTGGTTTATGCTAGCGAAAATCAAGATAAAAAGAATATGACTCCATTTGCGTATTTATCTAGTGTGAATCGTGAGTGGGATTTTGATAACTACATGGATTTTGTCATTAATACATATAAGGAGCCAAGTAAGAGAAAGAAGAAAGAAAATCTTTTGTTTGCTGAGGATATAACTAAAATAGATGTTCTACAAGGTTTTGTAAATAGAAATATTAATGACACACGTTATGCATCAAAGGTTGTTTTGAACGCATTACAGGAGTATTTCAACTCAAGAGACTGTGATACCAGGGTTAAGGTTGTAAGAGGTAGCTTTACACATCAAATGCGAGTTAATTTAAAACTTAATAAAGATAGAGATGAATCCTATGTTCATCACGCCGTTGATGCTATGCTTATAGCTTTCTCTCAAATGGGATATGAGTCATGGAGGAAGCTGACTGAACAATACATTGATTTTGATAATGGTGAGTATATAGACAGGGCTGCTTTTGATAAATTACTTAACCACGATGAAGCATATAAGAATGTTTTGTATCAGTCGAAATGGATGAAGATTAGAGGAAATATTGAAAATGCGGCTGAGAAGAATAAGTACTGGTATCAAGTAAACAAGAAGTGCAATAGAGCACTTTGTAACCAGACTATTTATGGAACTAGGCAGGATGGAGAGAAAATTTATAAAGTTGCTAAATTGAACATAAGAAATGATTCCGACGCGGAGACAATTAAAAAGATGATAAAACAAGGGCAAGGCGAGAAGTTTCTTATGTGCAAAAATGATCCAAAGACTTTTGAATTGATAGTTGAAATCTGCAACAGGTACGGAAATGAAAAGAATCCTTTTGTGCAGTTTGAGAAAGAGAATGGTGAGATAAGAAAGTATTCGAAGAAAAACAAAGGTCCAAGAGTATGTGAGTTGAAGTACTTAGCTAAGGAAGTAAATAGTTGTATAGATATATCGCACAAGTATGGTTTTGAAAAAGATAGTAGGAAAGTAATACTAGATTCTCTTAATCCCTATAGAATGGATGTATACTACAAGGAAGAGGAGCAGAAGTATTACCTTGTCGGTATAAAGCAATCTGATATAAAGTGTGAAGGTGATTACTTTATAATTGATGAGGATAAGTATGCTGAGACACTTGTGAATGAGAAGATGATCAAAGAGGGACAATGCAGACAAGACCTAGCAGAACTCGGTTTTGAATTTCTTCTATCTTTTTACAAAGAGGATATTATTGAATATGAGAAGGATGAGGCGGTTTTCACAGAACGATTTTTGTCTAGAACTATGCCCCAGAAGAGAAATTATATTGAAACAAAACCAATTGATGCACCAAAGTATTCAAAACAAAACTTGGTTGGATTATCAAAAACAACTAATATTAGAAAAGTGGTGACAGATATTCTTGGAAATCGCTTCTATGTTGATAAGATGAAATTTACTCTTGTGGTGGGCAAACAGTAAACCTCTAGATTGTCGTATAAATCTTGTTAGAAGGTAGAATATGGTTATTTCAAAAGAGAAGAAAGAAGCATATATTGATGATGTTCATTCAGAGATGAAACGCCGTGGATTTACCTCTGATGAGATCAAAGTTATTATTGGCAAAACTGGATTTATGGAGGCTATCGATAAGTATCCGGAGGAGCAGTTACATTATGATGTTTCTGATGCAGTGGATGAAATTATTATGACTGCAGCGCGGAAATAGTGGATTGTTAACATTTTGAGAATTTTTGAGATATGTTATTGAAAAAAAAGTAGTGGTGGAATATAGTGTTCTTAG
>JAEEGL015106479.1_pt1 | contig 11633 bp, 11 predicted proteins | sample 9134231 | NCBI WGS metagenome assembly JAEEGL01 (sample SAMN16246548, study PRJNA631951) | gut metagenome | biome: gut microbiome; feature: rumen; material: fiber-attached | host: Bos | place: Iran: Karaj | collected 2018-10 | reverse complement strand
TCTGGTGAAGGAGGGAGCGGGAGGCTTTCTCTATTCCTGGAACGACGAAGAGGAATTCCTGGACTGCGTTCGGACCCTCTTGACGGATGAGAGGCTCCGACGCCATATGGGCGAACGGAACAGAAGAAGCGTTCTGGAATATGGCCTGGACCGGGTAAAAGCTGCCGTTCTGGCAGCGGTAAGCGGGGAAGAGCTTCCTGTTTCGGCAAGAGCCGAAAAGACAGCGGCAGTCGTTTGAATTCGCGGACGGAAATCTGTCGCGGATATTGCCTTTTTTGGGAAAACCATGTATACTCCAATTATATGAAACCGTAATAAGAAACCGTAGGATAACAAAAAAGAAATCTGATGATCTGGAGGTACGATTCATGGGACTTATCCAAGCGGCCCTGGGTTCTGCCGGCGGCGTTCTGGCGGACCAGTGGAAAGAGTATTTTTATTGTGAGGCCATCAGTGCGGACACGCTGGCGGTGAAGGGCTCCAAGCGGGTCTCCGGCCGGTCCAGCAACACCAAGGGCTCGGATAACATCATTTCCAACGGCAGCGTGATCGCCGTGGCGGACGGGCAGTGCATGATGATCGTGGAGCAGGGCAAGGTCGTCGACCTCTGCGCGGAGCCCGGCGAGTTCATCTACGACATGTCCACCGAGCCCAGCATCTTTACCGGCAGCCTGGGCCAGAGCCTCAAGGGCGTTCTGGGGACCATGCTCAAGCGTTTCACCTTCGGCGGCGATACCGGGAAGGACCAGCGCGTTTATTACTTCAATACCAAGGAGATCATCGGGAACAAGTACGGCACTCCCTCCCCGGTGCCCTTCCGTGTGGTGGACCGGAACGCCAATCTGGACATCGACATCTCCGTGCGCTGCTTCGGTGAATACAGCTATCGGATCGTGAACCCCGCCGCGTTCTACTGCAATGTCTGCGGCAATGTGAGCAGCGAGTACAAGCGCTCCGAGATCGACTCCCAGCTGAAGAGCGAGCTTCTTACGGCCCTGCAGCCCGCCTTTGCCCGCATCAGCGAGATGGGGATCCGCTACAGCGCCCTTCCGGCCCATACCTTTGAGCTCCGGGACGCCCTGAAGGAGGTCCTGACCAAGGACTGGAAGGAGCAGCGGGGCATCGAGATCGCCAACGTGGGCGTCAGCAGCATCAAGGCCTCGGAAGAGGACGAGAAGATGATCAAGGAGATGCAGCGCAACGCCGCCTATAAGGACCCCACCATGGGCGCTGCCACCCTGATCGGAGCCCAGGCCCAGGCCATGCAGGACGCCGCGAAGAACGCAAACGGCGCCGCCATGGGCTTCATCGGCATGAACGCCGCCCAGAGCGCCGGCGGGATCAACGCCCAGGCCCTCTACCAGATGGGCCAGCAGCAGGCACAGCAAGCCCCCGCCCCCGCCGCCGAGGGCTGGACCTGCCCCAAGTGCGGCAAGACCGGCAACACCGGCAAGTTCTGCGCCGAATGCGGAGCGCCCAAGCCTGCGGCCGAGGGCTGGACCTGCACTAAGTGCGGCGCCGTCAACAAGGGCAAGTTCTGTGCGGAGTGCGGCGCTCCCAAGCCGGCGGGCGCTCTCCAGTACAAGTGCGACAAGTGCGGCTGGGAGCCTGAGGATCCCGCCAATCCCCCGAAATTCTGCCCCGAGTGCGGCGATCCCTTCGATTCCGGAGACGTCGTTTCCTGAACTGAGGCTGCGGAACGGGTATCATGGGCACGATAGGCCGGTTTGCCCCCACGCCCAGCGGCCGGATGCACCTGGGGAACGCCTTTTCCTACCTTCTGGCCTGGCTCTCCGCCCGGTCGGAGGGGGGCGAGGTGATCCTGCGGATGGAGGATCTGGACACGCTTCGGTGTACGCCGGAATATGCGGAGTCCATCCGGCAGGATCTCCTGTGGTTGGGCCTTCCCTGGGACCGGGAGTCGCCGCCCCAGCGGGAGCGCACCGAAGCCTATGAGGCCGCGCTGGATCTGCTGCGATCCAGGGCAAACGTCTTCCCCTGCTGGTGTACCCGGGGCAGTCTGAACCTGGTGAATGCCCCCCATGCCTCCGACGGACACCCCATCCATCCCGCCTCCTGCCGTCTCCGGTCGGAGGAGGAGCGGAAACGAATGATGAAAAAGGCGCCTCCCGCCTGGCGGCTGGAGGCGCCGGATGAGACCGTTTCCTTTCGGGACGGCGTTTTCGGCCCCTATTCGGAGAACCTGAAACGGGACTGCGGTGACTTTGTTCTTCGCCGGGCGGACGGGGTTTTCGTCTATCAGCTGGCTGTGGTGGTGGACGACGGAGAAGCCGGGGTGACCCAGGTGGTTCGCGGCTGCGACCTTCTTTCCTCCACGCCCCGGCAGCTTTGGCTCTATCGGCTTTTGGGCTATGATGCGCCGGAATACCGGCACGTCCCCATGCTGACGGACCGGGAGGGGAGAAAGCTCTCCAAACGGGATGCGGACCTGGACCTGGGGGAGCTCAGGAAGCGCAGGACCCCGGAGGAGCTCGTGGGCTTCCTCGCCTGCCGCTGCGGCCTCCTGGATCGGGAGGAGCCGGTCTCCGCCGCCGAGCTGGTGGGGGATTTTTCCTGGGACAAGATCCGAAAAGAAGACATCGTTATTGCGTGAATACAGTTCGCGGAACGGCCGGCTTATTGCCGGCCGTTCTCCGTCATGCAGGTCCGGAGCTTTTCCAGAGCCTTTTTCTCCAGCCTGGAGACATAGCTGCGGGAAATGTTCATCTTCGCTGCCACCTCCCGCTGGGGCAGGGGAGGATCGCCGTCCAGACCGTAGCGGAGGGAGATGAGCTCCCGTTCCCGCGGGGAAAGGGCGCTTTCCACAAATCTCCGCAGGCGGACGCCGTCCTCCCGAAGAGAAAGGCGCTCCAGGATATCGTCCTCCTCATAGAGAACGTCCTGGATGGACAGACCGCCCTCGCCGTCGTTGTCCAGGGCTTCGGACAGAGAGACGTCTCCGGCGGATTTGCGCAGACTGCGGAAGTACATCAGGATCTCGTTCTCCACGCAGCGGGAGGCGTAGGTGGCCAGGCGCACCCCCTTTTCGGGGCGGTAGGAGGAGATCCCCTTGATGAGGCCGATGGTCCCGATGGAGATGAGATCATCCTGCTCGCAGGCGGAGGAATAGTATTTCTTGACGATGTGCGCCACCAGCCGCAGATTGCGCTCAATGAGGACGGCTCTTGCCTCCTCATCTCCCGCCGCGGCCAGAGTCAGGAAGCGGCTTTCCTCTTCGGCGCTGAGAGGCCGGGGAAAGGAACCGCTGTTTCCCCCCAGCCGCAGGGACAGAAAAGCAGAATTCAGGAGTAGTACGATCAGGGAAGACAACATGGCTCTGCTCCTTTCGCTTGGTACTGTCAGCCTATGTCCCCTGCGCAAGTCCACATTCCGCCCCGGTTCGTCCGAATTGTAAAGAGAACGTAAAACCGGGAGGGACCGAAAAGCCAGGTCCCTCCCGGTATGGAAGACTGGGATCACCCCTTTGCCAGGGTGGACAGAGGTTGGGTGCCCCGCACGCCGCGCCACAGGCGAACGGCGTCCACGATCAGACTTGCCGCGTTTTCAGTACCCAGTTGGCTGGAATCGATCCCCAGGTGGTAGTACTCCTGCTTCCCGTAGTCGCGGCCGGTAAAGCGCTTGTAGTGGGAGCTTCTGGACAGGTCGGTGCTGCGCATCTCCCGCTGGGCGTCCTCCCGGCTCAGCCCGTATTTCGCCATGGCGCGGCGGATGCGCGCCGCAGGGATCGCGTGGATAAAGATGCGGAAGCAGTCGGGGTCGTCGTAAAGGATATAGTCCGCGCAGCGGCCCATGATCACGCAGCTCTCGTTTCCGGCGGCGATCCGGCGTATCACCTCGGTCTGGGCTACGAAGAGCTGCTCCTCGGGACGCAGACCTTCACCCACCATCTCGTAAGCGCCGGCCTTGAGATCATAGACCAGCTCCCGCTCCATGTGCTTTTCCAGCTCCTCTATCTTCGCCAGGGACAGGCCGCTGAGCTCTGCGGCCATGACGTTGAGCTGTTTGTCATAGAAGGTGATCCCCAGCTTCTTTGCCAGAAGCTCTCCGATCTCGTACCCGCCGGCGCCGTATTCCCGGCCGATGGTGATGATGATCCTGGGTTTTCCGGCGGCGTCCAGCTTATATCCTCCCGCGGCCGCCTGCAGGGCGCGCTCGAGGCGGTCTTCCCGCTCCACAAATCGGAGCAGGGGCTTCTGACAGAGCTTCTGCAGCTGACGGAGGACAAAGCCCACGGTCAGCGCGCAGATGACCGTGCCCTCCCGGACGCCCTCCAGCCTCCGGAACCAGAGAAGGGAGACCACCGCAGAGATGAGAACCAGGGAACAGTCGAAAACCGTCTTGGAGCTGCCCAGGGTCAGACCGGTCTTTTGGGAGATGGCCAGGCTCATGCCCTCTCCCGGCGTAGGCAGGAGCTTCGGCGAGAGGTAGAGCATCACGCCAAAGGCCACCAGAGGCACGCTGCACAGGAGGTAGGCCAGCTGCGCCGCGTAATTCTGCGGTTCCGGCAGGGGAGACAGCAGGGCGTAGGCCAGGTTCACCAGGCCTCCGAAGAGGAGCGACGCCGCCAGCTGCAGCAGCATACTCAGCTTGAAGTCCCGCCGAAGGATCAGAAGCTCCGTCAGGAGATACAGACAGTACACCGCCGTGGTGCAGTTCCCCAGGTTCACATACTCCGGCAGCCGCTCCCGGATGGCGATCTGGTATAAGACGTTCGCCAGGGAGCCCACCGGACTGACGCCCAGGGACGACCTGGCGGAAAAAACCACCCCCAGGGCCATGCAGAACAGCCCGGTCAGATAGACAAGGACACGCCTGGCCCAAAGGGAAATAAATGCTCTGTCGATCCGTTTCATTGGTCCCCTCCCGTCTGATCTGCTTCCAAGATTATACAGCTCCGGGGGAAGCTCGTCAATGACCCGGGCTTCGGCTAAAGGGCGGTGGAGGCAGTCCGGATGCCCTCCTTCATGGCCTTAACATAGGCTCCGATCTCCGGAGGGGCTTCCCGCCCATGCTTCTCCAGCAGCTTGATGACGGCGGAGCCCACGATGGCCCCGTCGGAGATGGCCGCCATTTCCCCCGCCTGCTCCGGGGTGGAGATGCCGAAGCCGATGGCGCAGGGGGTAGAGGTGTTCTCCCGGACGACACTCACGATGGAACCCAGGTCCGTATTGATCTCGCTCCTGGTCCCCGTGACGCCCAGGCTGGAAACGATGTAGAGGAAGCCTTCCGCTTCCCTGGCGATCATGGCGATGCGCCCGGCGGAGGTGGGGGCGATCATGGAGATGAGGTCCACGCCGTTTTCCCGGCACAGGGGCTGGAACTCCTCCTTTTCCTCATAGGGAAGGTCGGGCAGGATGAGCCCGTCGATCCCGATGTCCCGGCAGACGGAGATGAACCGCTCCGCGCCGTAGGAGAACACCACATTGGCGTAGGTCATGAACACCATGGGGATCGTCACATCCCGGCGCAGTTCCCGTACGAGATCGAAGATCTTGTCCGTGGTGACGCCGCCCTGCAGGGCACGGAGGTTGGCCCCCTGGATCACCGGTCCCTCCGCCGTGGGGTCGGAGAAGGGGATGCCCAGTTCAATGAGGTCCGCGCCGCTCTCTGCCGCAGCCCGGACCGCCGCGGCGGTAGTCTCCAGGTCCGGGTCGCCGCAGGTGAGAAAGACGATAAAGGCCTTTCCGTGGTCAAACGCTTTCCGGATCTTACTCATGGATATCCTCCCCTCTGTAGCGGGCGATGGCCGCGCAGTCCTTGTCCCCTCGGCCGGAGACGGTGATGACCATGATCCGGTCCCGGCCCATGGCGGGGGCCAGCTTCCGGGCGTAGGCCACCGCGTGGGCGGATTCGATGGCGGGGATGATGCCCTCGGTCCGCGCCAGGTATTCAAACGCCTCCACGGCCTCCTCGTCGGTCACGGGGACATATTCCGCCCGCCCGATGTCGTGAAGGTGGGCGTGCTCCGGGCCCACCCCCGGATAGTCCAAACCCGCCGAGATGGAGTAGACCGGGGCGATCTGCCCGTACTCGTCCTGGCAGAAATAGGACTTCATGCCGTGGAAAATGCCCAGCTTTCCCGTGGCGATGGTGGCCGCCGTCTCAAAGGTGTCCACGCCCCGCCCGGCGGCCTCGCAGCCGATGAGCCGGACCGCCTTGTCCTCAATAAAATGGTAGAAGCTGCCGATGGCGTTGGAGCCGCCGCCCACGCAGGCGATCACCGCGTCGGGGAGCCGTCCCTCCTTTTCCAGCAGCTGGGCCTTGATCTCCCGGGAGATCACCGCCTGGAAATCACGGACGATGGTGGGGAAGGGGTGGGGGCCCATAACGGAGCCCAGGCAGTAGTGGGTGTCGGCGATGCGGGAGGTCCACTCCCGCATCGCTTCGGATACGGCGTCCTTGAGAGTCGCGGTGCCGGACTTCACCGGGATGACCTCCGCTCCCAGGAGACGCATCCGGTAGACGTTCAGGGCCTGGCGCACCGTGTCCTCCTCGCCCATGAATACCACGCACTCCATGTCCATCAGCGCCGCCGCCGTGGCGGTGGCCACGCCGTGCTGTCCGGCCCCGGTCTCGGCGATCAGCCGGGTCTTTCCCATTTTCTTCGCCAGCAGCGCCTGCCCCAGTACGTTGTTGATCTTGTGGGCGCCTGTGTGGTTCAGGTCCTCCCGCTTCAGATAGATCTTCGCGCCCCCCAGGTCCCGGCTCATTTTCTCGGCGTAGTAGAGCCGGGAGGGCCTGCCGGCGTATTCGTTCAGAAGCTCCGTCAGCTCCTTCTGAAACGCCGGGTCGTCCTTAAAATGGGTATAGGCCTCCTCCAGCTCGATCACCGCGTTCATCAGCGTTTCCGGGATATACTGCCCGCCGTGGATGCCAAAGCGTCCCTTGCTCATGGATCTCCTTCTTTCTTGTTATGTTCCGTGCGCCGCCAGCACCGCGGCGCGGATCTTATCTCGGTCCTTGACTCCCTCCGTCTCCACGCCCGAAGAGATGTCCAGGAGCTTCGGTCTAAGAGTACGGACTGCCTGGGGGATGTTCTCCGGCGTCAGGCCCCCCGCCAGCAGAAAGGGCCGTCGGAAACCTGCCGCCAGGGACCAGTCAAAGGCCTCCCCGGTCCCGTAGCCGTTGTCCAGAAGGATCTCATCGGCGCCGCTCGCCTCCGCCCTGGACAGGTCCTTGGAACTCCGCACCCGGAAGGCTTTCCAGACGGGGCCCTTCCAGAGCTCCCGCAGGGCGGCGATGTAATCCCCGTCCTCCTGCCCGTGAAGCTGGATCACATCCAGGCCAATGAGCTCCGCAGCACGGCAGACAGCCTGAACGCTTCCGTTTACGAACACACCCACCGCTTTGATCCCCGGCCTCAACCGCTTCCGAAGCGCCTTCGCCTGTTCCGGGGAGAGGCTTCGCCGGCTTTTGGGGCAGTTCAGGATGAAGCCGGCGTAGTCCGGCCCGGCCTCGTTCACATAGTCGACGTCCCGGTCCCGGACAAGGCCGCAGACTTTGATCATCGTCATTCCGTCGCCTCCCGAAGCATGGCGAGCATGGCGCCCTTGTCCTTAGCGCGCATCAGCGCTTCGCCCATTAGGATGGCGTCCGCGCCGATGGCCTTCAGAGCCGCCGCGTCCTCCGGCGTCCTTACGCCGCTTTCCGCGACATAAAGCCGATCCGCCGGGATCCGGTCCCGCAGGCGGGCGGCATTGGAGAAATCCACGGTGAAGTCCTTCAAATTCCGGTTGTTGACTCCGATCATCCTGGCCCCGGCGCTGACGGCGGAGGCGATCTCCCCCTCGTCGTGGGCCTCCACCAGGGCCGCCAGGCCGATGGCCCCGCAGATCTCCAGATAGCGGGCGACGGTCGCCGTGTCCAGCAGGGCGCAGATCAGGAGGACGCAGTCGGCTCCAAGAGCCTTTGCCTGGTAGAGCTGGTACTCATCCACCGTGAAGTCCTTCCGCAGTATGGGCTTCCGGATCGCGGCCCGTATCTCCCGGAAAACGGCGTCCGAGCCCAGGAACCATTTGGGCTCCGTGAGGCAGGAGACGGCGTCCGCCCCGACGGCCTCATATGCCCGGGCGATGGAGAGGTAGTCAAATTCCGGGTCGATGACCCCTTTGGAGGGGGAAGCCTTCTTCACCTCGCAGATGAAGCTCATGCCGGGCTTTGCCGCGGCGTCAAAAAAAGCCCTGCCGTTCCCGATGCCTTCCCTCGCCAGGGCTTTCATCTCTTCAGGGGGGATGCTCTCCTTGTCCGCCGCCACCCGCATCCGGGCGTGAGCGGCGATGGCCTCCAGGATCGTCATGCTTCCGCCTCGGGACGGTTGCTCACTTCAATGAGCTGTTCCAGGACCTTTAATGCCTTGCCGGAGTCGATGAGCTCCGCCGCCAGGCCGACGCCCTCCCGCATGGTCCCTGCCTTGCCGCCGATGTAGAGGGAGGCCCCGGCGTTCATCAGCACCGCGTCCCGCTTGTGTCCCTTCTCGCCGTTCAGAATGGCCAGGGTGATCCTGGCGTTCTCCGAGGGGGAGGCGCCCTTCAACTCCTCCTTCGCGCAGCGCTCCAGGCCGAACTCCTCCGGGGTGATGACCCGGGAGCGGAACCAGCCGTCCCGGATCTCGCAGACGGTGGTGGGAGCGCTGACGGAGATCTCGTCCAGCTTGTCCTGTCCGTAGACCACCATGCCCCGCTTTACTCCCAGACTCACCAGCACCTGGGCCAGGGGCTCCACAAGGTAGTCGTCGTAAACGCCCAAAAGCTGCATGGTGGGCTTCCCCGGATTGGTGAGGGGCCCCAGAATGTTGAACACCGTGCGGAAGCCCAGCTCCTTCCGGATGGGACCCACATAGCGCATGGAGCTGTGGTACTTCTGGGCAAAGAAGAAGCACATGCCCACCTCGTTCAGCAGCTCCACGCACCTGGCCGGGCTCTGCTGGATGTTCACCCCCAGGGCCTCCAGGCAGTCGGCGGTGCCGCACTGGGAGGAGGCGGCCCGGTTCCCGTGCTTCGCCACCTTTATCCCTCCCGCCGCTGCCACCAGGGCGGAGGTGGTGGAGATGTTGAAACTCTGGGCGTTGTCCCCGCCGGTGCCCACGATTTCGAAGAGCTCCATCCCCGTTTCCACGGTGGTGGCGTGGGCTCGCATGGCCGCCGCGCAGCCGGCGATCTCGTCGGTGGTCTCCGCTCTGGCGCTCTTGGTGGAGAGGGCGGCCAGGAAGGCGGCGTTCTGGGTGGCGCTGGTCTCGCCGCTCATGATCTCGTTCATGACGGTATAGGCCTCGTCGTAGGTGAGGTCCCCTTTATTCACAAGCTTTACAATGGCTTCCCGGATCATGGTTCATATCTCCTTTACAAAGTTTCTGAGAATGGTGGTCCCAATGGGGGTCAGAATGGATTCCGGGTGGAACTGGAGGCCATAAATGGGAAATGCCCGGTGCTGCACGGCCATGACCTCCCCGTCGGCGGTTCGGGCGGTGATCTTCAGTTCCGGGGGAATGGTATTGGGGTCCGCCGCCAGGGAGTGATAGCGCCCCACCGGAGCGCTCTCCGGGCAGCCCCGGAAGAGGGGAGAGGCGGCGTCCAGCTTCGCTTCCGACTGCTTCCCGTGCATCAGCTGCCTTGCGTAGGTGATCGCAGCGCCGAAGGCGAGGCAGATGGCCTGGTGGCCCAGGCAGACCCCCAGGAGAGGGATCTCCCGCCCCAGGGTCCGGGCCGCCTCCACGATGATTCCGGCGTTTTCCGGTCTGCCGGGGCCGGGGGAGAGGATGATCCGCTCCGGCCTCAGCGCCCGGATCTCCTCCACGCTCATCTCGTCGTTGCGAATGACCCGGATGTCCGGCTCTATGGCCCCCACCAACTGGTAGAGGTTATAGGAAAAACTGTCGAAATTGTCGATCAGCAGGATCATAGGTCCTCCTCCTGTGCCAGCTCCAGGGCCTTCAGGGTAGCCCTGGCCTTGTTCAGGCTCTCCTCGTATTCCGTTTCCGGCACGGAATCCGCCACGATCCCCGCGCCGCTGCGGACAAAGACCTTCCCGTTTTTCTTGTAGGCGAGGCGTATGGCGATGCAGGTGTCCATGTTGCCGGTGAAGTCGATGTAGCCGATGGCGCCGCCGTAGATGCCCCGCTTGTTGTTTTCCAGCTCTCCGATGAGCTGGCAGGCCCGGATCTTGGGAGCGCCGGAGAGCGTCCCCGCCGGGAGCACCGCCTCGATGGCGCTGAGGGCGTCGCAGTCCTCCCGGATCTCCCCCCGGACGGTGGAGCCGATGTGCATCACGTGGGAAAAACGCTCGATGGAGTGGAGCTTCTCCACCTGCACGGTGCCGAATCTGCTGATCTTTCCCAGGTCGTTCCGTCCCAGGTCCACCAGCATATCGTGCTCCGCCAACTCCTTCTCGTCGGCCAGAAGCTCCGCTTCCAGCGCCTTGTCCTCTTCCTCCGTCCTTCCCCGCGGCCGGGTCCCGGCCAGGGGGAAGGTGTGGAGGACGCCGTCCTCCAGCTTCACCAGGGTCTCGGGGGAGGCTCCTGCTACCTCCACGTCCGTGCCGGAAAAATAGAACATATAGGGGGAGGGGTTGATGGTGCGCAGCACCCGGTAGGTGTTCAGCAGGCTCCCCTCGAAGGGGGCGCTCAGGCGGTTGGAAAGCACGATCTGGAAGATGTCCCCCTCCCGGATGTAGTGCTTGGCCTTCTCCACCATGGCGCAGAACTGCTCCTTGTCGAAGAGGGAGGTGACCTCCCCCAGCAGCTTCCCGCCGGGCTCCTGCTTCCTGATCCCGTTGCGCAGGAGGTCGATGAGCTGCCGCAGCTCCCAGACCGCCTTGTTGTACTCCGTTTCCGGTTCGTCCAAAGGCATGTTCACGATGAGGACGATCTTCTGGCGGATGTTGTCGAAGGCGATCACCTTGTCGAAGAGCATCAGGTCCACGTCCTTGAAGCCCTCCGTGTCCTGGGCCCTCGTGCGGGCGCTGGGCTCGCTGTAGCCCAGGAAATCGAAGGAAAAGTAGCCCACCAGACCCCCGGTAAAGGGGGGCAGGTAGTCAAAGCGCGGGCTGCGGTACTTTGAGAGGACCGCCCGAAGGTACTCCGAGGGGTCGCCGGTGACGTATTTCTGCTTCCCTGCGTCCAGGACGCCGTTCATGGACCCGCCGATGCAGGTGATGGCCTGGGTGGGATCGAAGCCCAGGAAGGTGTACCGGCCCCATTTCTCATCGGCGGAGGCGGATTCCAGCATATAGCAGTGCCTGGAAACGTTTTTCAGGATCTTCATGGTCTCGATGGGCGTGGTGAAGTCGGAAAGGATCTCACAGCTCACCGGCAGCACGTCGTACTTGCCGGAAGCCGCCAGCTCCATGACTTCGCTTAAGCTGGGGGATACGTTCATGATCTCTGCCTCCTTACGAAAAACCGCCTGCTTCCTGCCGGGAAGAAAAGAAAAACGCCCCGGACAGAAAGACCCTCTCTGTCAAGGACGAATACTCACGATCCGCGGTGCCACCTTGATTCACGGAATGACCCGTGCGCTTAGCGGGATACCATCATATCCCCGGCAAATGACGCCTGCCTGCAGCGTCGCAGCTTTCACTGCGCCCTCCGCGGTCCATTTGACAGGTTGTTTCCCGCC
>JAEEGL014997210.1_pt1 | contig 11633 bp, 10 predicted proteins | sample 9134231 | NCBI WGS metagenome assembly JAEEGL01 (sample SAMN16246548, study PRJNA631951) | gut metagenome | biome: gut microbiome; feature: rumen; material: fiber-attached | host: Bos | place: Iran: Karaj | collected 2018-10 | reverse complement strand
GCGGCATCTTTTTGTAGATGTCGGGGTACTTTTTCTCCCCCCTTTCAAGGTCCCAGATCACGCCGTCCGCAAGGATCATACCCTCGAGGGTGGGGATCGCGTAGCGGGCGATGAGCTTGCCGCCGACGAAGAATACTTCGCCGGTGATCTCCTTGGCGCTGTCGCCCGCGAGCCAGGCGATGAAGTCGGAGAACGCCTCGGGCAGGGCGGTCTGCTCATATTTGATGGTCATCTCGCCGGAGATCATGGAGGTCTCTTTCTTCTCCATCTTGTCATAGATCTCCATGTCCACGGAGTTGCGGGTCCTTGCGCCGGGGCAGAAGGCATTGACGGTGATGCCGTACTCCTTCAGCTCGGCAGCAAGCGCATAGCTCAGACCCACGACGCCGGCGTTGGCGGAGCAGTACTCGCTCTGGCGCAGGTCGCCGCCGGTCCAGGCGGGGGAGGCACAGTTGATGATGCGGCCCCAGCCCTGGTCGATCATGTGCTGGACGGCGTGACGGATGACGTAGAAGTAGCCGGTGGGCTTCGTGATGACCTTGTCCCACAGGCTTTTGGGCATCTCCTGCACGGGGCAGAAGCCGAAGGAGGAGGCCACGTTCACCACGATGTCGATATGCCCGTAGTTCTCGATGGCGGTATCGACGAGCCGCTTGGCGTCGTCATAGTTTGTCATGTCCGCGTAGCAGGGCACCGCCTCGCCGCCCGCCGCAATGATATCCGCAGCGGTACGCTCCGCGTCGCCGTAGTACTTGGCGTACTCGGTCATGGCCCACTCCTGCATCTCCTTGCTGATCTTGCTGAACCTTTCCTCGTCGATGGGAATGACGCCGTCCCAGGGTTTGCGGTTATTGGTCACGACCTTGCAGCCCTGGGCGGCAAGCGACTTTGCAATGGCCCTGCCGATGCCCTGGCCGGAGCCGGTGACGATAGCCACTTTGCCCTTCAGATAATCACCCATAGTATTACCCCCTGTTCGTTTTTTAATGAAACAACAATAGCATGATTTATACTTCAAGTCAATGAAACAGAGAGAAATCTTCCGCTGCATGGGGCTTGTTCCCGCGGCGGTACGCTCGGCTTTTCGCGGAGACGGTGAGACGCTTGACAAAGAGGGAAATCCATATAGAATTCTTTTCAGAGCACAAGCGCTTCCGTTCATCGGGGAACCGGCGCCGGGAGAGCGCAGGCGGTCCCTCCGCTTCGGAAGAAAAGGTCGCATGGCAGGCGACCGCATCGAAGGAGATCGGTGTTATACTCCGTTCATAATGGAAAAGGAGGTATGTTTTATGATCGGTGCGATTTTGGGAGACATCGTGGGTTCCCGCTATGAGTTCGGCAACATCCTCACCAAGGAGTTTGAGTTCCTGCACGAGGGCTGCACATTCACCGACGACACGGTGATGACCTGCGCGGTGGCGCAGGCGCTGATGGACAGCAGGGAGGACTTCTCCGACCTGTCCGAGAGAGCGGTGGAGGCCATGCAGCGGATCGGGCGGCAGTATCCCGACTGTGGCTTCGGCGCACATTTTATTCACTGGATCTTTTCCAATGAGCCCCGGCCTTATATGAGCTGCGGCAACGGTTCCGCCATGCGCGTGAGTCCGGCAGGCTTTGCCGCCCGTGACGTTGAGGAAGCAAAGCGCCTTTCCGCCGCGGTGACGCGAATCAGCCACGATCACCCGGAGGGCCTGAAGGGCGCGGAGGCCACAGCGGTGGCCATCGTACTGGCAAGGCAGGGGAGATCAAAGGATGAGATGCGGGCAGCCATGAAGCGGTACTATCCGCTGGATACCACGGTGGAGGAGTACAGGACTTCCTGGGACGGCCACGGGCGGTAGATCTGCCAGATCTCCGTACCGCAGTCGCTCGTCTGCTTCTTTGACGGTGAGAGCTATGAGGACGTGATCCGCAACTGCATCTCCATCGGAGGCGACAGCGACACCATCGCGGCCATTGCCGGCGGGATAGCCGAGGCATTCTTCGGCGTCCCTGAGGAATACCGCGCGGCTGCCCTCGCGTATCTGGATCCGGGGCTCCGGGAGATCTGCGGCAGGTTTGACGCCTGGCTCGCGGAGAGATAACAGACAAACAAAAAGGAACGTCCCTTCCGATGAAGGGACGTTCCTTTTTTGCGTTTTTTGTCTGGCGCTTATTTCGCCATAGCGTCCAGAGCTTCCATGATGGCGGGGATGACCTTGTACAGGTCGCCCACGATGCCGTAGTCAGCCACTTCGAAGATGGGGGCGTCCTCATTCTTGTTGATGGCGACGATATAGTCGGAGTTCTGCATGCCGGCCAGGTGCTGGATAGCGCCGGAAATGCCGCAGGCAAAGTAGATCTGGGGCTTGACGGTGGTACCGGTCTGCCCGACCTGGTGGGAGTGGTCGATCCAGCCGGCGTCCACAGCGGCACGGGAGGAGCCGACAACGCCGCCCAGCTTGTCAGCGAACTGCTTGATGAGCTCAAAGCCCTCGGGACGGCCCAGGCCGGCGCCGCCGGAGACGATGATCTTGGCGTCGGTGAGGGAGACCTGCTCGGTCAGACCCTTGACGACCTCGAGGACCTTCTCGCGGATGTCGCCATCGGCGAAAGTGGCGTCCAGATTGACGAGCTCGCCCTTGCGGCCGGGAACGCGCTGGGGCTTCTCCATAACGCCGGGACGAACGGTGGACATCTGGGGACGGTGACGGGGGCAGAGGATGGTGGCCATCAGGTTGCCGCCGAAAGCAGGACGGGTCTGCATGAGCTTCTTGTCCTCGGGGTCGATGTCCAGCTTGGTGCAGTCGGCGGTGAGGCCGGTGCCGCAGTGAACAGCCAGGCAGGGGCCCAGGTCACGGCCGATGTGGGTGGCGCCCAGGAGGACGACCTCGGGCTTGTAGGTGATGATGGCCTTGTAGATCGCCTTGGTATAGGCGTCGGTATTGTAGCTCTTGAGCTCGGGGGCGTTGGCATAATAGACCTTGTCCGCGCCGTACTCGAACAGCTCGTCCACCAGATTGTCGGCATTGTCGGCGCAGAGAATGGCGCAGAGCTTGCAGCCGATCTGGTCGGCCAGCTTGCGGCCCTCGCCCATGAGCTCGATGGAGACGCTCATGAGAGCGCCGTCACGCTGCTCGGCAAAGACCCACACATCGTGGTAGAGGGAGATATCCACACCGGTGGCGCCCTCTTCCAGCTTCTCGATGGCGCCAAAGGGGCACTCGTCCACGCAGGCGCCGCAGCTGGTGCAGGCCGCGCCGATGACGGCGATGTTCTTTGTCTTTTCGCCCTCGTCCGTCTTCACGAGCTTGTTCTGCATGGTGATGGCGTTGAACGGGCAGACCTTTATGCACTTCTGGCAGCCCTTACATTTATCTTCATGGATCAGAATAGCCATTTAATTCACATCCCTTCGAAATCAAAGCAAATGCTTTTCGTTGAGCTTGCCGACAAGCGCGGTGGCCATCTCTGCGACGGTGCCGCTGAGGATCTCGCCCTTGCCCTTCGGGGGCGGCGTAAAGCTGCGGAACACCTGGGTGGGGCTGGCCTTGAGGCCGCAGTTCTCGGGAGCCAGAGCCACGTCGTTCTCGTTCCAGATGGTGATCTCGGCCTTGTAGGCACCCTCGATACCGTCGATGGTCATGTAGCGGGGGTCATTCAGCTCCTTGACGCAGGTGAGGACGCAGGGGGTCTGGACCTCGATGACCTCATAGCCGTCCTCGAGCTGACGCTCCACAACGACGGACTTCTCTTTGAACTCGCGGATGTTCTGCACGTAGGTGACGACGGGCAGGCCGAGACGCTGGGCCAGCTGAGGGCCGACCTGAGCGGTGTCGCCGTCGATAGCCTGGCGGCCTGCGAAGATGATGTCATAGTCGCCGATCTTGCGAACGCCGAAGGCCAGGGTGGTGGAGGTGGCGCAGGTGTCAGCGCCGCCGAAGGCGCGGCTGGAGAGAAGATACGCGGCGTCGGCGCCCATGGCAAGGCACTCTCTTAGCATATAGCACGCCTGAGGGGGACCCATGGAGAGAACGGCGACCTGGGTGTCGGGGTTCTTGTCCTTGATCTTGAGGGCCTCTTCAAGAGCGTTGGCGTCGTCGGGGTTCAGAATGGAGGGGACGCCGTCACGGATCAGGGTACCCTTGACGGGGTCGATCTTGACCTCGTTCGTATCGGGTACCTGCTTGGCACAAACGATAATCTTCATAGTTCAGTGCTCCTTCCTTACTTCAGCAGCTGGCCGGAGATGACCATCTGCTGCACCTGAGAGGTGCCTTCGAAAATGGTGAACACGCGGCAGTCGCGGTACATACGCTCGACCCTGTAGTCCTTGATGAAGCCGTAGCCGCCGTGGATCTGGACCGCCTTGCCGGCGAGCTCGTTGCAGATCTCGGTGGCGTAGTACTTCGCCATGGAGGCGGCCATGCCGGCCTCGGGGCTGTTGATGTCCTTGAGCTGGGCGGCGCGGTAGACGAGCTCCTTGGCGGCCTGGAGCTTTGTCGCCATGTCGGCGAGCATGAAGCTGATGGCCTGGAAATCGGCGATGCGGCGGCCGAACTGCTTACGCTCCTTGGCGTACTTGACGGCCTCGTCCAGGCAGCCCTGGGCAACGCCCACGGACATGGCGGCGACGCCGATACGGCCGATGTCGAGGGTCTTCATGGCGTTCTTGAAGCCGACGCCCTCTTCGCCGAGCAGGTCGCTCTTGTGGACGCGGACATCCTCCATGATGATGTCGGAGGTGGGGCAGCCGATGATGCCCATCTTGTCCTCGGCCTTACCGACGGAAACGCCGGGCAGCTTCATGTCCATAATGAAGGCGGAGATGCCGCGGGAGCCCTTGGCGGTCTTGTCAGTCTTGGCGTAGATAATGGTCCAGTCGGCAACGGGAGCCATGGTGATGAAGGCTTTACGGCCGTTAAGGATGTAGTAGTCGCCATCCTTCACAGCGGTGGTCTTCGTGCCGCCGGCGTCGGAGCCGGCGCCGGGCTCGGTCAGACCGAAGGCCAGCTTCTTTTCACCGGTCGCGATGGGCTTCAGGTACTTCTCAAGCTGCTCGGGCGTGCCGGCAAGCATGAGGGGACCGCCGCCGAGGCTGTTGGGTGCGGAGACCCAGATGGTAGTGACGGCGCTGATCCGGGCCAGCTCCTCCATGACTATCACGTAAGAGAGATAGTCAGAGCCCTGACCGCCGTACTCCTTCGGGGTCTTAATGCCGAAGAAACCGGCCTTGGCCAGCTTTTTCAGCAGCTCTTCCGGATATTGGCCGGTCGCTTCGATCTCGTCAAGGATCTCCTTTGTGAGCTCCTTCTCGGCGAAATCCCGGGCCAGCTTCCGGACCAGTTCATGTTTCTCCGAAAAAATCATGAGTTCTTCCTCCTAGCTATATTGTTGATATGAGAACGCACAATAACATAAGTTATATTATAGAACTTAACTAAAAAAATTGAATTATTTTATTTAATACTTTTACTTGTATGTTGGCCGGAAATATGCTAAATTCAAAAGGAACGTATACTTATTTATGCGTAGAAAGAAGGGGGATCATTTGAGTTCCACACTGTTTGATTACGAGTGGCAGTTTCTTGTTCAGATGGTAACGCGGATCAATTACTGCTCCACTTACACGGAAACCTGCGAAACGCTGCTCCAGCAGATCAAAACGCTCATCCCATTTCATTCGGGCATTATTTTCCGCACCGAACGTGACGACGGGATCGCAAAAGTTGGCAGCCCTATTACCTCCGAGCCCGCAGACTCCAAGACAGACGATACGTTCTTCACGGATGGCGACTATCCTCACTGGTCTGAATTCATCATGGCACCCTACAGCAGCATTTTTCGCCAGTCCGATCTGATCCCTCCCGGAAAGTGGGAGAAGACCAGGGTCTACCGTGAGATCTGGAAGAAGAAAGGAGTCTACTGGGGATTGTTCATCTCCCTGGTGGCGAAGGATTATCCGCTGGCGCTCGTCGGGCTCATGCGCGATAAGGAAAGCGAGGATTTTTCCGCCAGAGACATGTACATCATGACCACGCTGAAGGATCCGCTGGAACGGAAATTCTACAGCCTCCTGAAGGAGGGTGGCTCCGCCGGCGGCAACGCGGCGCTGCCCGAGAAGATCATCAAGACGGCCTCCCGCTACGGGCTCACGAAGAGAGAGAGCGAGATCGTGGCGCTGGTCTGCGCCAGCAAGTCCAGCGAGGAGATGTGCGAGCAGCTCTACATCACCCACGCGACTCTGTCGAAGCACCTGTCCAACATCTACGCCAAGACGAAGGTACGCAACCGGACCCAGCTCTTTGGGCTGTTTTCCGATAACTGACATGACGGTGCCGCGCGGCGGAATATCTGCGGCACGCCGGGAAACAATAGAATAATGATACCTATCAAAATTGAAAGGATGAGCGAATATGGAACTGAAGGGCAGCAGGACAGAGGCCAATCTTATGGCCGCTTTTGCCGGGGAATCCCAGGCGAGGAACAAGTATGACTATTATGCCTCCCGCGCCAAGAAGGACGGGTATGAGCAGATCGCGGCCATTTTTGAGGAGACGGCCCTCAACGAGAAGGAGCACGCCAAGATGTGGTTCAAGCTCCTCCATGGCGGCAGCGTGCCCGATACGATGGTGAACCTGAACGACGCCGCCGACGGCGAGAACTACGAGTGGACTGATATGTACGCGGAATTTGCCCGTGTCGCCCGGGAAGAGGGGTTCGACGATATCGCCGCCAAGTTCGAGGGCGTCGGCGCCGTGGAGAAGGAGCATGAGGAGCGTTACCGCAAGCTCATCGCCAATATCGAGGGTGGCCTGGTCTTCTCCCGGGAGGGGGACGCCATATGGCAGTGCCGCAACTGCGGACACATCGTCATTGGGCCCAAGGCGCCGGAGATTTGCCCCGTGTGCGACCATCCGGGCGCGTATTTCCAGCTCAAGCCGGAAAACTACTGATTAATAAAAGGATGAATCGGCAAAGCGGGAGCGGTCACATGCTCCCGCTTTTCATTATGTGATTATTCTCCGGAGTTTTTTCTGAACTGCAAGGGAAAAATCATTGACAAAAGTCCTGAGGCCGGGGTATAATCCCCGTCAGAGACTCCTGCCCTTATGGAAAGCCCGACAGAGAACGTGCGTCACCGGCTGAAAGCGCACCGCGGAGGAGTAGTGGACGGGGGAACGCTCTGACGACCGGAAATTTCATATTTTTAAAGTGGACGCGGCAGGCCGCGTCAAAGCGGGTGGCACCGCGGGTTTTGATAACTCGTCCCGGAAATTATTTCAGATAATTTCCGGGACTTCGTTTTTGGGAGGAAAAAGCAATGCTGAGAACACACGTATGCAACGAGCTCCGGCCCGAGCACATCGGGCAGACCGTGACGCTCTCCGGCTGGGTGGACACCATCCGCGACCACGGCGGCGTCAAGTTCATCGACCTGAGGGACCACACAGGCGTGACCCAGATCGTCTTTCACGACGACTCCATGCTGGAGGGCGTCAATCGTGAGGCGGTCATCCAGGTCGCCGGCGAGGTGACCCTGCGCGATGAGGAGACGGTGAACCCCAAGCTGGACACCGGCCTTGTGGAGGTCCATGTGGACACCATGAACGTGCTGGGCCCCTGCCGCAACATGCTGCCCTTTGAGGTGCACGAATCCACCCAGACAAGGGAGGATGTCCGCCTCAAATACCGGTATCTGGACCTGCGCAATCCGGCCATTCACCGGAACATCGTCCTCCGGTCCGACGTGATCGGTTTTCTGAGGGACGAGATGCGGTCGCTGGGCTTCCTGGAGATACAGACGCCCATCCTCACCGCCTCCAGCCCCGAGGGAGCCAGAGACTATCTGGTGCCCAGCCGCAAGCACAAGGGCAAATTCTATGCCCTTCCCCAGGCGCCCCAGCAGTTCAAGCAGCTCCTGATGGTGTCCGGCTTCGACAAGTACTTCCAGATCGCCCCCTGCTTCCGGGATGAGGATGCCCGGCAGGACCGTTCCCCCGGCGAGGTCTATCAGCTCGACTTTGAGATGAGCTTTGCCGAACAGGAGGATGTGCTGCAGGTAGCGGAAAAGGTGGTGTACGACACCTTCAGGAAGTTCACGGACAAGGCGGTGACGGAGCCGCCCTTCCGCCGCATCACCTATAAGGACTCCATGCTCAAATACGGCACCGACAAGCCGGATCTCCGCAACCCGCTGGAGATCTGCGACCTGACTGAGTTCTTCTCCCATGTGGAGTTCCCCCTGTTCCGGGGCAAGCCAGTGCGCGGGATCCTCTGCAACTGTACGGGAAAGAGCCGCAGCTTCTTTGAGGGGTCGCTGAAATACGCCCTCTCCATCGGCATGAAGGGGCTGGGATACCTGACCCTGGCCGGCGACGAGTTCAAGGGACCCATCGACAAATTCCTGACCCCGGAGCAGCGGGTCGAGCTGCGGGAGATGATCTCCATGAAGGACGGGGAGACCGTATTCTTCATCTGCGACGGCGCCCATATCGTGGATCGGCTGGCGGGTGAGATCCGCACCTGGCTGGGCGAGAACCTGGGCGTCATCAATAAGGACGCCTTTGAGTTCTGCTTCATTGTGGATTTCCCCATGTATGAGCTGAATCCCGAGACGAACAGCATTGATTTTACCCACAACCCCTTCTCCATGCCCCAGGGCGGGCTGGAGGCGCTGGAGACGAAGGATCCCCTGGAGGTCCTGGCGTACCAGTACGACATCGTTTGCAACGGAGTGGAGCTCTCATCCGGCGCGGTGCGGAACCACAGCCCGGAGATCATGAAGAAGGCATTCGCCATCGCCGGATACTCCGAGGAGGAGCTGGAGCGCCGCTTCGGCGCCCTGTATACCGCGTTCCAGTACGGCGCGCCGCCCCACGCCGGCATGGCCCCCGGTGTGGACCGGATGATCATGCTCATCGCCGGGGAGGAGACGATCCGCGACGTGATCGCCTTCCCCCTGAACGGCAATGCCCAGGATCTGCTGCTCGGTGCGCCGGGCGAGGTGACAGAGCAGCAGCTCAGAGAGGCGAACATCAGGATCAGATAAGGAGGCTGCCCATGGACAGAGAAAAACTTATCCCCCTGGAGAAGCTCAATCAGCTTGCCCTTACGGAGGAGGAGACGGAGCGCGTCCTCGCCGCGTTCGCGGCCATGGAGGCGGAGGAGGCGCAGCTCGCGGAGACGGACACCTCGGCGGTGGAGCGGATGGTATTCAACATCCCGCTGAAGAATATCCTGCGGGAGGATGCGGCAGAAAAGAACTTCACCCGGGATCAACTCCAGGAGGGCGCGCCGGAGAAGATGGACGGCTACTGGCAGGTCCCCCGCCTTGTGGAATGAGGTGACCTCATGAAATATGTTACAGATATGAAAGCCGCCGCGGGGAAGACCGTCGCGGTGGATGATACCATTCTCGTGAAGGGCGTGCCCGCCACGGCGGGCTCCAAAATGCTGGAGAGCTTTGTGCCGCTCTTCGACGCCGAGGCCGTGACCAGGCTGCAGAGCGCCGGTTACGCTGTCTCCGGCAAGTCCAACGTGGGTGAGTTCGGCCTGGATGTGATGGGGGAGACCTCCTATTTCGGTCCCGTCACGGGGGAGAACGGCGCCCTTCGCGGCGCGGCCGCCGCGCTGGTGGCTGACGGTGATGCGGACTTTGCCCTCTGCACAGATCTGGACGGCGCGCCGAGACGGGCCGCCGCGGCGGAGAACATCGTATTCATCAAGCCCACCTACGGCACTGTGTCCCGCTACGGCGTCATTCCCTGCGCCTGCAGCGGCGAGCAGATCGGCGTCATGGCTAAGACAGCGGCCGGAGCGGCGGAGCTTCTGTCCGTCATCGCCGGCCACGACGACAAAGACGGCACCAGCCTCCCGGAAAAGCATTACGATTACACAGCGTCCGCGGATGTATCCGGTCTCCGGGTCGGCGTCTGCGCCGATTATTGCGGCAGGGCTTCGCAGGAGACGGCGGAGAAGGTCCGGGCCGCCGCGGCGTCACTCGGCGTCTGCGAAGATGTGAGCGACGGCCGCCTGATGCTCGCCCGGCCGGCATGGCGGATCCTGCTGGCGGGTGAGACCTGCAACAACCTCTCCCGATATGACGGTGTGAAGTTCGGGTTCCGCGCCGAAGGCTACAAAAACATCGACGAGCTCTACACCATGTCCCGCACACAGGCGTTCACACTGCTGACGAAAATGACGATCCTCTACGGATCGGACGTGCTGAGCAAGGGCCGTTACGACACCTGCTACGACAGGAGCCTGCGGGTGAGGCGCGTGCTCCGGAACGCCGCGGACGAGCTGTTCGGCAAGTACGACGTGCTGGCCATGCCCGGCTGCTCCAAAACCGCTTATACGGCGGAGGAGCTGGGGGACAGCATCGACGCGGTGTACGCCGAGAGCCTGTTTACCGCCTTTGCCAGCATACTTGGCCTGCCCGCCGTCACTGTGGGCGGGATCCAGCTTGTGGCAGACAGTATGAACGATGAGCTGCTCCTCTCCGCGGCGGCAGCTCTTGAAAGGCGGTGACGGGATGAACTATGAAACTGTGATCGGACTGGAGGTCCATGTGGAGCTGGCCACCGAGTCCAAGATCTTCTGTTCCTGCTCCGCCAAATACGGCGCTGAGCAAAACGACAGCGTATGTCCCGCCTGCTGCGGTATGCCGGGAATGCTGCCGGTGACGAACAAGCACGTGGTGGATCTGGGCATCATGGCAGGGCTCCTGACGAACTGCCGCATCAACCGGGTCACCACTTTTGACAAAAAGAGCTACTACTATCCCGATCTGCCGTGCTCTTACCAGATCACCCAGTGGTTTTCCCCTATCTGCGTGGACGGAGGCGTGGAGATCGAGACGAGCCAGGGGAAAAAGATCATCGGCCTCAAGCAGATCCACATGGAGGAGGACGCGGGCAAGCTGGTCCACGACGACTGGACGGACACCTCCCTGGTGGACTTCAACCGCACCAGCGTCCCCCTGTGCGAGATCGTCAGCAAGCCCGATCTGCGCAGTGTGGAGGAGGTCATCGCCTATTTGGAGCGGCTGCGCACCCTGCTGCGGTTTGCGCGGGTGTCGAATTGCCGCTGGGAGGAGGGGTCCATGCGCTGCGATGTGAATCTCTCCATCCGGCCGGAGGGCTCCACGGAGCTGGGCGTGCGCACCGAGATGGAGAACATGAACAGCCTCTCGGCCATCGCCCGCGCCATTGAATATGAGCAGGCGCGGCATATCGACGCGCTGGAACGGGGCACCGAGGTGCTGGTGCAGGAGACGCGGCGCTGGGACGACGTGAAGGGCCAGAGCTTTGCCATGCGCAACAAGGAGACGGCTGCGGATTACCGCTATTTCCCCGATCCGAACCTGGTGCCCATCATCATCGACGACGAGTGGTTCGACCGGGTGAAGAGCGAGATGCCGGAGCTGCCCGAGGTGAAGGCGGCCCGCTATGTCGGCGAATTGGGCCTCACCGAAAAGGATGCGGAAACGCTGACTGCCAGCCGCGCCATGTGCGATGTGTTCGAGGCGGCGTACCCGCTCTGCGGCTCTGCGAAGGATACGGCGAGCTGGCTCATCGGCGACTGCATGGGCATGCTGCGGAAGAAAAAGCTCACCGCAGACGATATTGCCATCGACCCCGTGAAGCTGG
>JAEEGL014756966.1_pt1 | contig 11633 bp, 12 predicted proteins | sample 9134231 | NCBI WGS metagenome assembly JAEEGL01 (sample SAMN16246548, study PRJNA631951) | gut metagenome | biome: gut microbiome; feature: rumen; material: fiber-attached | host: Bos | place: Iran: Karaj | collected 2018-10 | reverse complement strand
GCCGGTTTCTTCCGTTAAATTCCATGTCGTAAGTTTCTAAAAGTCCGCTGGTCTGCAGCCGCCTCAGTACCGGATAGAGGGCGCTTTCTGAAACCTCAAGAACTTCCCTTACTTCCTGGGTTATTTTGTATCCATAGGTGCCCTTGCTTTCTTTTGCCACAACGGCAAGCACAACTGCATCAAGCAGCGCGGCACCTGTGTTAAACATCATTGGCCACCTCCTTTTCTCTGTAATATAGTTACGCGAAACAATATTATTTATCTATGTATAATATACGGAGAATAATATTATTTGTCAAGAAAAATATTTAAAATTTTTGTGAGTTTAAAAAAGGGCTTAAAGACGGATTTTAATTCCGGTAGAAAGATTAAAGCCTGAAGCCATCATTTCTGCAAAAGTTAACTCTCCGCCAAGACCGCCAGCCTGAACTACCGTAAAGGAAATGTCCTGAACAAATCGGAAGGAGAAAGAACCAAGCTTAATAACCGGGGTCTGTACAAAAATGCCGAATATGCCGGGGTAGAAGGGAACGCTTGCAGGAATGCTTGTTCCATCGTAGCGGTGAATTAAATATTCCGGAGCGCTGAACTGATTTGTAAATACAACGCCTGAGTAAAGTCCAAAAAGATCCATGAAGGTAAGTTCAAGACAGAGGGGAACACGGAAACTTATGTTTTCCATTCCGTCATAAAGGTAGGTGAATCTGCCGAATGCACCTATTCCAAACCAGCCTATTTTGTAAATGTACTCCAGCTGGGCACTTCCGCCGTTTAACTTAAAGGTTAAGCCGCCAGTGGGAGAAATTACATTGTAGTCTACAAAAGCCGCAAAGTTTGTTTCTACGCCTTTGGGTACATTCTTCTTTTTAGACGAAGAAAGTGTAGATGAGGTGGAAGAAGTTTTTGTTCCCGAGGAAGTTGTTCCGAAGTTTTTGCTTGCAAAACCGTTCCCTGCAACACCAATAATTCTTCCCGAGGAATAGTAGTGGTTTTTCCAGTAGTTGTCCGTGAGTTTTGAAATTACAACGCCCCTTTTGGAGCCTTCAGAAACTGCATGAAGCAGCTGATTGTTTCCAAGATAAATTGAAACGTGGGAAATACCGCCGTCGTAAAAAAACACCAGGTCTCCTGCTTCTCTTTCTGTTGCAGAAACTTTTGTACACTGTTCGTAAATAAGGGAAGCCTTGTGGGGTAGGCTGCCAAGACCTGCGTCCCTGTAGGCACAGAGAATGAGGCCTGAACAGTCAATGCCTGAATGACTTGCACCGCCCCAGACATAGGGGGTTCCCAAATATGCTTTAGCCGCATTTATAAAAGCGGTTCTTTTTTGAGCATTAGTTTGTGAAAAAAGAGGAAGGGCAGAGAGGAAGAACAGAAATACAATCAGTGTTTTTTTCTTCATTGCAGTTCCTTAAAAGTTTACATGATAATAGAAAAGATAGTGCGACCAGACACTGCTGCTGGAAAAGTGAGAGACCACATACCAGCCGTCTGCATCACGCCTTCCCTGATTTCTTATTACACGGGAGGCAAAAGTGTCTCCGGGAAGGGCCTGGAAGTTTTCTGTAATGTGTTTTTCCACTTCGCGCATTACTTTTTTGTCTTCCCTGTCTGCATCTGTTTCCTTAATGCGGAAAAACTTGTCTATTTCTCCGTCACCGCTGTTACATAATTCTTCAAAGAGAGAATCTTCATAATCGTAGGAAGCGATTACCTGGTCAAAGTCTTCATTTGAAAATTTTTCGATTTTATTGCATTCAAAAACTGTTTCCGCATAGGCAAAGGATGTAAGGCTGAATGAAAGTAAAAGAAAAAGGAATGCAAAAGTGTATTTATTTTTCATACGCATACTCCATCAGTAAAAAAACACGTCTCTTTAAACGTTACATGATAAGTATGGATTAGTCAAGAAAAAAAAATACCCCGGGGAAAGAGGCTTCCTCGGGGTAAATGTCTGCTTAACGAGAATCACTTTCGTGATTCTCGCAGTTTACTTTTCAGTCTTTAGTAATCCATGCCCATACCGGGGTTTGGAGCGGCTACTGGTGCGGGTGGCTCGGGAATGTCTGTGATTGCACACTCTGTGGTAAGGAGCATTCCTGCAACAGAAGCGGCATTCTGCAGTGCTGAACGGGTAACTTTGGCAGGGTCAATAATACCTGCGTCCATCATGTTCACCCATTCACCCTTAGCGGCATTGTAACCGACACCAGGTTTTTCATTCTTAGCCTTGTCTGCAATAACGGCACCGTCAACACCGGCATTGTCTGCAATCTGGCGGATCGGCTCTTCAAGGGCACGCTTAACAATCTGGAAGCCAACCTTTTCATCTCCAACAAGATTAGCAGTGTCAGCATCAAGAACTTTGCTTGCCTGAATAAGTGCAATTCCACCACCAGAAACAATACCTTCTTCAAGAGCAGCACGGGTAGCGGCAAGAGTATCTTCCACGCGGAACTTCTTCTCTTTCATCTCGGTTTCTGTAATGGCACCGATGTTGATTACTGCAACTCCACCAGAGAGTTTTGCAAGGCGTTCCTTGAGCTTCTCCTTGTCGTAGTCAGAAGTGCTCTTTTCAATCTGATTCTTGATTTCTGCAACACGGGCAGCAATATCTTTTTTATCGCCTGAACCGTCAACGATTGTTGTATTGTCCTTGTCAATCTTAACGCTCTTAGCCTGACCAAGATCTGCAAGTTCAGTAGTCTCAAGCTTAAGTCCAAGATCTTCAGTAATCACTTTACCACCAGTGAGGATAGCAATATCCTGAAGCATTTCCTTACGTCTGTCACCAAAACCAGGAGCCTTTACTGCGCAGCACTTAAGGGTACCGCGGATTGAGTTAACAACCAGTGTTGTAAGGGCTTCACCGTCCATGTCTTCACAAATGATAAGGAGGGGGCGGCCTGTCTGTGCAACTTTCTCAAGAAGGGGAAGAATATCCTTCATTGTAGAAATCTTTTTGTCGTAGATAAGAACAAAAGCATCATTGTAAGCAACTTCCATGCGCTCACGGTCAGTTACAAAGTAAGCGTTAATGTAACCGCGGTCAAACTGCATTCCTTCAACTGTCTTAACTGTGGTGTCCATGTTCTTGGACTCTTCCACGGTAATAACACCGTCTTTACCAACCTTCTCAATGGCTTCGGCAAGAATGTTACCGATTTCAGGGTCATTGTTTGCAGAAATTGTTGCAACGTGAGTAATATCCTCATTACCCTTAACGGCACGTGAGTTCTTTTTAATCTCTGCAGTGGCAAGGGCAACAGCCTTATCAATACCGCGCTTAATTTCAATAGGTGTCATTCCGGCAGAAACAGCCTTAAGGCCTTCGCGGACAATGGCATAGGCAAGAACAGTAGCGGTTGTAGTACCGTCACCGGCAACATCGTTTGTCTTTGAAGCAACTTCCTTTACAAGCTGAGCGCCCATGTTTTCAAAGGGGTCCTTAAGCTCAACTTCCTTTGCAACAGAAACTCCGTCCTTTGTGATAGTGGGTGCGCCGTACTTTTTGTCCAGCATAACCAGACGTCCGCAGGGACCAAGTGTAACTTTAACTGCCTGAGCAATCTGCTCCACGCCAGAAAGCATCTTCTTGCGTGCTTCTTCATTGTAAATCAACTGTTTAGCCATTTATATGCTCCTAAAAATGAATTCTTCTTTGCCATATAAAATACAAAAAATCCGCCAAATCGGCAATATTTTTTTTAGTTTTTTTGGGGCAGCCCCCGCACAGGCAGATAATTCCCTTTTCCAAAACAAACCCTTTTCGCAGCAAAAGGGCTGCTCCGGGTTCCGGCTCCGCCTCCAGTGGCCGTGAGTGCACCGCCCTCCCGCCCACCCTAAGCCCTCCGCATCCCGGCCCCGCTTCATTTTGACGGAAAATATAGTGTAATATTGAAAGAAAGGCCTATGAGGAAGCTTAAAAACTTTTAGAAGTAAACACCACTCTTTTATTTTTTTGATTTTTATAGTATTTAAAACATAAATCACACAAAAGGATTTCTCTATGAAAAAATACTTATCATTAATAATCTTTATTGCATTAGCCCTTACCTCCCTGCATGCAGAAAAAATCTACAGGGAAATGCCGGACGGTTCAGGAATGTGGGTGGAGAAAACTGAATACTGGTATGAGTATAATGAAAATGGAAAGCAAACACATTACAAAGATTCTGATGAAAAAGAGAAGTGGTACGAATACAATTCAAAGGGAAACGAAATCCATTACAAGGATACTGATGGATGGGAGTACTGGATCGAATACGATTCAAAGGGAAATAAAATCCATTACAAGAATACTTATGGAAAAGAGGGATTTGAGGAGTGGTCCGAATACGATTCAAAGGGAAATGAAATCCATTACAAGAATACTTATGGAAAAGAGGAGTGGTACGAATATAATTCAAAGGGTAACGAAATCTATTGCAAGGGTAATAATGGATTTGAGTATTGGTCCGAATACGATTCAAAGGGTAACGAAATATATTACAAGGATAATAATGGATTGGAGGAGTGGTCCGAATACGATTCAAATGGTAACCTAATCCATTACAGGGATAATAATGGGCTTGAGGACTGGTACGAATACGATTCAAAGGGAAATAAAATCCATTACAAAAGTATAATTGGGAGTGAGACTTGGTACGAATACGAATACAATTCAGAGGGAAAGATAATTCATTTAGAAGATTCTTATGGAAGCGAATCGTGGTACGAATACGATTCAGAGGGTTACAAAATCTATTACAAGTCTTATGAGGGCGATGAGAAGTGGTCCGAATACGCCTCAAGGGGCAATCTAATCTATTACAAAGATTCTGATGGAAACGAGATCTGGAACGAATATGAATACGACTACAAGGGTAGCGTACTCCACAAAGTAGAGTACGAAAGAAACTGCCACTAAACACCACTCTTTTATTTTTTTAAGTTTTATAGTATTAAAAACTTAAATCACACAAAAGGATTTCTCTATGAAAAAATACTTATCATTAATAGTTTTTATTGCACTAGCCCTTACTTCCCTGCATGCAGAAAAAATCTACAGGGAAATGCCCGACGGTTCAGGAATATGGGTTGAAAAACTCGAATACTGGTACGAGTACAATTCAATGGGTAATGAAACCTATTTCAAAGAGTCTGATGGAAACGAGGAATGGAACGAATACGATTCAAAAGGGAATTTAATTCACTCAAAAAAATCTGATGGGTTTGAAAGCTGGCGCGAATATGATTCAAGAGGTAAGGAAATCCATTACAAAAATACTGAGGGAATTGAGTATTGGTGCGAATACGATTCAAAGGGTAACAGGATCCATGAAGTAGATTCTGGTAAGTATGAAAAGTGGTTCGAATACGATTCAAACGGTAAGGAAATCCATTCCAGAGATTCTAATGGGTCTGAGGAATGGCATAAATACGATTTAAACGGAAATGAAATCTATTTCAAAGAGTCCGATGGGTCTGAGTACTGGTGCGAGTACGATTCAAATGGGAATAGAATTCATGTCAAAGATTCTGATGAAAACGAAGAGTGGTGCAAATACGATTCAAATGGAAATGTAACCTATTGTCAGTTTATTGATGAGTCTGAATGCTGGTACGAATACGATTCAAGAGGAAATGAAATCTATTCCAAAGATTCTGACGGCAATGAGGAATGGACAGAGTACGAATACGACTCAAAAGGAAACATCCTGCACATGGTAATTTATTCAAAAAGTAACTGACACCTACGCCCGATTGGAGGGGGTAAGGCGGGAGCCGGAACCCCGGAAAGCGGGGTCCTTGCAAAAACTTTTGCCGGTTGCAGCAGGGGAATTTTACCCAGGCTGTGGAAAGTGGCATTCCGTTCCGAAAAACTATGGTGACAGAATTAAACTTTGCAATAAGGATAAGATTGTATACAACGCATTTATTCTTCCGCATGATGGAAGTACAGCTGAAAATTCTGAAGGATTTGCATTTGCCGAATGGAAGGAAAAGAAAGAATTGTTGTCTTATCCTCATAACAGAATACAGGAAGTCTTTGTGGATACAAGAGATTTGATGTATGACCATGCAAAAGCTACAGAAAAAGAATTGTTTGAACTTGCAAAGATTATAGAGGAAGGCTCTGACCAAAGTGTTGTTTGGTTAGAAGAGAATCTGTAAAATTTGTAGAAGTAATCGCCTAACCTTGTTTTCAAATCCGGTCATCTCTTGACAAGACGTACGATATAACGTACGCTTATAATGTAAGGAGGTTTTATTATGGCAGTTATAACGGCAACAAAGGCACGAAGCAATTTATACACATTGATTGATCAAACGAAAACATTCCATGATCCTATCATTATTTCAGGCAAAAGAAACAATGCTGTTTTGATTTCTGAAGATGATTGGAATTCAATACAAGAAACTCTATATTTATGCTCAATTCCAGGAATGAGGGAATCAATTCTTGAAGCCAGCAAAGAACCTTTGGATGACAGTGTTGAGGATATCGGCTGGTAATGTGGACTATAAAATATTCAAAACAAGCTGTAAAGGACAGTAAAAAAATAGAACAGTCAAATCTAAAAAAATCAGTAATGGAATTGCTTGATGTGTTAAGAACAGATCCATTCCAAAATCCACCTCCCTATGAAAAATTGCTGGGTGATTTATCTGGCAAGTATTCAAGAAGAATAAATATTCAGCATCGACTTGTATATGAAGTTTTTGATGAAGAAAAAATAGTCCGTGTTTTACGAATGTGGACTCATTATGAATAATCGTCTGACATGCTGTTAAATTCGGATGACATGTTATGCCCTTTCCACTGGAAAATAAATTAATAACTAAGGAATTCAGAATTGGAAACATTAAAAAGTAAAATGAAGATGATCGGAATATTATTTTTTCTCCTCTCAATAAGTTTTTCATCATTTGCTCAAAGCATAAAAATTCCTGACGATGACTTTATAAAAACGAAATTTCCAACATTGCAAAAATACCAGTACTTTTACAAAGGCGAATGTAGAATTTATTATTCAGAAAAGTTTGTCACAAAAACAATAGCAGACACAGAAGGAATTTCTGTTTTGGATGAAAAGACATTATTTACCTTCAAAGGCATTGATGATGCATGCATAAAAAATCTGCTTGGTCCGCAGCTTTTCTTTAATAAGGAATATATGGGAAATCTTCCACGAATATACCTCATTGTCATTACAGATTCCGGATTTATTTATTTGTATGGTCAGTATAAGGAATACAGATGCAATGTTATGGAAAAATATATTATCGTTAACAACAAAATAGAAAAAGTTGAACAGCCGTTATATTATCTTAACTGCATGCAGAAAACAAACTGCGATTTTTATATAAAAAGTAAGCCGGATGTTAATTCAGAAAACGTTGCATTAGTCTCAAAGAATTCAGAAATAGAAGTTGTCGGAGTTAAAGAGGTAGAAGTAAAAAATCAAAAAGAAGATTGGGTTTTAATAAAATCAGTTCTCGGTTTAACGGGATGGGTAAAAGTATTCATGACAGGTCCATATCTGGCAGGACAGACTGAAGGTTTTTTACCAATTTTTTCAACGGACGAAATAGGATATTAATTCGGGAAAAAATGAGTCCAGCTTGCGGCAACCATCAGCAGTGAATGTAAAAATCCTGGTCTGAAAAGTATGCTCGAAGCGGCAGAAAAAATAAGTAATTATATAGCAGGGGTTAAGTAAAAGCCATTGATTTTTTTACAAATTCGTTCTATTCTAACAGATAATAATTCCTTTTTTTGAGAGGCTATCATCATGGAAAAGATAAAATATGATTTTACGGTTGAATCCCTGGGGGAGTGCAAGGTTCATTCTCCAATCGAACTTTCTACAAAGCATGGTGACTTCCGCGCCCTTTATGTAAAAAATTCTTCCTTTGTCCGCAACAAGGTGAATGTTTATGCAGACCAGCCTGACGAAGCTCCGGATATGTCAAACCTTCTTGAAAAAGCAGGTCCCCGTGAATACATTTATTTTAATCCCGCTCATGTAACTGCCGGTATCTGTACCTGCGGCGGTTTGTGTCCTGGTCTTAACGACGTGATTCGTGCAGTTGTGCGCTGTCTCTGGAACCGCTACGGGGTGCGCAGAATCCGCGGCATCCGTTTTGGTTACAAGGGTTTCTTTACAGAGCAGGGCTACGACACTGTTGAACTTAACCCCGACAATGTAGACACCATCCACAAAATCGGAGGTTCATTCCTCGGAACATCCCGTGGCGGCGGAAACCGTGTTTCTGATATTGTTGATTCAATTGAGCGCATGAACATCAATGTAATGTTCATCATTGGCGGTGACGGAACCCAGCGCGGTTCACTTGATATTGCTAACGAAATTGAACGCCGTGGCCTTAAAATTGCAGTTGTGGGTATTCCTAAAACTGTGGACAATGACCTTCAGTTTATTGACCGTTCCTTTGGTTTTGAAACTGCCGTTCAGCAGGCAACCAAGGCTATTAACAGTTGCCACATGGAAGCCCATTCACAGATTAACGGAATTGGTCTTGTAAACCTCATGGGCCGTGAGTCAGGCTTTATTGCTACTGCCGCTGCCATTGCAAGCCACGAAGCAAACTTCTGTCTCATTCCTGAAGTTCCTTTTGATCTTGACGGACCAAACGGTTTCCTTGCCCACCTGGAAGAACGCCTTATCCGCAGAAAGCATGCAGTGATTGTTGTTGCAGAAGGTGCAGGACAGGAACTTCTTGCTACAACAAACCAGACAGATGCTTCCGGTAACAAAAAACTTGCAGACATTGGTGTTTACTTAAGGGACAAGATTACCGAATACTTTGCAGAAAAGAAATTCCACATTAACCTTAAATACATTGACCCCAGTTACGAAGTTCGTGCCGCAGTTATAACTGCAAACGACTCCATCTACTGCGAGCGTCTTGGTAACAATGCCGTTCATGCCGCTATGGCAGGAAAGACAAAGATTGTAATCGGTCTTGTTCATGACAAGTACGTGCACATCCCGATCAGCATGGCAACCCTCAAGCGCAATATTGTTGACCCCGAAGGTTCCCTCTGGCGCGACTGTCTTGATGCAACCCAGCAGCCCGTTTACATGGTAAATAACATCAGCACAGTAACTGACCGTCTCCGCAAGGCCGCAGATGAAGCAGATGCAAAAGCCATTGAACGCCTTAAGGTTGTAAACAATATGCAGAAGGAAAAAGAAAAATCACAGAAGAAGGGAGAGGCAAAATGAAAACAGTAAAGCGTGTTCTCCTGGCACTTGTACTGCTGGCAGTTTCTGGTCTTTTCTTTACAGGATGTCTTTCTACCGCAGTGGCAGGCTCATCCTCCTCTAAAACAAAGAAAAGTTCAGGCAGCACTTCCACTTCTTCGTCATCTGCAGCAAGTACAAGTTCAAGTGCGAATGCACTTACCTTTAAGCTGTATGATAACTGTCCTGAGAACACCTACGCCCTTGCAGCAGAACTTGCCCTTCAGGCAACAATGAAAGGCTACAAGGGAGTAACAAAACTTACTGTAAAAGGTACTCCTTCAACCCCGGAAGCAGAAACTGTCCTTAAATACTACGGCTTCTGCTACGGAATTAAAACTGCTATTGAAAAAGGAACAGGAAAAACTGTAACTTTAACTTTTAATACCAGTAAAGACGGCAAGGGAACAAATCTTGATTTTACAGATGCTGCATCTGTAGCAAAGTCACTTCTGCTTATGACCCTTGCAAACAAAACTTCGGTTTACGCCATCTACAAATACTAATCTTGAAAAGGCGGACAGAAAGTTCATTGAGCACAGAACTTGGGGGAGAAGAACCAGGTTTTCTTACGGAGCAGCTTGTTACTTACATAGGCAACAAGCGTGCCCTGCTTCCGCTCATTGATAAGGGCATTTCCTTAGTAAGGGAAAATCTTCAGAAAAAAAAACTAAAACTCTTTGATGTTTTTTCCGGTAGCGGAATCGTTTCCCGTTACATGAAACATTTTGCTTCCGACCAGTATGCAAACGACCTTGAGTTCTATGCTTCCGTAATCAGTTCCTGCTATCTTGCAAACCAGCGTGACCTGGATCTTGCTCTTCTTTCAGAACTGCACACAAAGCTTTTAAGAACCTGCAGCCGCAGAATGAAAAAGTATCTTTCGCAGGACACACTTTCTTTTACTGACCTTCCGGGTTTTATTTCTGACTTTTATGCTCCCAAAGATATGAACAATATTCAGGACGGAGAGAGATGTTTTTACACTCCCTATAATGCCTGTTACCTTGACTGCATGAGGCAGACCATAGATGATCTTGTTCCCCATGAACTCAGGCACTTTTTTATAGCACCCCTTCTTTCTGAAGCGTCCATTCATGCAAATACAGGCGGTGTCTTTAAGGGCTTTTACAAAGATTCAAGTACCGGCAGGGGAAAATTCGGCGGTAACGGAGAAAATGCCCTTTCCCGCATTCAGGGAAAAATTTCACTTCCTTTTCCAGTATTCAGCAGGTACAGGAGCAGGGTAAGCGTTTTTCAGCAGAATGCAAATGACCTTGCAGTAAGTGCCCAGAACCCCCGTGTGGACATTGCCTACATTGACCCGCCCTACAACCAGCACCCTTACGGTTCAAATTATTTTATGCTCAATCTTATTGCCACCTACATGCGTCCTGATGAAAAAAACATGAGCAAAGTAAGCGGTATTCCCAGAGAATGGAACCGTTCTTCCTACAACCAGAAACACAGAACAAAAGATTCTTTCCTCCACCTTGCAAGCCACTTAGATGCAAAGTATCTGCTTATTTCCTTTAACAACGAGGGTTTTATAAGCGAAGAGGAAATGATGGACCTTCTTACCCCCTTAGGTAAAGTTACCCTTTTGCAGACTGACTACAACACTTTCCGTGCTAGCCGTAACCTTAGTGCCCGTGCAATAAAAACAAAAGAATACCTCTACGTGTTAGAGAAAAAAAATTAAGTTTCTATTCTTTTACTAAAACCAGACCTCGCACATAAGGGGAAGATGATCACTCCAGCCACTTCCAGACCAGAGCGTGTAGGGCATGGGCCGTTCACTTTCTTCCATGCACCAGGGACCATCTGTCTGGGGAAGAAAATAGAGGAAGCCTCCTTCTCCGCAGAAAAACATATTGTCAATTCGGGACCACTGGTCATTAAAAAAATAACTTCCGGGTTCTACAAGGCTTCCGTCACTCCGGTACCAGGGTGAAAGAACTTCAATTCCCTTTTCATTACTTTCTCTTTCTTCGCTGTCTTTTCTGAGAATAATTTTTCCATGCCCTTTTCCTTTTTCAAAACTCAAAATATCTCTGTTAAAGTCTCCCACCGCAAGACAACATTCTCCCAAAATCAGGCATTCTTCCAGCCTCTGGCAAAGCAGGTTTTCCTGACGGCACCTCCATATTTCCGTTTCTTCTTCGCCCCCGCTCATGCTCTTCCAGTGGTTTACAAAAAGTGTAAGGGGCTTTTCATTTTTAAGAACTTTTACTTCCATGATTGGACGTACTTTGGGCATGGAATTGTTGCTGTCATAAACGTAAATGGAATGAGAACGAAAGTCAGAAAGGGGCAGACGGGAAATAACCGCACAGCCAATGGAACTTCCTTCTTCTTTTGCAAAACAGGCTTCCGTGT
>JAEEGL014520418.1_pt1 | contig 11633 bp, 7 predicted proteins | sample 9134231 | NCBI WGS metagenome assembly JAEEGL01 (sample SAMN16246548, study PRJNA631951) | gut metagenome | biome: gut microbiome; feature: rumen; material: fiber-attached | host: Bos | place: Iran: Karaj | collected 2018-10 | reverse complement strand
CTGCGAGAGCGTGATGTTATAGCCGTTCGTCATGACGTTGCACAGGCCCCTGTAGACAGAGGACATACCGATCGTCGCGATGAAGGCCGGGAAGCCGAGCTTCACGCACAGGAAGGTGTTGATGAGGCCCATGCAGACCGCAGCGATCAGCGTGATGATCAGGACGACGTACCAGGGCAGCGGGGTGTTCTGGTGCAGCCAGGCGAAGACCATGACGCTCATGGTCGCCTGCGTGGCAACGGAAAGGTCGATGTTGCCGCTGATCAGGATGGAGGCGAGGCCGCACATCATGAAGACCTGGATGACCAGCGCGTAGAACACGTTGCGCAGGTTGCTCTTGGACATGAAGCCCTGCGTGAACATCGCGGAGAACGGAGCGCCCTTGAGAACGCCGCTGGAGAGGATCATCGTGATGATGATGAGAGCGAGGAGAACAAAGAACAGCGGCGTCGCCTTATTGTGCATCAGACGGCTGAAACCAGTACTTTTACGCATTGTCTGTTCCTCCTCTCACAGTCTGCCGGAGCGTCTTCTCTGAACGAAGTCAAAGGCGAGCGCGATAAGCAGAAGGACACCGCTGAACACGTTGACGAGGTAGACGTTCAGTCCGACAACACTCATGCCGATCTGGAAGGTGTTGAGGATGATCAGGCCGACGAAAGCGCCGAGCATGCCGCCGGTGCCGCCGCCGAACGAGATGCCGCCGAGCATGGCTGCGGTAAGTCCGGTGAATTGGTTGGTGGTCAGGGCGGTCAGAGAGCCCTGCTGGAGACGCGCCGTGTTGAAGATGCCGGAGACGCCGCCGAGAACCGCGCTGTTCACGAACAGCAGGATCGTGATGGCGGTGGCGTTGATGCCGGCGAGGTTCGCCGCGACGGGGTTGCCGCCGAGCAGGGAGACCTTGCTGCCGAAGCTGGTCTTGCTCATCAGGATGCCGTAGACGATGAAGAACAGGACCAGGATGAAGACGCTGAACGGGATCTCGGCGATCTTGGCGGTGCCGATGAACTTGATCGCGTCATTCTTGAAGGTGATGTTCGCGGCCGTCCCGGCCGGGTTGCCGATGGAGCTGAAAATGTACATCAGGCCCTTGACCATGGAGGCCATGGCCAGCGTGGCAATAAAGGCGGGGAATTTCAGCTTCGTGACCATCAGGCCGTTGATGAGGCCGAAGATCGCGCAGATCACAAGGCAGAGGATGATGGCGAGCCACCAGGGGAGACCGATGCGCAGGATCGCGCTGGCCAGGACGATGCCGCCCAGCGCGCCGACCGCGGACTCGGACAGGTCGATGTGTCCGCCGATCAGCAGGCAGCCGGAGCCGATCGCCAGGAAGCCGGAGATGACGAGCGTCTGCAGGATGTTGCGCAGCGTGCTGAACTTGAAGAACTGCGCGCCCACCGCATTCGACCAGAAGGTGAAGATGAGGATCATCAGGATCTCCAGGATGATCAGCGGGAACAGGTGGGACCCTGTGATCTTCTTCAACGCGGCGTTGGAGGATTTTTTCTCTTCGTTCATTTCCGTTCCTCCTTAGTCGAGCATCGCCATCGCGAGGACGTTCTCCTCGGTGGCGTCTTCTCGTTTGATCTTGCCGGTGATGTGACCGTTGTGCATCGCATAGATCGTGTCGGCCACGTTGATGACCTCGGTCAGCTCCGAGGAGATGAAGACGATGCAGATGCCCTCCTTGGCAAGATCGCAGACCTTCTGGTAGATCTCCGCCTTCGTTCCGACGTCGATGCCCTTGGTCGGCTCGTCGAGGATCAGGATCTTCGTGCTGAGCTTCTCGTTCGTCCAGCGGCCGAGGATGACCTTCTGCTGGTTGCCGCCGGAGAGTTCCATCGCGAGCTTCTCGATCGTCGGGGTCTTGATCTGGAATTTTTCAACGGCCGTATCCGCGAGCGTCTTCTCGGCGCTCTTGCTGACGAACTTCAGGGCGGTCGTCAGATAGTCGAGGACGGGCATCGCGACGTTGTCCTTGATCGAGCGGAACATGACGAGTCCCTGCTCCTTGCGGTCCTCCGGGCACAGGGCGATGCCGGCGGAGATCGCGTCGTGCGGCGTGGAGAAGTGGACCTCCTTGCCATCAATAAAGAGCTGACCGCCGGTGACGGGATCGGCGCCGAAGATCGCGCGAGCGACCTCGGTGCGGCCGGCGCCGACCAGGCCGGCGAGGCCGATGATCTCGCCCTTGCGGGCGGTAAGGTTGATGTCGTGGACATAGGGCGTCTTGAGGTCCTTCAGTTCGAGGACGACGTCGCCCATCGTGGTGTTGCGGCTGAGGTTGGCGTAGGTGTCGCCGATGTCGCGGCCGACCATGGCCTTGATCAGCTCCGCCTCGTTCGTGCTCTCCGTGTGCAGCGTCTTGACATACTTGCCGTCCTTCAGGACGACGATGTCGTCGCAGACCTGGAAGATCTCGTTGAGACGGTGGGAGACGTAGAGGATGACCTTCCCCTCCGCCTTCTGCTTCTCGATGATCTTGAACAGGACCTTGATCTCCGCGTCGGTCAGCGGGGCCGTCGGCTCGTCATAGGCGATGATCGCGCTGTCGCGGCGGTAGGCCTTCATGATCTCGACCATCTGCTGGTAGGCGATATTCAGCTTGCCGACCGGCTCCGCAGGGTCGATGGGCAGGCCGAAGTCGTCGATGATCTTCTGCGTATCCGCATAGAGCTTTGCCCGGTCAACGAGGCCGGACTTCTTCCTGGGCAGGTTGCCGACGAAGATGTTCTCCATAACGGACATGGAGGGAATGAGCTGGCGCTCCTGATAGATGATGCTGATGCCGTGCTTGATGGCATCCTGCGGCGTGGAAAAGTTGACTTCCTCGCCGTCAACGGAGATCGTGCCCTCGTCCTGGTGGAGGTCGCCGTTGATGATCTTGAGCAGGGTGCTCTTGCCGGCGCCGTTTTCGCCGAGCAGAGCGAGGACCTTTCCGCCCTCTGCCTTGAAGCTGATATCATCCAGTGCGCGGACACCCGGGAAGCTCTTGCCGATTCCCTTGAGTTCCAGTGATTTTTCCATATTGAGCTGTTCACCTGCCTGAATCTTTTTGTTGGAACGCGCACGGGGCGCGATCATGACGGGTAATTCGGAAAAATGGGCGGCGTGTTTTGTGCCGCCGCCCATCTTCTGCTCGATTTGTCAAACGATCACTGCCGCAGGGGCAGCGCTGTGTTCCCGATCAGGCGTACTCAGCCGGGACGTCGTCGACGAACGCGGTGTAATCGTCCAGCTCGACCTTGACGTCGTTGTACGGATACTGATCGACGCCGGCGTACAGGTCGGTCCACTCGAGGTAGTTCTTATAGGTCTCGGGCTCCAGCCAGACGGTCGGCAGACGCAGGGAGGCATAGGTGTGGCCGTCCGCGCCGTGGTCATGGTTGTTGATCCAGCTCGGCCAGATCGTGTCGGGAGTCGCCCAGCCCATCTTGAAGGCATAGCAGGCGCCGATGATCGGCTCGGCGTACAGGGTCTGCGCGGTGAACAGAGCGAAGCGGAAGCAGTCCTGCTGGCCGGCATCCCACTGCATCTGCAGCGCGGAGCCGCCGAAGGTCACGACGCAGGAATTGTCGCCGAGACCGGCCTGCTCAACGACCTGCGCAGCACCCTGCGCCCAGTCGTCGACGTTGCCCTGAACGAGCCAGTACTTGATGTTGCCGTTGGTGGAGACGATCGGGCCGGCGACGTCGATACCGGCCTGCAGAGAGATACCGGAAGCGGCGCAGTCACCGACGAAGGCGTTGTCCTTGGCCTCGGCCGGGGCGTTCTGGGCCCAGTAGTCCAGACCGGCCTGGGTGCGCTCATGCAGCGGAGGAGAAATGGAGTAGTCCATGCTCAGCAGGGCGACTTCGGACCAGTCGGCATTGGGATAGGTTGCCTTGAACCAGTCGAACAGCTTTTCCATCTCCTGCCAGCCGGCGTCATAGTGAGAGAAGCCGACGGACGGGTTGATCAGGTTGCCGCCGACGACAGGAGCGCTGGCGTCAGCATCGCGGGCCGGGCTCATCTGGCTCATCCACGCGCAGTCGGGATACTGATCCATCAGCGCGGCGACGGTCGGGAAGATCGTGTTGTCCGGGTCGAGGATCAGGATCTCGCAGCCCTGGTCGATCTGGTTCTGCAGAAGGGTCATGTACATGTCGTTGTCGCCCTCGGCGGAGGAGAAGCCCATCCACTCGAGGTTGAGCTGCTTGCACCAGACCTCGTAAGCATCAGCGCTCTGCTGATACAGGGGGCCGGACGCGGAGGAGATGTAGCAGCACTTCATCCTGGGGTTCTGGGAGTAGTCGTACTCCGGATCGAAGTGGGCGACCTTGTCGAGGTTGACAGAGCCGTCGGCATTGCAGTTCGGGGAAGCCTTTCCGCTCGCTGCGTCGCCGCCGCCGGACGGAGCAGTGCCGCCGCCGGACGGAGCAGTGCCGCCGCCGGACGGGGCCTGGGTCGCAGGCGTGCTGCCGCCGCCGGACGGAGCCGGGGTGTTTCCGCCGCCGCCGCAAGCGGCGAGGGCGAAGACCATTACAAGTGCAAGAACAATTGCGAGAATCTTTTTCATGATTTGCCTTTCTCCTTTTTAGATTTTGCTCCCGGATCCCGTCGGCATCCCAGCCAGACAGGCCGCCCGGAAGTCTATTAGAGTATAAAACGAAATGATTGAACTGTCAAGAACATTTGCAGGATAATGTGCAACTCTGTATTATTTTTTGGAATAATGCTGGTGAAAATAGATAAAACAGACGAGGACAAGTCCCACCCGGCTATGCGGTTTGCGGGGATCAGTCATAACTTCAGCGCATAACCAACGCCTGTGCCGCGCGGCGCGGGCATCAAAAAAACAGGGACGGCGAAGGCCGTCCCTGTTCGCGTTTGGATCGTTTTCCGGCTCAGAGCTTCTTCAGCAGGATCTCGCCGAAGTTCACGGAGCCGGCGGTCTTGCACTCGAGCGTCTTGCTCTCATAGCCGTCCGCGCAGATCGTGACGGAGAAGAAGGCGTTCGTGGGCAGGCCCTGGAACTCGAAGTCGCCGAGGAAGTCGGACTCGGTCGTCAGCTCGCAGTTCTCGCCCTTCAGGACGACCTTCGCGCCCTTGATGTCCTCGCCGCATTTCTCGCAGATGACCTCGCCGCAGATGAACGGCTTGGGCAGGTACATGTACTTGACCGAGGGGTTCGCCTTGAACGCGGGATGGAAGTCCTCCAGCTCGTCCTTGTGGGCGGCGGCGAACTTGCTGATCTCGCTGTCGGGATCGTCCAGGTCGCCGAAGAACAGGGCCTGGTTCGGGCAGCACTCGGCGCAGCGGGTGTTCTTCTCGCCGGCGTCCAGCAGGTGGGCGCAGCCGTTGCACTTCTGCGCGATGCCCTTCTTCGCGTTCCACGTCACGCAGCCGTAGGGGCAGGCGTTCAGGAGCTTCTCGTCGGCGGCCTTGGCCGGATCGAGGATCACGAGGCCGTCCGGACGGGTGTAGAAGGCGTCGGGGCGCTTGATCACGCACGGCGCGTTCTTGCAGTGCTGGCACGGGATGGGAACGTAGTCGACCTTCACCTTGTTGTCGGTGCCGTACTCGATCTCCTCCACGCGCATGAGGTTCATGCCCTCTTCGGTGGCCGCGCCGAGGGCGCCGTGATCGTTGCCGATCCACTCGTCCTTGCAGGCGAGGAAGCAGCTGTAGCAGCCGTTGCAGCGATCGACGTCAATAATAAAACCGTATCTTGCCAATTTTCAGCCCTCCCATTTTCTGCACTCGATCAGGCAGGAGTTCGGCGCCATGCCGGGTGCGTTCTTGGATACCCATCTCTTGTTCGTGAGGATGTTCACGCAGCCGCCGCGGTCCGTGGCGCCGGTCTCGGTGGTGAGCGGGTCGTACTTCGCGGAGCAGCCGTAGGAGTGCATCACGCCCACGGGCACGCGCCAGGTGACGTCCGCCGCGCACAGGACGCTGCCGCGGTCATTGTACAGCTCGATGATGTCGCCGCTCTTGATGCCGCGCGCCGCAGCGTCGTGCGGGTTGATGCGGGCGATCCAGTAGGCGTAGCCGTTGATGATGGTGCGGTGGCACGGGACCTCGTCCATCCAGCTGGCGTGGGTGTCATAGTGCGTGTGGAAGCTGAAGCGCGGGTGCGGGGAGATGATCTGCAGCGGGTACTTCTTGTACAGATCGGTCTCATGGCCCTCCCAGGACGGGATGTAGTGCGGGACGGGCGGGCGCTCGGTGTCGTCCGGGGAGAGCTTCTTCAGACTCTCGGACGCGAACTCGAGCTTGCCGGAGAAGGTGCCGAGCTCGGCGGAGTTCTCCTTCGGCTCCTGGGTGTTCATGTGGTTCTTGGTGTTGATCTTCGGGTTCAGGTAGTCCTCGGTGTCGCACGGACGGCCCTCGTAGTACCAGCGGAACGCCGGATGCTCCTTGTAGTCCTCGGGCACCGGAACGATGTAGTAGCCCTTCTTGTTGAACTCCTCCCAGCTGCAGCGCTTGCTCAGCTCGGAGAGGTTCCAGTAGGCCTCCGCCCACTGATCCTCGGTCTTGCCGCCGTCGGTGTACTGCTCCCAGACGCCCAGCTTCTTGCAGACCTCCTGGAAGATCTCGTAGTCGCTCTTGCTCTCGCCGAGCGGCTCGACGCACTTCTGCTCGCGCATGATGACGCGCCAGTTGTTGCCGATCTCCGCGTGGGTGGTGTAGCCGCCGCCGACGGACCACTCGCCCAGGTCGTTGCGCTCGAGGTTCGTGCAGGCCGGGAGGATGATGTCGGCAAACTTCGCCTCGCCGCCGAACCAGCAGTCCTGGTTGATGACGGTGTCGAGCTGGTTCTCGCCGCGATAGCGGTAGAGCTTGACATAGCGGTTCGTCTCGGTCATGGTGCCCATGAAGGAGCCGCCGTAACGCCACAGCATCTTGACCTTGCCCTCGATCGGATACTCATGCTTCACGAACTGCTGCTCGATGCTCTGGCCGCAGAAGCCGTCGCTGATGAACTCGCCGTGGCCGTTTATGATGTCCTCGGGGTAGTTGATGCGGTACAGGCGCTGTTTCGCCGCGGAGCCGGGGTACTTCAGGTTGGCCGCGGGAGACTTGCCCATCTGGGAATCCGGCTCGGCGTAGCCCGGGAACCAGGTGTAGTCCGCCGGAGCGCCCATCGTGGTGCCCCAGATGCTCACGCCCGGCTTGCCGAAGCCCTGCATCGCGGCGAGGGCGATCAGGAAGCGGGCTTCCTCGGTCGCATACGCGGCGCGGCAGGCGGAGCCTTCGCCGCCGCGGACGCCGCCGGCCAGGGCGACCTTCTTGGAGGCCCACTCCTTGGCGAGGGCGCGGATGCGGCGCGCGGGGATGTTGCACTTCTCACCGGCCCACTCCGGCGTCTTGGGGACGCCGTCCTCTTTGCCGAGGATGTAGTCCTTGAACTCGTCGAAGCCGATCGTGCGGTTCTCCACATAGAAGTGGTCGTAGGTGTCATCCACGATCCACTGGTAGGCGATGGCGGCGGCCAGCGCGGTGTCCGTGCCGGGACGCGGGGCGAACCAGGTGCCGTCCATGACGGCGTTGGTGTAGTTGTAGAACGGGTCGATGAAGACGCACTTCATGCCCATCTCCTTCATCCAGACACGCCAGATGTTGGACTCCTGGCCGGAGTAAATGCCGTGCGTGGAGTCGGGGTCGTTGGACCAGAACACGACCATGTCGGTGTTCTTGAAGGCATCCTGCAGCAGATCGAACTGCTCCGGCTGGCCGAGACGCCAGTAGAAGCCGTACATATGGGGGGCACCCCACATCCAGCCTTCCCAGGAGTCGGGGTTGTCCAGAACGGGGGTGTAGTTCAGCATGGAGAAAAAGCGGCCGAACGGCGCCATCTTGTAGCCGACGATGCCCCAGTTGTGGTGGGAGCCGGTCAGCGCGGTGATGGCATGTCCGTCAAACTTGCCGTCCGCGTCGCGCGGGGCGATGCGATTGATCTCGTTGGCGATCAGGGTGGCTGCCTCGTCCCAGGAGATGCGCTCGTAGCCGGAGATGCCGCGGGTCTCGGGGTGACGGTCGCCGTTGGGATCCCAGTCGACGCGCTTCATGGGGTAGAGGATGCGGTCCTTGGAGTAGAGCCTGTTCTTCTCCGCCATGACGTTCTGGGCAATGCGCATCGCCTTCGGGGGCGTGTACACCTTGCCGTTCTTGTCCGTGACGTGCCAGGGCTTCGGATAGTCCTCCTCCGGAACCTGCAGCGGGCGGATGCGGGTGATCTTTCCGTCCTCGACATAGACGGAGATCGGACCGCCTGTGGTGAGGTTTGTGTAAACTTTTTCCATTGAATAACCTCCTTCTTATAAATTGCAATGAAAAAATTTACGCGGGGCGGAAGATGCAAAAAGCCCGGTCCGCTGGCATGCGAACCGGACGACAGCCGAAAAGACATTCCGCTTTCCGAGATGCAAGCCGATCCGCAATCACGGATCCCCCGCACGGGGCATCCGAATCCGGATACAGTTTCCTTCTCAGAAATGAAGGCCGCGCCGTTTTCAGCGGGACCCCGCGGCCCTGACGGGCCGGGCCTGGCGGTCATGGGACAGAGCCTTTAGACCGGAAAGCACGGAAACGAGTTCGCACTATGGTCAGAGCCGAAGCAGCCCCTCTTTTCAGGCGACCGGTGGTTTTTCCGCGCCCTGTCGGGGACAGGAGCGCATCATCTTCCGCATAGCATTATAGCACTGCCTGTCCCGCATTTCAAGTGGAATCGCCGTTTTATTTTTTCCCGTCCCTTTTCCGCAAAAGAGCCGGCCGGATTCGGGCAGAATCACCAAATACCGCGCCGGACGCCGGGCGGTCCGGCTCTCCCGACAAAAGCGCGGGCTTTTTTGCGGAAAAAATACTTAAAAATAAATATTGTGTATTGGCGCGCGATATGGCATAATATCATTGCTTGAAACCGCAGTGATCAATTATCGATTTTGTTGAATCGTAAAGGAGGAACCGCCTGATATGTACGAATTCAGTTCCGTCACGCCGAGAGTCGAGCGTGTGCGCGCGCTCTACCGCGATACGATCCCCTATCTCGACCTGCACCGCTACAGGCTCATCACCGAGTTCTATCAGACGCACCGCAGCCTGACCGGCAACCTAAAGCGGGCGATGAACTTCGCCAACTTCTGCGAGAAGATGCCGATCTGGATCCGCGAGGACGACCTGATCGTCGGCACCTACGTCGCGACCTACAAGGCCAGCGCGCTCTACCCGGAGTACAACCTCCGCTGGATCATCCCCGAGATCCTGGACGGCACGCTCGCCACGCGCGAGAGCGACCCGTACTACTTCCGCGAGGAGGATAAGCAGTACATCCTCGACACCGTCGACTTCTGGGACCAGGAGAGCCTGTGCGCGAAGGTCAACCCCTACATCCCGATGGAGTACCAGATCCGCGCGAAGAACTCCGTCCTGAACTTCACGGCGCAGGACATCTGCCCGCAGCCGATCGGCCACTTTGCGCCGAACTTCCACAAGGCCGTCGACGTCGGCTTCGGCGCGGTCAAGGCCGAGGCGGAGCAGAAGATGGCCGAGCTGCTCGCAAAGGGCATGCCCGGCGGCGCCGCGCAGTACAACTTCTACCGCGGCATCTCCATCGTCTGCGGCGGCATGATCACCTTTGCCAAGCGCTACGCCGCCGAGGCCGCGCGCCAGGCCGCGGCGTGCGCCGACCCCGTCCGCAAGGCGGAGCTGGAGCGCATCGCCGACACGATGGGCTGGATCATGGAGCACCCCGCGCGCGACTTCCGCGACGCGGTGCAGGCCGCCTGGTTCTACCAGATGTGCATCCTCATGGACGCGAACATGCACGGCGCCTCCATCGGCCGTCTCGACCAGGTTCTCGGGCCCTACGCCGAGGCCGACATCGCCGCCGGCAGGATCACGCGCGACGAGGCGCAGGAGCTCATCGACCTGTTCTACCTCAAGATCGCCGAGTGCAACAAGGTCTGGGGCGAGCGCAACTCGAAGTCCTCCCCCGGCTACACCTCCGGCCAGCTCATCACCGTCGGCGGCGTGGACAAGGACGGGAAGGACGCCACGAACGTCGTCACCTACATGTCCCTGGAGGCCATGGGCCGTCTGAAGCTGCACAGCCCCTCCCAGGCGCTGCGCCTGCACGAGGGCACCCCGCACAAGCTCTGGGAGTGCGCCATCGCGGTCAACAAGATCAACGGCGGCGTGCCGAGCTTCTACTCCGACAAGATCGTCATGAAGGCCCTGGAGGGCCGCGGCATCCGCAGGGAGGATCTCTGGAACTACTGCCTGATCGGCTGCGTCGAGCCCTCGATCGGCGGCGAGGAGTGGCCCGCCTGCGGCGGCATCGGCATCAGCACCTACGTCAATTTCGTCAACATGTTCACGCTCGCCATCAACGACGGCAAGCCCTACATGTTCAACAGCCCCGTCGTCGATCCCGACTGCCAGGCCGGCCCGCACACCGGCTACCTCTACGACATGAAGAGCATCGACGAGGTCATGGCCGCTTACAAGACGCAGATGGAGTACTGGACCACCTGGTACGCCACGCTCGTCAACATCCACGAGGACGTGACGCGCCGCGAGATCCCGCAGCCCGTCATCTCCGCGTCCATGACCGGCTGCATGGAGAGCGGCCGGGACGTCATGGACGGCGGCTCGAAGTACAACTCCACCGGCATGTCCGGCATCGGCCTCGGCAACGTTGCGGAGAGCTTTAACGTCATCAACCAACTCTGCTTCGAGCAGAAGAAGTGCACGACGCGCGAGCTTTACGACGCGCTGATGGCGAACTGGGAGGGCTATGAGGAGCTGCGCCAATACATCATCGGCCGCGTGCCGCACTACGGCAACGGCGACGCGAAGATCGACCGCTTCGCCGCCTTCACCGCGGACTCCTTCAGCGAGTTCGTCCCGACCCTCACCAGCCACCGCGGCCACTTCGCCGCCGGCATGTACCCCGTGACGATGAACGTCGTCTTCGGCAAGTTCACGCCCGCGACGCCCGACTCCCGCAAGGCGGGCGACTCCCTCTCCGACGGCATTTCCGCCGTCCAGAGCTTCGACACGAACGGCCCGACGAGCGAGCTGCTCTCCGTCACCTCCTTCGACCACACGAAGTACTCCAACGGCATCCTGCTCAACATGAAGTTCCACCCGACCGCGCTCGCGAACGACGCCGGCGTGGAGAAGCTGATCGACGTCATGAAGACCTACTTCTTCGAGCTGAACGGCATGGAGATGCAGATGAACATCGTCTCCACCGAGACGCTGCGCGACGCGCAGGAGCACCCGGAGAACTACAAGGACCTCGTCGTCCGCATCGCGGGCTTCTCGGCCTACTTCGTCGAGGTCTACAAGGACGCCCAGAACGACCTGATCCGCCGCACGGAGCTGAACCTGTAAAGCTCCCGCAAACAAAAAAACCCGCCTCATCCTTTCCGGATGAGGCGGGTTTTTTTGGATGGGGTCACGGCGCCAGGTCGACCGTCCGACGCGTCGCGGGGTCCATCATGTGCTGGACGATGACCGCGACCTCGCAGCGGCGGATGCTGTCCCGGGGGTGGAATGTTCCGGCGGCGTCGCTGCCGACGAGGATGCCGGCGCGGTAGAAGGCGTAGATCTCCGCCGCGCAGGGGTCCGCCGTCTTCACG
>JAEEGL014509013.1_pt1 | contig 11633 bp, 7 predicted proteins | sample 9134231 | NCBI WGS metagenome assembly JAEEGL01 (sample SAMN16246548, study PRJNA631951) | gut metagenome | biome: gut microbiome; feature: rumen; material: fiber-attached | host: Bos | place: Iran: Karaj | collected 2018-10 | reverse complement strand
CCTTGGATTGTATCTTGACAATATCGCCGGTAATGCGACTGATTTTTGGTTCCCCCTTTACTTCTATGCGTGTGGGCTCCACCCCCGACAGTTCAGCGATCCTTTGGTAATTCAACGGCCTACCGGAATAAAAGACAATATAAACTCTTGTTGTTGTCATAATACAAAGATAGCGTTTTTCTTTTACTATTCCTTTTCTTTCAGGGATAGTCCCAAAGTGGCTGAAAAACCAAAAACCGCCAAGGAATCATCCTTGGCGGTTTTATAATTTATTGATTTTCAATATGTTGTAAAATCAATACTCTTCTTCATTCCACAGGATTTTAATTATGTATAATATTGATTATCAAGATATTAAAAGTAGTATTATAAAAAATAGACAAGGTTAAATGACGCGAAACGGCGTTCTATGGCTGTGTAGATGGGTTTTTGTCTATCTTCTCTCATATACTCTTAATCATATAGGAAGAAGAGTATCCTCTTCTATTTGGTACTCGGATAAAAGATTTTGGGATTGTTTAGGAAAGCCAACAGATGTTCCTTTTGAATGAACTTCTTATCGCTTCCTTCCATTTGAGTGTAAGGTATCCATCCTCCGTTAAGCCATCTTCTGAATGTACTATCACTAACGCCAAGAAGCACTTTAATCTCATCCGCAGTGTAAACAGGCTTATCCCAAGAGGCGATTCTTTCCTTGTCAATAATAATCCCTTCAGAATTTGGGTTCTCCACTGTCGGGGGATTATCAAAAAAATCTTTCGCTATTCTAAGATTCGTGAGTGCCTGTCTAACATTAAGAAGCCTTTGCTCACCTGTACGACAGTCCAAGACATCCATCGTCTCGTTACCATAATCCAAGTACAACTTACATTGGCTATAGGCATCCTCAATCGCGGAAACAAGGGAAGAATAAGATGCTTTGACGGAAAGAAGGCTCCAATCATACTTTTGAAACGCATCTTTGTTATAATCCTCAAGAATTCGCCCAAGTTCTGCGGCTGAAGCGTATTGAATACTGTTTACTGTGTTTTGTAGCGGTTCCATATCGCAAAGTTAGTGCTTTTTCGCACAAAAATACCTACTCAAAGTGCCATTATTGATTTATCAATAATTACGCTCTGTCTTGAGGAAGTAGAAACGCGGTATTTCCCTTTAATTTAATAACTTACAGGCATTCAAGATATACGGTTTTTCAACAACTAATTCAAGTTTGAAAATAGCCAAAATCCCGTGTAAGAACTGTTGCTCGTATGAAATTCGCCTCGTTTTTCAAAACCATCCTCCCTTCCTGCCATCTGAGTTAGGCTTAGATGTAAGTCGCCTCATTTCCAAGGGGGTACCCCTTTTTAGGCATATTAGGATACCAACTGTTGTGCATATGAATTGCAGGTGTGTGTTAGGCTTGAACTGTTATCCGAACAAAATCACCGATGAAAACAAGGTAGGCTTATTTGGAAGATACTGTGTCTTCTAATAATTTTTCGTACCAAAACGGGGTTTTCTCAAGGGGTACATCATAATCTCGTAGGTACTACTTTTCAAAAATATTTTTTGGTGTATTTTTTATCAAAAAATATCATCCTAATAAACTTCGTTTTCCAAGTAATCTACTATTTATAGGAAAACATCATTTATATGGATAATACAGTCATTACTACCAACAATCAGAAGCAGTACAAGCGTACAGACAGAAGCGTGTCACCTGAGACTGCTCAGAAGATTTCACAGAGCCTGAAGTCCTATAACGCAACGCATCCACGCCCTGAACAATGGCGCAAACGAATCTCTGACGGCTTGAAGGCTGATACGGGAGGATATTGGAGCAAGGTTCCCCCGAAGAAGACAGAGGACGGAGACGGAATAACAATGGATGATTTGGTGCTATGAAAAAGGCTCTTGAGGTTTTCAAGAGCCTTTTACTGTGAATCACTTAATAGGTAATATTGTAGAAAGCATCTGTTGAGACAATCTGAAGGTATGCTTTTTCTTCTGCCGAAAGGACGGAACTTGCTTCTTCATTTGCCTTTTTCAACTCTTCGGACGATTTCTTGTACTCTTCTTTGGTGATTTCTTTATTGTTATTCTGATTAACGAATTTCGCCGACTTGAGCACTAAATTACAGGCGTGTACAAGATTATCAGACGGTGCCGAATAAGTTTCAGGATAGTCTTCGGTAATATTTGCAACCCAAAAGTGTATTTTAGGATATTGTGTTCGTAAATGTTTTGGTGTCCATATATCCCAATCCAATGTGTTATCTTGTCTTGTCCGAGGGAATCCATCAAACCGAACGGAACTAAAATCCCTCATCAAAGAGACAGACTTGTAAATCTTATCTTTCTCAAGGTTCTCTTTCTTAACAAGGTGATTACAAAGAAGAGTGAGTTCTCCATATTCTCCCGCATAAGGGCAAATGATTTCAAACGAAAGGTTAATCGTATTGTTAGTTTCACTCTGTGATATTTCTTTAATTGTTCCTGTCCATTGTGTTTGGAAGCCGAGGGTGTCAAATAAGTGGTAGAGCCCTTTTTCAAATCTTTGTTCAAAAGCATTACCCTGAATGTCATTCGCTTGTCCGAAACTTGCTTCATTGGCTTTTTGAAGAAAGAGCATTACCGCCTCTTGGGAAGATATTGTTTTGGGTTGAGGGGTTGGATTTGCACAAGCCACGGAGAGGATAGCGAGTGCTCCTACGAAAAAAATCCTTTTCATAATGTAATACCCTTGTTTTGTTCTATTTATTTGTTCAGGGATAGTGAATGTATTGCCCTATTCTTTGCCTTTTAGATTTATTTAATCCACCTTACTCAAGTAACTGTAGGAATATATTGTTCCCGCAGCAGGTGGTGTTGCCGTTCCATCAAGGAACTGTCCTGTATCAAAGAAGATAAGTGTTTTCTTGGTTAGTTCCTTTACTTGGTGAGTAGAACTTCCTATTGTCAATGTCATGTTCTCCATATCAAGCGAATAGACATATTCTTTGATGCTCCCATCTTTGCTATAATACTTTACCGTACCATCATTGTTGAAGACATAGAAGGTATTCTCTACCGTGTTTGTCAACCTTGATGTACCACTATGAGCAACCTGCTCCGTCTCAATCTTAATAAGTTGCCACTTCCCGACAAGAGGATTATCACTTCCTTCTTGCTTCTCACAGGAAAACGCAGTCAGTGCTGCCATGAGTAAAATCAATAAGCGTTTCATAAATCTCTATCTTGTATATTCATTCAACATTTCTTCAGGTAGCAGGACATTCTTCAGTCCAAGCGCATCCTTGAACAATGGTGCTATCTGTTGAACAGTATATCCTGCTTTATGATATCCAACCTTGCGGACATGGTAACGCCGCTCAGGGTGCTCCTTTGCCTGTTGTATGAAGGCATCTACGCCCTGCTTAATCTCATAGAGGCTCTTTCCTATTGTGGGAATTGGATAACCCTTGACAGGCTTGTTATTGAACCGAGAGGGGATTGTTTCTGTCTTTCCATCCTCTCCTTTCTGCCCTTGTGGTGCATCGCCATAAACGACATAATCATCCTTCGTCCAATGGTGTGCTCTTGGCGGAGCAATGCCTGTCGGTTTGAATTCAGTCCCATCAAACTCATTCACCACATCAATCATTTCTGAAGGCAGATAGACAAGCGTTTTCTCAACAAGGACTTCGGGGATACCCCATAACTGTGCTGCAATGGAACCTGCCATCGCACCTTCAGTATCGCTATCCCCGCCCATACTGATTGCGAGCCTCACGGATTCTTCAAATGAATTGGCATTGAGTACCGCAATAATTGCCATCGGGCAGGACATGGCCGCATCAGACATCCGTGTGTATCCGATAGACGGTATCCCTGTACGCTTCATTCGTTCCTTCATTTCACCATATCTCTGCGTTCGCTCACGGATTTCCTCGATGGACATGTCAAGGTTATACTTGAACCGCTCTTCAATGGTGGACTTTATCTCTGCCTTGATTTCATCTGTGCTCTTTCCCTTCGCAACGCCATCTTTCGCAAGATAGACGGCTGCTGCTATTGCCTGAGCGCCTTCCACACCGCCACCTGAATGCGTGGGCTTTGCGGACTGTTTTGCCAATTCAAGGGCTTCTTCTAAAGACGCTGCTTTTACCGCTACAGGGCTTACACGCATCGCTGCTCCATTTGCCGTGCTGAAGTTCAAGAAGCCCGTCCCCGCCTTAAGGAAGTTCTTAAAACCACTTCCATAACCCGCATTCGGAAATTTCCTGCCCCACTTGAGCAAGGCATCCTTCACGGATAGCGTGTCCCTATGGTTGAACCAATCTGCCATAGCAACAGTCAGGACGGTATCATCGGTAAGGTTAGAATTCGCCGTGAAGAACTTGAAATCCGTCTTGAAGGTGCTACGGCTATGTCCTTCCCTTGAAGAACCTGCGATATCCCCAATCATCGCTCCAAGGATGCTGCGATACATCTTGCCTTCCAATGGATACTCTTGCTTAATCAGTTTCGGAGCCTTTTCTGTAGTGGCTTTTGTAGCCTTTCTTGTCCTCTTCTTAACAGGTTCAACTGTGGCGGATATAGGCTCTGTCACAGGCTCAACTACAGCCCTTCCTTCAAGGACATCATCACGGAGCCGTGTAAGTGTCTTGCCTAACAAATTCTGTCCCTTCCAAGCGTCTTTACCCTTCTTGAGAACATCATCGCTTGCCTCAGCACCGATGCCCCAAATATCATCCTGTTTGCTTGCTTCTACCCATGTCTTACCCATATAGACATCAGACAGAAGTGCTTCTCTGAATTCCGCATCGTATTTCAACTTCTGCAACAGGGCTATGTACATAGCCTCTTCCCTCACGGCACACCAAACGGTATAATCAAAGTTTTTGACTTCTTTGCCCAAAGCCTTCGCCTTGCTATATGTGGATTTCGCAATCTTCTCTGCCGTTTCCGTGTCTCCAAACCGCATTGCCTTCTGATACATAAAGACGCTTTCTGAAGAAGAGAATGCATGTCCATCGTACTCAATGGTAGGTGAAGTCCACCAATTAGAGAACGGAACGCCTTGATAGAAGTAGGCGTAATCATCTGTGCAGCGAACCACACCGTAATACTTGGAGCGTCTTCCTGCGGGCTTTTCCCTGTAACGGATTTCGGTGATAGTATCGTCTTGTGCTTCGGGTTCTGCTTTCTTCCTTGCTCTGCGGACAGGCTTCTTCCAACCCGCATCTTCCATTATCGCAATCAGTTCCTGTGGATTACTGATTGTCTGAATGCCCTTCTCCCTGAAGTAATCCTCGTGGTTGGTGTGCCAAGTTGCTCCAATGAATCGGAACTGTGAAGCCCGCGCCTGTGTTTCATCTGACTTGGAATTGCCCACATAGATTATCTGCTCATTGCGGATATTCAACTTCTCCATTAGCATGTTACCAAGGATGGGATTGGGCTTCTCCAAATAAGGCTGATAACCTACAACTGCATTGCAAGGCAGTTTGTGGTGCTTGATTGCTGCTTCTATGAGTTTCCCGCTCGCAGCCGATAGAACCGCTATCTTAACGCCGTTCTTCTTCGTCCACTTGAAGACATCCCGCCATCCATCATAGAGCCGATACTGCGGTATCATTTCAAATGCTTTCTCCATATCCTTCTCCTTCCCCTTCCTGTACACATCATCGGCTGAAGTGTCAAACAGGGTATCATCAAAGTCCATCACAAGGCATTTTGTTTCCCTGTCGATATTAGGAACCTTCAACGGCTTAGGACGGCGTTTCTTTATCTTCGGAACCTGTGTCTTTTCAATGAAGGTGAAGAGTGGCTTACTATCCTTAAGAACCTGTTCGTTATGCTCAAATTCGTATCGGATATCGCCGTACAGAGCCTCACGGACTTCCTCTTTCTCTTCTTCGGAGAACTCGTGCCCCATCAACGCCTCATTGTGTGCTATTTCCGCATCTTCCTTCTCCTTCATCATATCCCGCACTATCATCGTGGTACGCCCTGAACAGTTATTTCCCTCAAAGACATTGGTATCAAGGTTCTGTACCAAGCCAAAGTGGTAATCCTGCCCGTTCGGACACTCTACAAGCGTCTGTGGATAGGTTTCCCTTAGCCTGTCTCTATATTCCTTCACGGACAAATATTTGAATAAATGGCAAAGGGCTATTATCCTGTACCGCTTCTCTTCAAAGTCCCAATCTCGCTTTTCAGGATACTTCTCACGGCATATCTTCTTGGCAGCAATACCGCTTTTCGCCGCCATAATCCGCTTCAGAACATCAGGACTATCAGAATATGTAAGCCCCAAATACAACTGCTCCAAAGAGTAGAATTCAACGCCTCTGAAAGTGATTATGCAGTCATAATGGTTGCTCAGGACGCGGTTCTCAGGGAGAGCCTTGGAATGGAATTGTATGCAATCAGAAACAGGGATATGGAACTCTTCATAGGGCTTGAAGGGAATGCCATTGAGAATCTGAACTTCTTTTATCTTGGGTTTCTCATCCTTCTTTTCAGGCTCCTGACGAACATTGTGAATCCACTTCAGCTCTGTCTCTCCCTTGTGCCCTTTCTCCCAAATGAACCATCCGTAGATAGTCATATTGGCTCCGCTCGCAGAATACTTCTCAAAGTCAGCATCCTTCGCTATGGTGACACGCTCGCAATAGATATACACACGGGAAGGGGGGAATTTGGAATATAGTTCGTTATGCCGTTCTATGCCGCTTAGATAGCGTATTGGCATTAGGATAGCAACCTTGCTCTTACACAGGGACAGACAGCGTTTGATAATCTCTATCAAGTTATCGTCATAGGGGGGATTGGTAATGATGTCGTACTCTTTCTTAGGATAGTCCACATTGAAGAAATCACCTACCTTGCCATAGCCTCTGTCAATCAAGTCGTAGGCTTCAACCTCATAACCGTTCTGCTTGATTACTTCAGCCATCGTACCGCCACCACAAAACGGCTCAAGAACCTTATCGTTGAATGTCTCTTCACGCAGTAAGTCCTGAGTGACAGACGGGTGCGTAGCGTAGTAGTTGTTGCTCTGTCTTAGTTGACGCTTTTTTGCTTTTTCATTATCAAAATCTGTCAGTTCCTGTTCCGTGGAGATAAAAGTCCAATACTTCCTGATGGTGGACAGGCTGTGTCCCGTCTTCTGCTGAAGCTCATTGCGAGTTGCCTTGGGGTGCTTCTTCAGATACTTACGACAATCTTCAATGATATTCTGCTTCCTGTCGAACCGTCTATCAACCAAATTCGTCTTTATGTAGTACCGAATAGTCGCATCGGAAACACCATTCTTCGTGGCGTTTTCCTTTATTGACAAAGCAGGATTGTATTGGATTTCTTTACCTCTTCTCATCGTGCAATAGGTTCAAGGTAATTGACTTTCTTTCCGTTCTTGATAGCGTATTCAATCTCACTCCGTGTACTCTCACCGATATAGCCACCGACATTGATTACAAATATCTCATCAGCCATATCAATCTTCCTCTTGTGCATATTGTCAAGCATTTCCTTCGTTCCCTCCGTCCATACTTCATCGTCACCCGAATGCCCAAACAAGCCCACAGAGATAACTATATTGCCCTGTAGCGTCAAGTCCTTCTGAGCCTTCATATACTCATCCTTGAATTTGGTGCTGCCACATAGGGTTATGACTTTGAATTTGCCTACCATCAGCCTTCTTTCTTGTAGTCAAGTGCGTAATTGTGGAAGATAACGGACATCTTATCACTCGCATCCTTCAGGAAGGCAAATACCTCCGTCTTGTCTTCCATATCAAACGGGTGCATTTCCCTTTCATCCTTAATTCTACAAGTAACCTTATCAGTCAGACGCTCCCAAATGAACGGAGCACCGTACTCCGTTTCAATCTCATCTTTCCGTGAGTACAGATAGTCAAAAACGCTCTTATTTAGTTCCTTGTTGCCTGAATTGATATAGATTTCCACCCGTGCGAAGTCGTAGCCGATAACGGCATTCATGCCTACGCCATTGGGGACACGAATGCCCTTTCCCATCCAATTATCACCTACAGGGGTATGGTTGGCATAAACACCATCGTTATCCTTGCAATACTGTATAAACTCAGCCCAAAACGCCTTGCGCTTCTCGTGCCGAGGCTGCATCTTTTCCTCCTTGTTGCTGACAACAGGAACCACTTCCTGTTCATACTCCTTGATTTCGGCATCCTCAAGCATTGTTGCGAATCTTTTCAGAATATTCAGGGCTTCCCGTGGCGTGATATTGAAAAACTCCCTATTCTGCCTGATACGCTTGTCTGTAAGGCTGTCAATGGTTTCGTGAACAGCCTTTTCCACCTGAGAATACTTGCTTGTCTTCAGCGTTGCATATATCTTGAACGGAAGCGGAACCGCAGTACCATCCAACTCCTTGACACGCTGCTCTACGGACTTAGAACTCTTGCCAATCTTTACCCAATCCTCTCTGAAAGACGGATTTGTCAGGATATAGACATATCCTTGTTTCTTCTCTTCCATTCTACTATTGATTTACCCTTTGAACATTCATTACTTCACCGATATGGAACTCAAGCCACCATTTCCTTCCAATGAACTTGAAGGTTATCTTGCTGATACGAGCCGTTGCAGTATCCCGCTCTTTGTTGTAGCCAACTGCCAAGTTTAGATACTTGATATTCTTCGGAACAAACGGGAACTTGCCGCCGTTGAAACTGAACAACTGATATGTCTTGCCTACTTCGGTTGTCGCTTCGTTCAAGACAGGATTACCGTTCTTGTCTGTCTCAAGGTAACGCCTGTAGGTGGTTGCCTTAATCTCCCTGTATTCAATCTTCTTCGTCCCCGCCACAATGCCGTCAAAGAACACTTGCTTGATAGGAAGATAAAGGGTGTTATCTTTCGTCTGCTCTTCCTTTGCATCGTTCCAAGTGAAGGCTCTGCGGACGGCTGTTGAGCCGCCTACTGCTTCAGGAACCGCTACCACTTTCTTCTCAGGCTTGTCCTCCTTATTTACATCCTCACCAAAGTTCAGTTTCGGCAAGGCATTCACAATTTTCATCGTCTCAATGCTGACGGTGATAATCCTCAGAACAAGGTTAAAAATATACTTCTCATCCCCATGCTCACGGCTCCAATCGTTCGGATTGTTCGTTATGCCGCTCTTTGCATCAGTTGTCACCTGATACCGCTCCATAATCCACTCAAGGGCACTCTTGCCGTTTACCTGATAATCGTAAGCCTCGGCAGGGATATCTGATATCGTTATCTGACTGTTGTAGATAATGGTGCTCTTATCCGCTGTCTTGTCGCTCCACTTCGCAAACCGCATCTTCTGAACCTCATAGTTCGGACTATCGGACTTGATAGAGATATTCACGCCCTGATACGGCTCCACTGATTCGTAGTTAAGGTGCAAATCAGCAAGTTTCCGTCCTGCCTGACTGAATGCCATGAATTCTTCAGGTTTATCCACCAAAGGGAGGCGTGGCAGCATCTTCTTCAAATCGGCTTCAAAGGTTGTCCTGTACTCAGGAGAATGGAGAATGCCATACACATAGTAGAAGATATCTTCCTTCGTCACCTTATTCCCATAACGCTGCTTGCACTCACGCAGAATCCAATCAGAAATGCCATCCCTGCGGATATATCTATCCATAACATCCTGTTCCGTCGCCTGATTGAACAAATCTGCAATATCAGCCGTAGATTCATCGTACCAATACAGGGGGAAAGACTGATTTTTTTCGACAAAATCAAGGGACGGAATACTATCTACCATAATACAGGTGAAAGGTTTACTTCCACCTATACCACTGACAGATATCACAAGGTTATTATGCTCATTTGTTGGGAATAATCTCCCCCATAGTCCTGCACTCTCAATGAAGGGACGGTGATAATAAAGAGTCATTTTGCTGAACGGGCGATATGATGATATCACAAAAGTGCTTTCGTCAAACTCATAATGAACATTCTTCCCCGCATTGTTCTTTAATGCCCTTGTCCAACTTATTCTTGAATCATCTGATTCTACCTCTGATATTTCGCCTGAAGCCAATCTATCACATTGCCTATTATAGAAATCTATCATGCTCTTCATGTTAGATTCTATCGCCTTTCGAGAATAGCCATATACCCACGCATCGCGGTTTGTTGCAACGCCAATGGCATAAGTATCAAAGAAGGTATGTGTTCTCATGTCAAACTTCTTCTCAGGCTCAATAGGAGTAAAACTCTTAAATGCTTCATTCCTGTGATTAAGCCAATCGCCGTGCTCGTTTGGCTCAAGTATCGTCCAATCCATTGCAGGGTTTGCAATGGAGCCAAAGGTTTTCACAATCCTTAATTTGTCTTCCCGCGAAAGATAATCTCCAATATCGTGGTAATAGATTTTGGCTTTTTGATTACCAAAAACTGTCTTCCTTACAAGAATGGTAATGGCAATCGGCGTGCGAGAGCCTGAGCCGAATATTTTCCCACCTTCTTTCCGTGACAGTTCTCCACTTGTACGCTGATTCCCTCTCAGGTTGAACACATAAATACTTGAGAACTCTTTCTCAAGAGACTTTCTGAACCCGTCAAGCCCATTACTATCAAGCCAACTGCCATTAGTTACAAAGCCTATAACGCCACCGTCCTTAGGAAGCCTGTCAGTAGCCCACCTGAATGCCTTGATATAACTATCGTAGGCGGCTTTGCTAAGGTTTGCTTCCGAAGTTCTGACATAAGTCTGCTCAATCTTTGCCTCAAGAGTAGGATAAGATTGGTTCTGAGCGTTATCATTAGCCGATTTCTGTCCTACGGAATAAGGCGGATTACCGATAATCACAGTAATCGGCTTTCTCTTCTGCTCCTGAACACGCTTTGAGTTATGCGGGAAGACTTCAGTAAAGATATTGTCTGCGTCGGCATCTTCGCCAAGTTGGAAGGTATCAGTTAAGCAGATACCATTGAACGGCTTATACTCCTCTTCCTCTCCCTGAATATCGTGGAAAACATTCTCGATGTTGATACTTGCAATATAATAGGCAAGAAGGACGATTTCATTTGCGTGTATCTCACTATCGTACTTCCTTGCCAATGCTTCCTTACTGATTACGCCACTCTGAAGGAGCCGTGTAATGAAGGTTCCTGTACCTGTGAACGGGTCAAGGACATGAACATTTTCATCGGAGATATCCCTGTCAAATTCTTTCTTCAGAATCCAAGCAACAGACTTCACAATATAGTCAACAACTTCCACAGGGGTATAGACGATACCCAATTTCTCAACCACCTTCGGGAATGCTGCCTTGAAGAACTTGTCGTACAGTTCAACGATAACCTTTTGCTTGGATTCAGCATTGTCAATGCCCTTTGCCCGCCTACGGACGGAATCATAGAAAGCCTCAAGTTTCTCGTTCTCTTCCTCAGGGGTATGCTCTTCAATCAAGTCAAGAACCTTCTGCATTGACTTGGAGATAGGATTGCTACCCACAAAGGAATAGTTGTCAAACAAGGCTTCAAAGACAGGCTTGGTAATGATATGCTGCGACAGCATTTCAATGGCATCCTCTTCTGATATGGACGGATTGATATTCTTCCTCAAGCCCTTAATGAACCGCTCAAATTCTTTCTTAGGCTTGCCCTCTTCGCCAATCAACCGCCGTATCCGTTCAATATGGG
>JAEEGL014105710.1_pt1 | contig 11633 bp, 6 predicted proteins | sample 9134231 | NCBI WGS metagenome assembly JAEEGL01 (sample SAMN16246548, study PRJNA631951) | gut metagenome | biome: gut microbiome; feature: rumen; material: fiber-attached | host: Bos | place: Iran: Karaj | collected 2018-10 | reverse complement strand
TCTGTATGCGGTACTTTCCGGTCGACCCGATTGTACTGAGTCAGACTGTATGAGTGGAAACGCTGTTCCTGCCTCCTAAAGAGGCTACGTGCATAATGCACTTAAAGGAAGCACGCGACTTCAGTCGTGTGAGGCTTCACGCTTTCTTGAGACACCTTGGGATGAACAGGTTCTGGATCCAGGCGGACAGACTCGCTACGGCTACTCCGACCAGCACGAGTATCGTGAAATAGCCCCATGTTCCCAAGGCATAATGGATTGGGGCAAGAGGATGATTGTCCGTCGGCGCTGACAAAAACCAGTAATTGGTTCCAGCCAGCGAATTGATCAGGACGATAATCGGAATCAGGCACAGTACGGATGCAAATCCTGGTGCCAGATAGCGGAAACGGAGCGGCTCACGCTCCTTTTGCCATGTCCAGAGTGGATAGACGATCATGAGTGTGTGCCAGATGTAACTGTGAAGGGAAAAATAGGAGAGAAAGGGATACTGACCGATCCAGTTGGGAAAGAGCAGCGTCACCAGCCCAGCGGGCAGCATGACCGCACAGATGATGCATCTCAGCACTTCCCGGGCCTTACCGTTTGGAATGCAGATATACAGCGGGTACAGATAGATCACCAGGGAGCAGAACCCAATCGGATAATAATTCGGGGTGAAGCAGCCCTGTGCGAGCAGCACGACTGTCTTCAGAATTTCCATTCCCAATGGTATCCAGGCGAAAATCCGGAGCAGTATGTTTTTTCTTTTTTCACTCGCGCGGCCGTACAGAAAGACGGCCAGCGCCGCAATGAACAGGCATAAAGAAAGAAACAGGAAGTACCGGACCGAAAACAGGGAATATCCTGCGTTTTCCGGAAGATAGGTTTTTTCATTCCAAAAGCTACCCATATTCAAAATTTCTCCTGAAACAAGACTATCGGATCATGACATCGTCAGTGGGCTTGAGGCGCAGAACGGCCCGTACGACCACAACATGGATGAATATCGAGAACAGCAGCATGACGGAGGCGGATATCAGCCATCCCAAAGGCTGGACAGAACGTACGATATGCAGCTGTCTTCCTTCCATCAGACCAATGATGATCCTGGCAAGAAGCGAGCCTCCCGATATGCCCAGGATCAAACCGACCGCGTGCGTGAAGACAGATTCCCAAAGGACATACCCCATCGTTCCGGCAACAGAAAAGCCGTTGATCCGCATGATGACGAGAGTGCGCTTCTTACGGTAGAACTGCAGATAGATCAAATTGGCAAGCACCCCTGCTGCCATGAGTGCGGCGACACCTGCGAGCAATCCTGCGATCATATCCAGGGCAGAAGTGTAGCCTTTGTATTCCGCTTTCTTTTCCGTCGCCCGGGTAACGGTCACGGGCAGGCCTTTCAGGGCAGATTGAATGTCTTCTGGTTTCGTTTTGCCGCACCGGACCCAAAAGCAGTTGCAATCCGGTTCTTCTCTGAAGACGGATTCGAATGCGCTCCTGGACAGGATCATTTGTCCGCCGATGTAGTTGTCGAAAACTCCGGCAACCGTGATGAGTTTGGTTTTCGTTTGGTCTATGTATAAGGTCAGGCGGTCCCCCGGGGCGAGTTCTGCAGTCTCTGCAGTTCGCAGATGGATATAGATCCCGGTCTCGGAGGAAGGGACAAAAGGTTCGCCGGTTGCCGGATCTGCCAAAATGAAATAGCCGTCCAGGACTTCCGGATCCACACAGATCAATTCGCCGCTGTTCATCCGGCCTCCTGCGAAAAACAGGCAGTCAAGGTCTGTCAGCTCGATCCAACCGTCCGTCTTTGCTTGTCTGCTCAGCCCTGCATCCTTCAGTGCAGACCGGATCTTGTCCTGTGTCGGAGTTTCTCCTTCGCCTGCGTCCGGAGCGAAGCGGATCTTGAGATCGTAACGTTCCACATCCGTGAACTGACGGTCAATGGTACGGGCAACAGACAGCCGGATCGTAAACCCTGTTACGAGCAGTGCCATACATCCTGCAATGCCGACCACGATCACAAGGATGGGTCGCCATCCTGTCAGCAGACTCCGCAGGATCAGGCGAAAATAAGGGAAGCGTCCCGATGGATCCGTCTTAAAGGTGTTTACGCAGGATTCCGACGAACGGTCGTTCATAAGGCGAACCGCGGATTGCCGAAGCAGGTCGGCGCAGGCAATCAGCACAGCCAAAGCAGCTATCAGGGACCCCGCAGCCAGTACAAAAGCCGTCAGCACGAGCCGAAAAACCGGGGAACCGAATCCGTATACGTAGAATCGGCCATAGATCGATAGAAGAATGGGCTGAATGACGGAATACCCGATTGCAACTCCGACCAACATACCCGTCAGGGTCGGAATCAGTCCCGCCGCAAAATACTTGAAAGCGATCTCGTTTCCACGGAAACCCATGGCCTTGGCTGTTCCGATCCGTGTCCGGTCTTCTTTGACCATCCTGCGGATCGAGGCATAGATGACGAATGCCCCGACGATCACGAATACGGCTGCGAAAGTTGCGCCTATGGTTGCAACGTTTTCAGAGGCACTTCGAATCGCGTAGTAGGAGGTGGAACCCCATACGTCGAGGGTCAGCCACCTTCTCGTGCCGCCCAGAAAAGAGGAAAACCAGGTCAGGAATGACTCCCACAGAGTTCCACTTTCTTTGGGAACGGCTTCTCTTGACAGTTTGTCCAGCCGGTCCCGGACCTGTCCCGAAAGGGTCAGGTAGTGATCCGAGAAACGGTCCGCATCTTCTGAACCGGATATGCGTACGACCGCACGCATGCATTTGTGCTCCAGGCCTTCCATATCAAAAGCGTCCGGCATGACAAGCGCGTAACGGCTGCCAGGCACCTGCAGAGGAAGACACGCATGGTCGGCATGGTCCACGACACCGCACACAATATAATCGTGGATGGCCAAAACCTGTGTGTCTTCCAGTCGGATCGTGTCCCCGACGGAAAGTCCCAGTTCTTCAAGAACAGGAGGTTCCAAAAGGCATTCTCCGGCCGACTCAGGCATACGACCATCGCGCAGGATGACCGTATTGATCCGCTCGGTAAGAGAGACAACGTCTATTTCTGTGTTTCGGTTTCCGGATACGGTCGCGGACACATGCCATACGGGTTCAGCATCCTGCACGCCGTCGGTCCCCCGAATCCGGTCAAGATCTTCTCCAGACAGCAGCGCAGGTGCAACGATCTCGATATCCCGGAATGCCGTCTGCGTCCAGAACCGGTTGCCGTTGGATTTGAGAGCGTAGGCGGTGAAACGGATACCGAGAAAAGCGGTGACGGCCAGCAGCGCGACAACGCACATCGACAGGCATGCGGCTTTCTGCTTTTGCATGTAGCGGAAAGCGGATGTCCACTGAATCGTCTTCATCTTGGTCACCATTCCAGCGCTTCCGCACCGCAGGGATCCGGGGGAAGATATATGTCGCTCACTCTTCCGCTTCTCATCACGATGACGCGATCCGCGATTCGGGTGATTTCCCGATTATGGGTCACGAGAACGAGTGATGCTTTTTTGTCAGTGCTTTCGGGATTCTCACGGATGGTACGGATCAGGATAGAAAGGACTTCCTTGGCGGATCCGAGGTCCAGCGCGGCCGTCGGCTCATCCGCCAGCAGGAGCCGGGGCCTTTTAACCAGAGCCCGCGCAATGGCGATTTTTTGCTGTTGACCGCCTGAGAGTTGTCCGGGCAGGCGGTTTGATTCGGCCTCAAGGCCTACTGACCTGAGCATATCGCGAGGCGAAAGAGGATCCGGTACCAGACTGGCGATGAGCGCCACATTTTCCAGCGCAGACAGTTCTGGCACGAGATGATAGTCCTGAAAGATGAAACCGACGTCAAGGCGGCGGTAATCCGTTCTTTCCTTTCCGGACAACTTCGTCATATCTCGTCCGAATGCTTCCAGATGTCCTTCCGTCAGTTCATCCATACAACCGATGATGTTCAGAAACGTGGATTTGCCGCTTCCGGATTCTCCGGTCACGGCAAGTATTTCGCCCGGATAGATTTCAAGGGATAAACCGTCCAGTGCCCGAACGATATCGGTCCCGGAGGAAAATGTCTTGACGGCGTCTTTAAGTCGGACGCACGGCTGAATCGGTTGTAACATCCTGTATCCTCCTTCCGGAACGGATTTCTGCACGGAATAAGTTCGTGCGTCAAAAAAAGGGGGGATTGCACTTTGGCGTTCTGAACGTTCAAAGAGATATTGATATCGCTCTTTTTTTCACACGTATAGTATACCATGTCACGACGATCCCTGCAATAATTCTTGATAGATGATGTTTTTGTGAGTTCTTTGCGAGTTTAAAGAAGGAGTTGATTTACCGCAGGAATTATGCTACCATAGAAGAGGTAAAGACCGACGTTTTCAGATATATCGAACTGTTCTATAACAGAAAACGTCTACACAGCAGTCTCGGGTATATGAGTCTGTCGATTACCGGCTCGCGCATTGCGCGGGCTGACGCTGACAGCGAAGCGGTATTTTGCCTTTTTTCGTTTCGCTACGCTCCACTATAAAAGGCAAAATACCGCTAAAAAGATAAGTGCGAACTCTTTTTAGAAGGTAAAAAACATGCAAGTTTCGCACAAAGAGGTAATGCAATATGGTTGCTGCGTTACCCTCTTACAAAAAAGCAACCAATCCAAAGCAGATAACCACCACTTTTCAGAAAGGAATACTCTCGGATTCAGATTCTGAGAGTCCAGTATCAAATGAAATGTCCAGAATGCGGAAATGACCTTCCGGACAACAGCAGGGTATGTGATAAATGCGGAAAAACCTTCGAAGACGTTTCTCATCAAGCAGAACAGGAGAAACAGGAAAACAGATTCAATGCTTCAGGTTCTTCCGGAGAAACAGCCCTGGCGTCTTTTGAAATGGGTGCATTGAATTCGGCAACCGATTCAATTCCCGGACCCGGAAAAGTCATAGTTACTAGTGTAAAATCTTTTTTCAGTTCAATTGCAGCAGCTTTCAAGAATCCAAAACATCTCATACCCGCAGTCATCATTGCGGTTATTTGGCTTGTTCTGAATATTCTTCAGTCATGCGGCATAAACCCTTTGCCGACACAGATTCTGTCTTTCCTTACGTTTGCTAACGGCGGAATGACGGGAGGCGTGATGGGAGCCATAGGAGGCATCATCGGAAAGGGTTTGTTTGCGGGAGCAGTTGGCTCAATAGTCGGTCTGATACTTAACAGAAAAAAAGGAAGCAAATCCTCTGTAAAGGGAATAATGGCTTTTGATCTAAAATCAATTGGTGCATTTATTCTGGGAACAGGAATTGCAGTATTCTTTTTCCTGTTCATCTCCTGGGGTTCGACAAGAATGGCTTTCATGGCAGGAGCAGCATCCTGCTATCTCGCAGTCAGATCAGTTCTGACAAACGGATTTATGATGAAGCTCACAAGCTCCTTTACATCAAAGGGAAAAACAAAACCGTCGGAAAACGCGACAGGATTCGTGAAGGGAATAGCGGCAGGATCTGCAATTTCTTCACTTCTGGGCTTGATCAATGTTAGCCTGGTCCTCATAATCCTCGGTTCAGTACTCGTTGTCGGAGGACTTGTATTGGTTATTCTTCAGGCCACCGGAGTACTTAAACTCGGAAAGGAGGCGACCGCAGCATGAAAAAACGCATATTTGCAGCAATACTGTTTCTGAACCTTTTGATGCCGATGCTTATGCTATCGGTTGCAGCCTATGAGACAACAAGCAAAGGTTTCCCGTTCAGCAATTACTCCGATTGCACCATAGTCATAAGCGGAGATACCGAAGCAGCAAATTATTACGATGAAGAATATTTTGCTGAAGGAAACGTAACTGTATACGCATATGAGTCATATGATCCGAATAAGTATCAGCCATACCGCGCAATGCAGAGTGCAGTAATTCTGATGAATAAGATTCCCGGACTGAAATATGACCAGATGGCAAATCCGTACATTTCTTATGTGGTTGAACTTCTGAACGAAGAAGACAAGAACAAAAAGATTGCGTGGTTCCAGGATGCATATGACAGAACCACAATAAAAGACGGATATGGGGATTATGGCAGTTATTACAAATCAACTCTGACCACTTCGGGCGGAAAGACAGTATACGAGAGATCAAGTGATGAAAATGAGTTGATTAATGGGGAAATAGTTCCGACAATCAAGGATCATTTCATATATTCAATAAGACCGGTCAAAGAAATACCGGGACTCTATCTGTACATTGATTGTTCAAACCAGGCATCTCGAGACGAAAGTGATTATAACAGCGGTAATTATTCGACAAACGAGAGCTATCTGAGCCAGATTCAGGCACTCGATTATACAGTAGCGTGGATAGATAATTTCTATGACAGCAAGGCGCCAACTGAAACAAAGCAGAATGAGACAACAAAATCCAATTCAGGTGTGACTCAGCAAGCAGGCGAACAAACGGGAGAAGACGGAGGCATTTCAGTACCCGCGGCCATAGTTGTTGGCGTTGTTGCAGGAGCTCTGGGAATTGGTGCAGCGGCAGCCGCCATTGGTTCATCTGAAGAAAACAAGAACAAAAAAACATATAAGATGTACGTTCAGAAAGATTTCGGAGATGGTATCAGGAAAGGCAAGGATCAGGTCCTGATATCCGCCCGAATGGCTGAAGTTGATGCCGGAGGACTTGAACACGACAGGGATGATCTGACGGCCAAAATCACTGCTGTCTCCGAAGAAATGGTGATACACAGTGCGAGAATCACAGGCAGATATCTGCAGGCAAATGTCAGTGTTCCGAATGATTACAAAAACAGCACTGCGAATATAACATTCAATTTCACCGGGGAGGGAGGAACCTTCTCCAATACAGTTGTGTTCAGGGTGATTGAAGGACCTTCATTGAGATTCCTCTATGAGACGGAAACCGAAGGCGAGTTTAGACCCAACAATGAAAACTGCGGTATTAACATGATTTCCGGTGACGGATTCACATATACCGAGCATTTCATGATCGTTGATGCGATGACTCCACCCAAGGTGACTGACATCACTGCACAGAAACTTCCGGAATTTGATGTAACTTTCGAAGAGACAAATCGGCAGTACGTGTACAAGATGATTGTCAGGAACAATACTAAGTCAAAGAAAAATGACGACGTATTCGCAAAGAAAAAGGAAGAAGGATTCGAAATCCAGGTCAGGGTTGACGATGCAAAAGAACCGGTAAAGGGCCTCGTTATAATCAGTCTCTATCCGGAAGGAATCACTGTCTCCTCGGATATGGAAGGCAAGAAGGGTGAAGTCAAATACGTCAGAGTTCAGGCTTACGAAAAAGAAGAATACGGGGACCTTGACAATAAGTGGCAGGTTAGCGAGATAATACTCACACTTGCTCACAAAGGCAAAGACAAAGCGGTTATTGTTCCCAATGCCAAGTACAAGAGTGAAAAACTCAAAGGCGCTGACGGCAAAGGTATGGCTACGGACAAAGAGCAGTCGGTTGCCGATAAATTCAAGTACAATGAAGAGTTTGACGAATGGAATGAAAAATCCAGATATATATTGGAACCGAATTCAAATCTCGTAGAACCCGATGACGGAACATTCTATATGGTATTGCTGCCTGTAAGCTGTGAATATGAAGGAACAACTTACAGTGCGGAATTGCCGATCAGACTCAAAGGTAAAGAGATAGAAACCATAAGCGAGTGGGACATCGAATACAAGAATCTCAAGCGCAGAGTGGAAAAATACTCATTGCCTTCCAACAAGGACAAGTGGCTTGAAAGACTCGAGAACTGTGCATTTGATCCAAAGGTATCCGTTGAAGAACTCAGGCTCACAAGTAAATGGATTCTGCGCGAGTACATGGACTACTGGACAAATCAGAACAAGCATGATCTGTCCGAAGCTAAAATGTACAATACCATAGTCAACGTTCTCGAGTGGACAAAGTTTGCTGGTGACTGTGCATTCTCGTTCCTCATCAATATGTATGCGGGACCTGTAGCCGATGCGATCCTTTCTCCCGCAAAGGACTTTGCGACGAGTGCCATAGGTGAAGTCATAGCTGCAAGAACCCGCGGCGAACCGCTGGATATAGACAACTTCGAATTTTCAAAGAATCTTGCTCAGGCAGGGGACAACCTTCTTACAAACAACATCAAACTGACTGACTGGAAAAAGGCAGCAGCAACTCTGGGCGGGTACTTTGTATACAGTGCACTGAAGAACTATATTCTCAAACTTCGCGAAGAGAATGTGTCAGATATCTATGGCGCTTTGTGTGAAGCGTTCAAGGATTTGACGTTCGCGGTTATGAAGAAAATGGGCGGAGATCTCATTGGCAAGTGGCTCAAGGACAGCAAGACTTTCCAGAATAAGATCGTTCCGTATTTACAGAAGTATTTTCAGGAGACCCAGATCACGACACTGCAGCACCGTATCAACGATTCGCTGGGACTTGAAGGAGATCTCAGAAAAGCTGTGGGATATGCTAACGACGCGGATGTTACTGCCAAAGTGGCAGATGTGGTTGAAAAATACATAGGCGATCTGGTCGGCTCAGGCTTTGATAAACTCAGAGAGTGCTATGATTCATCCAAATTCACAAACGAAGGCGGTCACACTATCTGCTACTTCAACCTGAGGCTGTTAGATGCTTTCGAGTACGGCATTCGTCTCGATCTAAGCGCAACTCTGACGAATTTGAATTACCCGTTATTCGGATGGTTCTACAATTTGTTCTTCGAGGGAGTTCCTTGTGCAATGACCTTGGTAGAAAAACCTAAAGATCCTCCGCTTCCTCCTGCGGAGAACTGATAAATCAGTAAAAACTACCAAATAGTATCCGTCATTATAAGCAACGTTGGGATATTGAAGAGTGTTTTGACTATCTCAAGAACTCGGTAGTACCATCTGCATCCTATGCTCACAGCGATGAATTCTTCCGTGGCTGGTGTTTTCTGAATCATGTCAGCCTGTTATACTCTTATGGCTTGCTGAATAAGCTTAGAGTGTCCAAGCTGGATGAGAAATACTCTCCTGAAGACATAATGAAACTGACCAAAAACATCTACAAGGTTAGTGAAATAGAAGCTAGGATAGGAAAACAATTTGGTTTTGATTAGGTGTAAACAAAAATGCGTGACCTGAATATTAATTATTTGGATTTGTATAAACGAGTGGATCCTGGGACGGGAGAGCGGAGGCCTGAAAACTGCGGTGATCAAACTGAACGAGGCTCTGGAAGGCCGCGGGGGCGGATCTGATTTGATGGTCCAGGGGACATTCGTTGCCGATCCGGAAACCATAAAGAAAACCATTCAAACCTTTGTTCTATAGGAGAACAGCTATGTCAAACCCTACGAGACAAAATCAAACTGTACAGAAACCCCTGTCCTTGCCTGCCCTGATTGCGGCCCCGTTCCTGACAATCGCCCTGTACGCCCTGGGCTATCTGTTCCCGGGACGGGAGGACAATTTGTATCTCATTCTCTGGGTAACCGGAGTCGTGCTAACCGCGTTGCTCTATCTGATTAACCTCTTGGCCGAGATCCGGGTCAAGAAGTGGATGCAGAGAATGGATCGTGACTGGCACGTTTTGATGGAGGAGGTCTTCAGCCGGAAATCCAGTCTGGATGCGGATCTGGACAGAGCTACAAGAACACTCAAACGGAGATCTTCCCTGGCCTGGTGCTATTATGGAGCCGTCCTTTGCCTAATGGCCTTCCTGATCCTCTTCCTGCGACCGGCCGGCATCCATTATCTTGTTGAATTACCTTTTGTCATTCTTCTTATGGGGCTGCTGTGCGCCTGCTTCAACCGGGAAAAGCCGGCTAAGCCCGAGCAGGCTCTGGACCGGAAGGACTACCCGGTCCTGTACGGATTGGCCGACAAGGCTGCACAAGTGGTCGGATGCCGGGCACCCGTACAGATCTTTTTGGGCAGCCATTCAGTCGGCGTGTTTCATGCGGACAAGACCGTCTGGCTCCTGCTTGACCCGATCGTCTGCTCATTGCTCACCAAACAGGAACTCTACCAAACGTTTCTTCATGAATTCGCTCACGAGCTGAACGGGGATACGGAGCAAAGCCGGCATTTCGAACGTGAACTGGCACGCTGGAACTACAAGGCCATGAACCCGGTCATGGCTCCTGGCGGATTTCTTCTTACTGTTCCCTATTTGTCGCTGAATCTGGAGAACTCGTTCTACCAGCTGTTCATACAGAAGCACCGAGAACCGCTGGCGGATCAGGAATCGGCAAGGCTGGGCAGCGCCCAGGATCTGGTAAACGCCCTGGCCAAGCTCAATGTCTGGGATCTGTTCGATCATGAACCCAATCCCAGATTGACAGAGTTCCAGTTCTGCGAAAGCGAACAGCCCAGGGAAGATTATCCGGCCTACCGGCTGGAGGTCTTCCGGAGCGAACTGCCGACCAAGGAAGCCGCGTGGCGGCATCAGCTGGACGTTGAACTTCCGCCCCGAATCTCCACACATCCCATCTTCAGGGAACGCCGAGAAGCCCTTGGAATCAAGGATTACCGTCTGGATTCCGCAGAGACGGACGAAAACTATATCCAGGAATGTAAGGTCTTGCTAGATTTTCACGGCAAGGAAACGGCCAAGACGCTTGCCGAAGACTACGAGAAGATTCGGAAATCCCTTTATCTGGACCGGAAAGCTCTGATCGACAAGGCCAAGACCGTCCAGGACTGGAACGCGCTGTCTGTGGATGAGCGCATCGAACTGGCCGATGCGCTGAGTGTTCTGGAACCGGACCTGGAGGAGACAGCCATCCGGAGCATCCTGGACGAGGACCCGGAAAACAGTTACGGGGTCATGCTCCTGGCCTCAAAGAGGTTCCGGGAAAACGATCCGCAATGTGTGGCACTCCTGAAGCAGGCGGCCAAGCAGAATTTCAATTTTGCCAGCCAGGCGTACGAGATGCTGGGTGCCTATGCCGCCCGGAACGGAGATCAAGAATTGCTTGACGAATACCGAAACGACATTGCGGATGTGTTACAGGATGCCAGGGATACCCAGGAAGAGACGAGTCTGGAATGGAATGACCGGGAGGTCCTGACCGAAAGCCATCTGGATCCCGCTCTGGCCGAAGAAATCCGAAAGGCCATCTTGGAACGCACCGAGGGGAAACTGAAGAATCTGTATACGGTCGAAAAACAGACCTCTACCGAGCCGGACTATATCTACATTCTGGAGTTTCCGGAAAGTGAATCACCAGAGGAACGCGAACGTCTGTATGAGAAGGCCTTCCTGTATCTGGACTACCGGGAAGAACTGTTTGCACTTTACGATATCACAGGCGAAAAGAGCAGACTAGACTATCTTCTCAAAAAGGTCCCCGGGTGCGCTCTGTCCACGGAGCTTCCGGAATCCAAGGCCGAGGAATGAACAAATCCCCGGAAAGGGTCATGAAATGTGAATTGCAAGAGTAGGTGAGAGTACTTTTGAGCAACGTGCATCTACCTGTCTCAAGTTTTGGCTTATGGATGAGAGTGATGAGCTTGGATTCAAGTTCATCCTGTATCGCCCCGAGCTTCAAAGTGACATTCCAAGTGTCACTTTGGATGTCACTTTGAACGGGACAGAGATGGCCGTTCTTGCCATCTTGAAACAGAAGCCGGATTCTT
>JAEEGL013871559.1_pt1 | contig 11633 bp, 10 predicted proteins | sample 9134231 | NCBI WGS metagenome assembly JAEEGL01 (sample SAMN16246548, study PRJNA631951) | gut metagenome | biome: gut microbiome; feature: rumen; material: fiber-attached | host: Bos | place: Iran: Karaj | collected 2018-10 | reverse complement strand
GCTGCCGCTGCACGGCTTATGCTTGGATAATAACTCACCTGACCGTCACGGGATGTAACGCTTACTATATCATGATCAGCGCCGTCAGGATAAACAGCGATATATCCATATGTTTGAACGGAACTTGCTGCCGTATCATGGGATACATAGGATGCACCTGCGCCTGTAGGATCTGCTGAAGCATATATGAATTTATCTTCACCGAATGACAGATTACGACTATTAAAGATGGCGCTGCTCTCAGGAGAATCGTTGCCGCTGATCACGCCGCCGTTCATAACAAACTTATCGCTGTTAAATACGCCGCCGCCTTTGGTTGTGCCCGTATTCCCGCAGATCTTTCCACCGTTCATTATGAAAGTATTTAAGTTTCGTACACCACCGCCATATTTAGCAGTGTTTCCTGTGATCTCGCCGCCATCCATCGTAAACGATCCATCATTTGTGATGCGAACACCACCGCCTTCTTCCGCTGTGTTGTCACGGATAGTTCCGCCCTGCATCAGGAAATCACCACCCGAGTCTACGGCGCCGCGGTTAACGGTTTTATTTGCCAGTATAGTTCCGCCCTGCATGATTAACGAATCTTCGAACAAAATATTCACTCCCGCAGCATCGAATGCGCCTGTAATGTAGCCGCCGTTTACAGAGACACAGTTACCCTGCGGTTTATTTCTGCTTACGGCTGTACCGCGGCCGTCAGATATAGTGATATATCGTTCCGTCTTTGAACCGCTCTCATCTGTAAGGAGCAAAGCACTGTCGATTTTTAACACCGACCCGGAATCACCTTTAAAAAGAATACCGTTATCATTAAGATCGAGTACAAGCGGCTCTTCTTTGGTTCCTGCCCTGTACGCTATCTCAATTGTATTTGTAGTCTCAACATCATCCAGAAGTGTCAGTTTTGCGCCGGGGGCGCCGTTATTCCATGCCTGCACCGCTTCTTCAATGTCTATATAATCATTCGAAATACCATCTTTGGTTGTAACATTTGCAACAACATCATCAGAGTGATCACGGACTCTTATATAACCATATGCATTGATATTCTGAGGGGCATCAAGCGTAAGAACATGACTGCTGTCTGATCCGTTAATAGACGCACCTGCATAGACATATCCGTCAAAACTAACGGTTCCATTTTGAGCATTATATACAGCCTGTCCCTGTTCGGCCGTGTTTCCAAAGATCACTCCGTTGTTCATAATGAACGTTCCATCATTATACACACCACCACCGGATTTAGCCGTATTTCCGCAGATAGTACCACCGTTCATGGTGAACGTGCCCTGATTGTATATTGCGCCACCCATAGGATGGTCTTTATTTAATCTATTATCACCGAGACCTCCTGCTATATAACCGCCATCGATCTCATAGCATGAGCCCTCATTCGGTTTAACCGTATCAACAGACACAGCCATTCCGTTTTCGATCGTCACATATCGTCTGGTTTGTACTTCACTTGTATCTATAATTTCTAAATGATTTTGGTAAGCGATCCTGAATATGCATACCTGCGGGTTTCCTGCATTGATAACTCCGTGATCATTAAGATCAAGAGTCATCTTGGTATTGGGACTTTTACACTCGATATCCATATTTGCCAGGCTGACATCTGCAAGAAGTTTTAGCGTTCCACCGTAAGTTCTCCAATCAACACGTGCTGACGACATGGAAGAATATAATTTGGTCGTACCATCCGGTTTCGTAAGACTTGCAACATACTGGTTTCCGGAGCCCAAGGCATGCGCGTAGTCTCCATCCGTGACTCCCTCTGCAATAACATCATCATCCCACTCTTCCCCGTAGGTGCCGTCGGGATCAAGGTCATCAGGATCGGATATATATAAGTCGGATTCACCGGTTTCAGACTCATCACCGGCAGGTTCGTCATAGATTATTTCATCACCTGCAAACTCACCGCCTGTCAGATCATCGTCATATACGATCTCATCATCGATGATCAGACCGGTTCCGTCATCCTCGTAGCCGCCAAGTATCGGATCGATCCCGATCTCTTCTGCATATGCGGGCAGAGCCGACGTCACAACGAGCACAGAAGTAAGTACCGCCGCAAGATATCGCATGAGTCTGTTCTTTTTCATAAACCAATCCTTTCTTCTTACGAAACAACAAAAAAACAGCGCAATTATGCACTGTTTCATTTCAGATCATATATAGTTTTTTGCACAAAGAAACAGTCAGACGCTGTCTGTCTGTCTGTCTGTCTGTCTGTCTGTCTGTCTGTCTGTCAAATTATGGTATATCATTTCAAACGAGTCAATAACATACATAGCAAAAGCGGTGTTTATACATCACCATAAAAACCTTTAGAACTCTTGGACTTCCACATCAAGCGTAAATGCATAGCCATCTACAATCATATTTGATTTATTTGCAATTTCAATAAGTTTATCACTCATATGAAATCCTCACATTTTCGATATCACGCAAAAAAACATCGGGATCAATATACAGATTTTTTAATATCGGTATCAGATCGATATACTCTTCTTCTGCATCTGTCCCCTTATACTTAGCAGTAACAACCAAGTAACCGTGATCCCATTCTTTTATGGAAAGATATTTTTCAAGATACGGCGACGTCATAAACCTTATATTTCTATCACCGTACCTGAAAGAAGTATATACATTATCGTTTGATAAAACGGCTTCTCCTGACATGTTCTACACCTGCATTTGGGCACAAATATACATAAATAATTATACACTTTTCTTAAATAAATTGTATCGTTTTTAACAAATACATTCAATGGTGGTCTGGCATAGTGCTCTTGCAGCAAGCAAAGCATCGGCACATATGCGAAGCATACGTGCCGATGTTCTGCGTCGCAGAATAAAATCAAAAGCAGAAAATTCTGCTGACAAGTAAACTTGTCGACAGAATTTTCTGCTTCCGCTTTTACTTTGCTTGTTGCAAGAGCACGATACGGGAGTCGAACCCGCCTCCTCAGCTTGGGAAGCTGATATACTACCGATGTACTAATCGTGCATAACATCACCCGGCCGTCATAATAATGGTCGGGTGATGGGATTTACCGGTTTTCGTTGCCTGTCATCTGCTGAACGGTCTCGTATACCATGATACGTGAGTTGTCCATCTCGGGCATTCCGATGAAGATGCAGCCGTAGTTAAACTTCTTATCGGCTACTTTGACGATCCTGACTATCTCGACAAATGCATGCAGGGTTTCCTGAGTCCAGATCTTTAAGAATGTCTCATATACGGCCCCGATCTCAAGTGCCGTATCACATGTAAAGCCGATACCCGTCTTGGAAACATCGGTTATATCGATGCTTACCTGCTGTCCGGAGGATCCGTCGAGTCTCTTGATGACAAGTGTTGAATCAAGGCTGTGTCTCTCGCTTTTTCTTCTTTCTTCCATATCCGCTCCTGTATACATCCATGATGACATGTTCGTCAAAACTTATGTATAAATCTTACCCTCAGTACTCTCTTGTGTCAATTATATCCTGAGTCAGATGGGTGACGCCGTAAGCCTCATTATCAATGATAACCGAGTCCACCTGTTCATATGAACTGTACAGCGCTTCGTTTACATATTCAAGCTTATCGGGTGTCTCTCCCCGTTCAAGTGTCTGAATGATATTTTCAACTCTTGGACCGTGCAGGGGATTGCATTCAACGATGCATGCGATCGTCCCGTCCAGGCAGTAATTGATCGCATCTTCGTTTACTCCGTCAAAAGACAACACGAGGATGTCGCCGTTTGCTATGTCACCGCCTGCGTGTTTTCCTGCGGCTTCTATCGCTTCTATAGCGCCGAGCGCTTCGTTGTCATTCTCGCAGTAAACCACGTTGATGTTGTTATAGGTCACGAGCATCTGCGCCATAACCTCACGCCCTTTGGCCTGCGTGAAATCACCGGGGGTTTCTTCTCTTAAATCCCATCCGTATCTGGCGGTATAGTCTTCGAGTCCTTTGGTCCGTCCTATCTGGGCAGATGAGCCTATGGTTCCCTGAATATTGACGATATGGATGTCCTCGCCCGCTATCCCGAGAGAAGAAGTATATTGATGAAGCCATTCGCACGCTTTACAGCCTTCAAGATAGAAATCGCTTCCGACCCAGCAGGTAAACAGATCATCGTTTGATACTTCAACCATACGGTCGACTATGATCACGGGGATCTCCGCTTCGTGCGCTTCTTCAAGAACACTGTCCCAGCCTTCCTGCGTAACCGGAGCAAGAACGATATAGTCAACGTTCTGCTGGATGAAACTGCGTATAGCCGTGATCTGCTTGGACTGCTTCTGCTGTCCGTTTTCAAAGATCAGGTTGTATCCCTTCTCTGCCGTAAAAGTGGATTTCATGGATTCGGAATTCGCGCTTCTCCAGTCGGATTCCGCTCCCAGCTGTGAAAAGCCAATGGAAACAGACTCCGCCGCAGGAGCGGCAGAGTCTGAAGTATTGTCATCTGAGGATGATGAACATCCCGCAATGAGCATCGAGCATGTAAGCGTTACCGCGCACAGTGCTGCGATGCGGGTATTAATTTTTTTCATTATCGTTTGTGCGCTTTCCTTTTTCATGCTCTGATTATAACAGATATCATTTGGATTTGCGCGCAAGAACGATACTCTGGATCACAAGGAAGATGCACAGCATGACTGCAACGGTAATACCGGTCCACCATGCCTGGTCAAAACCTGCACTTGCAACTATATTCTTGATGGTGCTCAAGGACAGAACGCCAAACAGGGTTCCTATGATGTTGCCGACACCGCCGGTAAGCATCGTTCCGCCTATGATGGATGATGCGATAGCATTCATCTCTGCACCGCTCGCATGTGATGCGGAACCGCTGCCTACATGCAGGAAGTATACATATCCGCCTATACCTGCAAGGATCGAGCAGATCAGGTGTGCGATGAACTTGGTCAGCTTAACGTTGATACCAAGCATCAGAGCGCTCTGCTTGTTGCCGCCCACTGCGTAGAAATTACGTCCTATCTTGGTCCATCTTAAGAAGACAAACATCAGGATGACGATAACAAGCGCAACGACAACGCCGATCTCAACATAAGCATTAACAAAGTCACCGTTCTTGTTGATGCTTCCGATACCGGGAAGTGAAACTCTCGTATCTTTGAGAGCAACAAACGCTTCATTTGCAACGTTGAAAGGCTCTGTATTAACAATGGTCGTCATACCTCTTGCAAAGAACATGCCCGCAAGGGAGACTATGAACGGCTGGATCTCCAGATAAGCTACCAAAAATCCCTGGAACAGGCCGTACAGAAGACCTATCATAAGCGCTATTCCCAAAGATCCGATGATCGATCCGCCCTTGTAATCAAGGAATACGGCGCAGCTCATACATACGAGAGCCGTAACACCGCCGACAGAAATATCGATACCGCCGGTGATCATAACAAGACTCATTCCGCATGATAATATGATCAGCGCTGCATTCTCATTTAAGATATTGCAGAATGTCTGCGGCTTTAAGAATCCTTTGCCAAGGAATATCATTGCAAAAGCATACATCACAAAGAATACGACTATCGTGATAGCAAGCAGCAGATTCGTATCCGACATATTCTTAAGGATTGACTTAAATGACTTTTTCTCTTTGGTTTCCATATTAAGCCACCTCCTTTACTGCTTTGCCGTGCTTGATCCTCTTGGCAAGCTCCTGAGCCTTCTCTCTTACTATAGGCGCCGAAGCAACAACCAGGATTATAACGACTACAGCCTTGTATGCCGGAAGCGCGTTGGACTTGACATTGAACTTGTAAAGCGTGGTCGTAAGCGCCTGTATAACGTATGCGCCGATTATCGAAGCCCACATGTTAAACTTACCGCCGCCAAGCGCATTGCCGCCGAGCGCAACTGCAAGGATCGCATCCATCTCTATATCTTTGGCGATAACCGAATAGTTGATCGTCGACAAGCGGCTCGTCTTGATCAGTCCGCAGACCGCAACACATAAGCCTAAGATAACGAATGAGAGGATCTTGATAGCAACGGGATTAAGACCGTTAAGCCTTGCTGCTCTTTCATTGATACCCACCGACTGGGTATACAGACCGAGTGTCGTATACTTTAAGATCAAAAAGATGATCAGTACGCAGATCGCTGCGATGAAGAACGGCACGGGAATCGGTATTCCGGGGATAAGTCCGCCGAAATATGTAAATGTCTCATCGTTAACGATGGGAAGTTCGTTATTGTTGATCCATGCTGCGATCGAACGTCCTGCGGTATACAGAATAAGTGTTGCAACCATGGGCTGGATCTTAAATACCGCTACGAGAACACCGTTGAATGCGCCGAACAATGCCGCAACAACACAGGCTACCAAAAATGCAACTATGATGGGTGCCTGCAGTTCTTCGGATCTTGAATTGGATCCGCACAAAACTCTCAGGATCACGGAACCTGCTATAGCTATCGCAGCGCCTACGGATATATCCTGTCCGCCGCTGGCCGAGGTTACGAGCGTCATGCCTATCGCAAGGATAGCAAGCTCCGAACCGTAGTCAAGGATCGTGATCAGATATCCGCTGAGAAGCGGATTTCCTGCATTGTTATATCCGAGCGTGATCTTGAAGAATGACGGATCAGCGATCAGATTGAACAAAAAGATGATGAGCAGGGCGGCTATAGGTATGAAAAGCTGATTTCTGAGCACACTGGATGCTCCGAGTCTCTGTTTAACCCTTTCCATTATTTCTCACCTCCCGCTATCGTACTCATGATCTTGGACTGGTTCAGATCAGCTCCGGAAAGTTCACCGACTTTGTTTAGATCTCTCATGACGATCAGTCTGGAGCATGTTCTTAACATCTCGTCAGTCTCTGACGAAATGAACGTAACGCTCATGCCTTCTCCGGCAAGCTTAAGAACCAGTTTCTGAATATCTACCTTGGTACCTATATCGATACCTCTGGTAGGCTCATCCAGTATCAGATATTCAGGATGTGTAAGAAGCCATCTTGCAACGATAACTTTCTGCTGGTTACCGCCCGAAAGAGAACGTATCGGGGTATCCTCACTCGCTGTCTTGATCGACAGCATCTTGATGTATTCCTGAGCTATCTTATACTGCTCTGATTTCTTGTAAGGTTTGAAGAAGCCCTTAAGCACCTGTGATGCCAGGATGATATTCTCCCTGACGCTCAAGTCGCCTATGATACCGTCAACCTTGCGGTCTTCGGGCAGATATCCTATGCCCTTCTTCATTGCATCGATTGGAGCTTTGATCTTGACTTCTTCACCGTTTATCTTAACGGTTCCGCCGATGACTCTGTCCGCTCCGAATATTGCTCTTACGCACTCGCTTCGGCCGGATCCCAAGAGACCCGTAAATCCGTTAACTTCGCCTTTGTTAATGTAAAAATCAAACGGTTTGATGCCGGTATTTGAATGAAGACCCGTAACTTCAACAACGGGAACTTCGTCTTTGACGGATTCGACAGTTTCAGAGCTGTCTCTGATCTCAGAAAGATCATCCATCTCTTTACCGAGCATCTTGCTGACAAGTTCAAGTCTCGGGAGATTCTCTATCTCGTATTCTCCGACGAGCTGTCCGTCACGAAGTACGGTGATCTTGTCGCATACTTCATATACCTGATCCAGGAAATGGGTAACAAAGATGATTCCGACACCCTTGGCTTTTAAGTCTCTCATGAGCTTAAAGAGCTTGGAAACCTCGTTGTCATCCAGACTCGATGTAGGTTCGTCGAGGATCAGAACTTTACATTCCATGTCCACTGCCCTTGCGATGGCTATCATCTGCTGTACGGCAATGGAGCAGTTGGATAACTGCATTGTTGCAGTAGCAGGTATGTCGAGAGATTTGAGTATCTCATCGGTCTTTTTGTTCATCTGGGACCAGTTGAGCATAGCACCCTTGGTACGTCCGATGAACATATTCTCGGCTACCGACAGATTAGGGCACAGCGTTATCTCCTGATACACGGTACTGATACCGAGATGCTGCGCATCCTGCGGAGATTTTATATGTATCTCTCCTTCATGTCCCTTTAAGAATATCTGACCGCCGTCCTTGGCATACACTCCGGTCAGTACCTTGATAAGTGTTGATTTACCGGCACCGTTCTCACCCATCAGGGCATGTATCTCGCCTTCACGCAGTGTAAAGTCCACATTCTGAAGCGCCCTGACTCCGGGAAAGACCTTATCGATACCGCTCATTTTAAGCACAGCGTTATCTTTCACGTATGCTACCTCCGGTTTGTCCTTTCTCACATAAAGGACGCGGTAAGCGCTTGATACGCTTCCGCGCCCTGTAAATACTGTTTGGTACTACTTAGGTCAGATCATCAGATTCCGTAATTGTTTACGTCATCCTCAGTGATTGTTGTAGCATCAAAGCCCTTCTCGGTCATGATTACGACCTTCTCGCCGATAGTCTGGCCAGCTTCGAGCTTCTTGATGATCTCGTCGATGTATGAGGACTGGGAAGTATTGCACTGTCCGTCATAGTTCCAGTTCTTGTTAAGCAGTTCCTGAAGTGCCCACTTGTTGCAGTCGAAGCCCATGATGATGACATCGCCGTCAACGCCGTGAGAGATGTTTGCTGCGTCAAGAGCTGCAACAGCACCCTTAGCCATATCGTCGTTCTCAGCGTAGATTACGTTGAAGTCTGCGCCTGCATCGATCTGTGACTGAACGATCTGCTGTGCGGTCTCTGCGTTCCACTCTGCTGTCTGCTGTGTAACGATGTTCCAGTTGGACTCAGCTGCTACCTTTGCGTCAAGAGCGCCGGTACGTCCCTGCTGAGCTGCAGAACCCATAACACCCTGGATGTGGATTATGTTGTACTCAGGCAGATTCTGGCTTGCAAGCCAATCAACAGCGGTCTGGCCTTCCTGTGCCATATCGGAAACGATAGAAGCAACATAGAGGTCTTCGCTTGCATCGATCGTACGGTCGAAAAGGATAACCTTGATGCCTGCATCCTGTGCATCCTTAAGAACTGAATCCCAGCCTGAAGTATCAGCTGCGGAAAGAAGCAGATAATCAACGCCGTCCTGGATGAACTTCTGAGCTGCTGCGATCTGCTCGTCATTCTTAAGTGAGTATGCGAATGATGCCTGATAGCCGTTAGCTTCGGTAAAGGTAGCCTTCAGATCCTTGTCGTTAGCTGTACGATAACCGGACTCGTTGGGATCGTTGTTGATGATACCAACCTTGATCAGGTCGCCTGATGAACCCGATGATGCGCTGTCAGCTGCACCTGATGCTGCGCCGCCGCCACAAGCTGTGAGGCCTACTACCATAGCTGCAGCCATAAGAACTGCCAATACTCTCTTCTTCATAAGATTTTTTCCTCCTGCTACTGAAAATACCCAAAGGACCAATTCCTTTGATGATCTCATTATATGGGGAGGTTTTAAAGACATAAATGAACTTTTATAGGGATAAGGTTGAATATTTTTCGACAAAAAAAACAATAGTTGACTTTTATCAGATAGGGGTTTGTTTTTTTATGAAAGAGCATAAGGAAGCCTTATAAATACTGATGTTCCGCTTCCGTACTCGCTTTCTATCGATATTCCGAAATCGTCTCCGAACCTGAGTTTTATTCGTTCATTTACGTTATAAAGTCCGAATATCTCGCTGCTGTCGGGATCAAGGTTGCTTATCCTGTCGCGTATCTGCATGAGCCTGTCTTCCGACATGCCTATTCCGTCGTCGCTTACGCATATCTCGATACAGTCTTCTTTTTTCTCGCCGGTCACACGTATGCATCCCATCGAGCGCTTATTCTTGATCCCATGGTAAAGAGCATTTTCTACAAGCGGCTGGATCGTGATCTTGGGGATCATGTAATCCCACAGTTCTTTGGGGACGGAGATCTCATATCTTAAGATGTCCTGATATCTGACCTGCTGGATCTCCAGATAACTGCCTGCATGCTGGAGTTCCTCACCTATTGTGATATTGTCACGGCCCTGATTAAGCGACGTCCTGAAGAATTTGGACAAAGAACCGACCATGCTTATGACCTGCTCCTGTTCACCGGTCTCTGCAAGCCACACGATGGTATCGAGCGTATTATACAGAAAATGAGGATTTATCTGTGCCTGAAGAAGTTCCAGTTCCGCATGTCTGAGTCTGACCTGCTCTACGGTGACCTGATCAAGCAGTTCAGATATCTTGTCTATCATCACATTAAGTGATTCCCCGAGATCCTTAACCTCTTCACCGTGTTCTATGTGTGTACGTACGCTTAAATTGCCTTCCGCAACCTGGCCCGTGACATCGCGGATCTCATATATCGGCTTGGTGATCGAAGCAGGGATGACTATCGAGAACAAAAGAGTAACACCGAAAAGAACCACGGCGCTTATCAGAGTTATCGTGATTATGAACATGGTCCGGTTTTCCAGTTGTTCTCTGGCTGACTGGATGTTACGTATCTCATAGAAGATGTATTCATTGAAAGTCTCGCTTAAGAGTGATGTAACGATCTGAACGTCGTTTTCCCATATCAGCATATTATCTTCATACATGTTTCCGGTAGCAAGATTCAGTTCGATACGGTCTATGTATTTATGAAGATTTTCGAGATACTGTCTGGCGCTCTTAAGCCTTGCTTCATCCTCTTCAGAATCAGACAGTTCATCCAGCTCTCCCACGATCCTTTCGGCTTCCTCTAACAGTTCATACACCGGGGAATCCTCAACACTTACGTTTTCCACAATAAGAAGATATGTTTCGTAGTCGAAATCCTCTTTAAAGTCCAAAGAAAACTCACTCGCAACCACGGCCGACTGGATCAGGTCTTTATATCTGACGTTGCCCAGATACATATTGACGATACATATTACGACCACGATGAACATGGGGACAAGCACGGCTCCGTACGAGATACGTATCTTCTCCCTTAAGCTTAAGTCTGCGAGATAATCTTTTGCTTTTCGGAATATTCTCATTTGCCTTCCCTGTACTGGGTGGGTGTCATTCCCGTTACTTTCTTAAACATATACGAGAAATAGTGAGGATCCCTGTATCCGACTTCAACTGCGATCTCAGAACTCTTCTTCGATGTGCATTTAAGTGCTTCCTTGGCCTTGCCTATACGGTAATCTATCAGATACCGGCTGAATGTCTCACCCATATGCTGGCTGAATATCATACTTAAATGATTGGGTGAGAAGCGGACATACTCTGCCAGAACGTTTAATGAAAGTTCCTCATCCGCATAATGTTCCTCTATATATCTGATCACATTGTCGACAACATCCTGATATCTGCTGTGTGAAATGGAGTTTCTTAAATCAACCGCTTCGGTTATGAGTTTCTTAAGATAATCACGCACCGTCTCAGGAGTCTGGGCAACGCTCATAGCTCCGTCAGGCGCCGTAACCGCGCTTTTGTCCTGTCCGAGTCCCTTTATAAACTCGACCACGGTAAAGTACATATCCATCGTCACATACTGTCTGAACAAAAGGGATTCGAGCGCGCTGCGACCCGCTTTATTAAGGAACTCGTCAACGAAATATTCCAGTTCCGATATGTCACCGGTCTTAAGATAATGAATCAGGCCTTCCCTGTCGGGTTTGGACACTTCCATTGCAGAAAACTCGACTTCACCCGTATCCCCTGC
>JAEEGL013336269.1_pt1 | contig 11633 bp, 9 predicted proteins | sample 9134231 | NCBI WGS metagenome assembly JAEEGL01 (sample SAMN16246548, study PRJNA631951) | gut metagenome | biome: gut microbiome; feature: rumen; material: fiber-attached | host: Bos | place: Iran: Karaj | collected 2018-10 | reverse complement strand
TTGGAGACAGAAGCAAAGTGGTTCGGAGTAACCTACAAAGAGGACAGACCCAAAGTAGTGGAAGCCATAAGGAATCTTATCGCCGGCGGGGTATATCCGGAAAAACTCTGGGCATAGAAAACATACGACTGATTTAAAAAAATTACGGTTTTGACGAAGGAGGTATTTACATGAGCATACTGGTTACAGGCGGAACAGGATATATCGGAAGCCATACGGTGGTAGAACTTCAAAACGCCGGATATGAGGCAGTGATAATCGATAATTTAAGCAATTCCAATCCTGAGGTGCTGAACAGGATAGAGAAGATCACGGGAAAAAGGCCAAAGTTTTATGAGGCCGACATCAGGGATAAAGAAGCATTGAAGAAGATTTTTGACGAGAATCCCGACATAGAATCGTGTATACATTTTGCAGGTCTTAAGGCAGTGGGCGAATCCGTGTCGAAGCCTTTGGAATATTATAACAACAATATTTACGGAACTCTGTGCCTGGTAGAGGCTATGAAGGATGCAGGGGTAAAGAATATAGTATTTTCTTCTTCTGCAACTGTATACGGGGATCCCGCATTTATCCCGATCACCGAGGAGTGCCCTAAAGGAACCTGTACAAACCCTTACGGCTGGACGAAGTCCATGCTTGAGCAGATCCTGTCGGATGTGACCGTGGCAGATAAGGAATGGAATGTGATACTGCTCCGTTATTTTAACCCCATAGGAGCTCATAAGAGCGGAACCATGGGAGAGAATCCCAGCGGAATCCCGAACAATCTCATGCCTTATATCACACAGGTGGCTGTCGGAAAGCGAGATCACCTGAATGTATTCGGAAATGACTATGATACACATGACGGAACAGGCGTCAGAGATTATATTCATGTGGTGGATCTGGCACTCGGACATGTAAAGGCATTAAATAAGATAAAGGAAAATTGCGGTCTTAAGATTTATAATCTCGGCACCGGCCACGGATACAGTGTTCTGGATATAGTAAAAGCGTTTGAACAGGCCAGCGGAGTAAAGATACCGTACGAGATAACAGCCAGACGCCCCGGCGATATAGCTACCTGTTATTCCGATGCGTCACTGGCAAAGAAGGAACTGGGCTGGGAGGCTCAGTACGGAATCCTTGAAATGTGTGAGGATTCGTGGAGATGGCAGAAAAATAACCCCAACGGATATTGATAAAACGGGTTAAAAGATACCCCGACAGTTCGTTTGTACCATCCTGTCGTTAAACAAAACCAGGACTATTTTACGGGATAGCTCTGCGTTTTTGCAGAGCTGTTTTTTTAGGTGCGGGGTAGATACAAGAGGAGAAAAGCATGAAAGCATTAGTTTTATTCAGCGGAGGTCTTGACAGTACCGTATGCCTCGCAAAGGCGGTAAAAGAATACGGAGCGGATGAAGTGCTCGCTCTATCCGTATATTATGGACAGAAGCATAAAAAAGAACTTGAGGCATCCGAAAAAATCGCTGCATATTACGGAGTAAAAAGGCTGGAACTGGACCTGGGAGAAATCTTTAAGGAAAGTACATGTTCTTTGCTTGAAGGTTCACCGGAAGAAATACCTCACGGTGACTATGCGGAGCAGCTCGTAGGAAAGGACGGGGCTCCTGTGAGTACGTATGTACCATTCCGTAACGGTCTGTTTATTTCTTCGGCAGCAGCTGTAGCAATCAGTCACGGATGCAGCGAAGTATATTACGGGATCCATGCCGATGATGCTGCAGGGAATGCATATCCCGACACGAGCTCGTTGTTTAACAAAGCTATATCGGATGCCGTATATATCGGAAGCGGAAACGCGGTGAAAGTTGTCGCTCCCTTTGTTGAGGCGGGGAAGGAAAAAGTAGTGGAGGAAGGAATCAGACTCGGGGTGCCGTTTAAACTGACGTGGAGCTGTTATGAAGGTGAAGAAAAGGCCTGCGGGAGATGCGGAACCTGTCTTGACAGGAAGAAAGCCTTTGCAATGAACGGGATAAAAGATCCGATAGAGTACATGCATGATGCCTGATGTCTGTTTTGAAGGCTTATAGAAGTAAAAGGGAGTAAATATCAATGAATAATCTTATATTTATAGTGAGTATACTATTTTTTCTGGGAAGCGTATTGCTTTTGTTCAAGATTTTCGGCAAAGCGGGGCTGTATGTATTCACTGTTTTTGCTACGATCCTGTCAAATATCCAGGTGTGTAAATGCGTTGATCTTTTCGGTGTTTCTTCAACAGCCGGAAATGTCCTGTATGCCGCATCCTTCCTGGTGACCGATATACTTAGCGAGCGATACGGGAAAAAGGCTGCCGGAAAAGCGGTAAAATACGGACTTGTCGTTACCATTCTATGGGTTTTGGGTACTCAGATAACACTTCTGTTCGAACCTAATTCAAATGACTATGTGAATGATAGTTTGAATGTGGTATTCGGGCTGGTTCCGAGAGTTGCCCTGGCAAGCTTTATCGGATATGCCTGCAGTCAGAGCCTGGATGTATTCCTGTATCATTTTATCTGGAACAAGACCGGTAATAACGGCAAAAAACTCTGGATCAGAAACAACCTGAGCACACTTACCAGCCAGGCTGTGGATACTTTGGTGTTTACGACGCTGGCTTTCTGGGGAACATATCCGACCGATGTGTTTATCAGCATACTGCTTACCACGTATTTGTTTAAGGCGGTGGTGGCATTGCTCGATACACCGTTTATGTATCTGGCGAGAGCCATTAAACCGATTGATGAAACCCGCGATCAGGCAAAATCAGCTGACAAGGCATAAAGAACGAAGAAGTAACAGATAAAGAGAAACTGACTGCGGTAAAGCCGTATAAAAAAGGAGATAAGCCATGAGAGAGAAAGAAAAACTTACAAAACTCGGAAGTCAGGGGACGGAATATAAAACGGACTACGATCCGTCTCTTCTTGAGACTTTTGTTAATAAACATCAGGAAAACGATTATTTTGTAAAATTCAATTGTCCGGAATTCACCAGCCTCTGCCCTATTACGGGACAGCCTGATTTTGCCACCATAACCATATCCTATGTACCGGATGAGAAGATGGTGGAGAGTAAGTCCCTAAAGCTTTATCTTTTTTCATTCAGAAATCACGGGGATTTCCATGAGGACTGCGTAAACATTATAATGAAGGATCTGATAAAGCTCATGAATCCCAAATACATAGAAGTGCTCGGACGTTTCCTACCGAGGGGCGGTATCTCTATAGATCCGTTCTGTAATTACGGAAGACCCGGAACAAAATGGGAAGAAGTAGCATGGGACAGGCTGTCGCACCATGACCTGAACCCGGAACATGTGGATAACAGATAAGGGAACCGTCAGAAATCATTTATATTTCTGCTGGAGGGAACCGGTATTCCTTTCCCAAAATACACCGTCGGTATAGCCTTGGATGGCAGGATCGGATTCTGCCATTTCAAGGCGTTTTTCAGTCCATACACAATATGTCGGATCCTGCTCTATGCCGATATAATGCCTTCCGAGCTTTTTTGCTGTGACGGAAGTGGACCCCGAGCCTGAAAACGGGTCGAGTATAACGTCTCCTTTATTGGAGCTGGCAAGTATCAGTTTGGCTAGGAGTTTTTCCGGCTTTTGGGTGGGATGGGCTGTATTTTCGGGCATGGACCAGTAGGGTATCGAGATATCGTCCCAGAAGTTTGAGGGATATGTATTCCTGAAATTCCCATCATCTGTTTCTTCCCAGTCCTTGGGGGTGCCGTTTACCCTGTAAGGCGCGATGACTTTTCTTCTGATTTTTACGTCTTCGATATTAAAAGTATATTTTTTGGACATGGTGGCAAACCATATGTCTTCCATTCCGTTCTTCCAGTTTGAAAGTGCGCCTCTTCCTTTTTCCCTCTGCCATGTTATGCGGTTTTTTAAGATAAAGTGCTTTTTTAATATCATGGCGATCACATAGCTTGAAAGCCAGTCACAGCATACGTAAATGCTGGCGGTGTCTTTTAGCAGGGGGATAACCGCGAGGATCCAGCTTTCGGTATATTCTTCATACATCCCGTCGGCTGTTTTTTTGAATTTTTTGCCGTGAAAATCCTTATCCAGGTTATATGGGGGATCGACGATGAGGAGATCCACACTTTTTTCGGGCAGGTATTTCAGTACTTTAAAGGTATCTCCGTTTATGGTTTTGTCCAGAACGTCTTTTAGTTCAGTCTTTTCTGAAATGGTGATGCATCTTTCGAGATACTCTTTTCCCTCTTCAATCGTTATATCTATAGTTTTGTTTCTTTGCGCTTTCATGCCGGTTTCCTTTGTTATATTATTTACAGTTGATTTTTCTGATTTTGTTACCTTACTTTATGGTGCCGGTCAAAAATCTCAAAGTGTCTTTTGTGTAAGCTTGAACGGCTTTATGAGTTTTAATCTTAGTATCATCATATATCAGTTCAGATATTTTTTCAATAGATATTGCTTGATTTTTGGGTCTTTATGTTGTATAATGTAGAAACAGTGCCGGGTTGGGCATTGAATAAATTATTGGGGATAGAAGGGAGAATTATTATGGCAAAATATGTATGTAGCGTATGTGGATATGTTTTTGAGGGAGATGCCGCACCTGAGAAGTGTCCGGTATGTAATGCACCTGCTTCAAAGTTCAACAAGCAGGAAGGTGAACTTACATGGGCTGCTGAGCATGTAGTAGGCGTTGCACAGGGTGTGAGCGAGGATATACTGGCAGATCTTAGATCTAACTTTAACGGTGAGTGTTCAGAAGTGGGCATGTACCTTGCTATGTCCAGAGTAGCATTCAGAGAAGGCTATCCCGAGGTTGGTCTTTATTATGAAAAGGCTGCTTTTGAGGAGGCAGAGCATGCTGCTAAGTTTGCGGAGCTGTTAGGTGAGGTTGTGACCGATTCCACAAAGAAGAACCTTGAAATGAGAATAGAAGCAGAGAATGGTGCTACAGCAGGTAAGACCGATCTGGCTAAGCGTGCAAAGGCAGCAAACCTTGATGCAATCCATGATACCGTTCATGAGATGGCAAGGGATGAGGCTCGTCACGGCAAGGCATTCCAGGGTCTTTACAACAGGTACTTCAAATAATCCGGTACTATATTAATATGGATAAAAGGCACATATCTGACAAAGGTATGTGCTTTTTTTGCGCGATAAGCGAATGCCCTCAGTTCAAGCTTGCTTGCAAACTGAGGGCTGAGCAAACGGACATCGAGAAAGCTATGCTTTCGAGATGTCCCATCGTATCGAGCAGGAGTTAGCCTACTCGATATAGATTAGCAAGAAGTGACATGTATTGTACCGAAAAATCACTTGACCCACGATGGTATATCTTTTATTCTTATGGTATAGCCCGAGGGAACGATATCGGACGAAATTATGCAAAGGCATTTAATTTATTAAGTAATATGCGAAAGGATTTTTATGAAAAAGGATTTGTTTCCGAAGGCAGTCTTAAAACTGCTTAAAGAAAACGGAATAGAGGAGGAGGATATATTTGCGGCTTCCGCTACGGACATGAACACGGATTGTCTGTATGCGGACGGTTTTGTTGTCCTGACGTTAAAAAAGCTGGCAGTAGTCATGTCCGCTCCGGATGAAAAGGAAATCCGTTCATTTAAGGGATACATGTCAAAAGAAAACCCCGTTGACCTGTCCGAAAAGGAATGGACCTTAAAAATCTATGATATTGAAAAAACAGAAAACCTCAAAGGAGAGCCTCAGGTGGCCTGCAGTGTGCTGACAGCGGATGTTGACGGTGTAACATACAGGCTTACGGCATTTTCGAACCTGTACAAGAGAGAAATGCACAAGCTTGTCAGAACTTTTGACAAGATATGTATGGAGACAAAGGCTTCACAGGAATTTGACAAAGAGGGAAGATCTGATGAGGATAGGAAGAAAAGAGAAGAAGAAGGAACCCCGGAGTCAAAAGAAGAGAGGATAAAGAAACTTAAGGTTTACGGTACTGACGAGGACGACAGGGATGAGTATTGTCCCATATGCGGGATGATGTACCCGGACAGGTCGCGTAAGGTCTGCCCGAGATGTATGGACAGACGTTCCATATTCCGCAGGGTTCTGGGGTATTTTAAGCCCTACAAACTGACTATAGCCGGATTGTTTTTATGCTATATACTTACCGCAGGACTAAATCTGGTATGGCCATACTTAAATGGTACTGTATTATATGACAAGGTACTGGCCAAGAACAATGAATTCCTTAGACAGTTTGGAATAGAGGACGGGGAGTTTGTCACAGGACTTCTGATGGTGGTGCTTACCATGCTTATGGCCAGAATAACCATCATAGTCATCGGCATGATACAGGGTGTGTTCGCAGCGAAGATAGTGACTAATGTGGTCAGGGATATGAAGAAAAGCATCTTCGGGAACATGGGAAAGCTTTCTATCAGTTTCTTCCGTTCGCGCCAGACCGGCAGCCTGATGACACGTGTAATGAGCGACGCAGACAGAATAACAGGTTTCTTTATAGACGGACTGCCCAATATTTTTATAAGCGGACTTACCATACTGGTTTCACTGGGTTTTATGTTCAGCATTAAGTGGCAGATGACTTTGATGGTACTCGTGGTTATTCCGTTTATAATGCTGATAGGACTGAAGCTTCGTCCACGTATCTGGACTCAGTTCGGTCACCGTCACAGAGCCGAACGTGCGGTAAACAGCCAGGTAAACGATAACCTGACCGGTGCACGTGTGGTAAAGGCTTTCGGCCAGGAAAAGAAGGAGACTTCGAGGTTTGAGAAGAATAACTCGAGGCTACGGGAAGCCGAGATGAGCATAGTGGGAACACAGAACCTGGTAAGGGGCTCGTATTCCGGAATTTTTGAAATACTGAATATATCGGTATGGCTGATAGGTGTTTATCTCATCATGGTCACCCATGAAATAGAATACGGTATCATGATCACATTCGTCGGATATGTTGGACAGCTTCAGGGTCCCATCAACTTTTTCTCGAGGGTATTCCACTGGTGGTCCGACAGTATGAACAGTGCCCAGAGAATGTTTGAGATAATAGATTCTGTCCCGGAGATCAGAGAGGCGGAGAACCCTATAGAGTTAAAAGACCCCAAAGGCAGGATAGAACTTCAGAATGTTTCGTTCGGATATGAAGTAAACAGGCCTGTTCTAAAGGAACTGAACCTTGAGATAAAAGAAGGAAGCATGCTGGGTATAGTGGGACGTTCCGGTGCCGGAAAAACCACATTGGTCAACCTGATATCACGTATGTACGATCCACAGGAAGGAAAGATACTGATAGACGGCATCGATATCAAGGATTTAGGTTTTAAGTCCCTGAGAAGGAATGTGGCTATGGTTTCCCAGGAGACATATATCTTTATGGGAAGTGTAGAGGAAAATATTGCTTATGCCAATCCCGAAGCATCGCATGCGGATGTTATCAGAGCTGCCAAGCTTGCGAGCGCACATGAGTTTATCATGAGAATGCCCGACGGATATGATACACGTATCGGTTCTTCCGGAAGGGAGCTTTCGGGAGGAGAAAAACAGAGAATCTCTATCGCCAGAGCGATACTGTCGAATCCTAAAATACTGATCCTGGATGAAGCGACCGCGTCGGTTGATACAGAAACGGAGAGGGATATTCAGAGATCCATATCATATCTGGTAAAGGGCAGGACTACGATTTCCATAGCCCACAGGCTGTCTACACTTAAGGATGCGGACTATCTGGTGGTTATAGATAACGGGAAGATCACAGAGCGCGGTACTCATAAGGAACTGGAAGAACAAAAGGGTACATATTACAAACTTATGGAGCTTCAGAGGAAAGCGCTGGCTCTGAAGGGTATTGAATAACAGTGAAAGAGGATAGAGGTGTTAAGAATGGGAAGATTTGACGGAAGAAAAGGAGGACCCGGAAAGCCGTTCGGCGGTGAGGACTTCAATCTGGAACAGATGGAAAAAGAAACTGAAGAGATGCTGAAAATGCGTTTTCTGGATAAAAAGAATTCGGAATTTAAGGCGACCGGCGGTGGGTTTGTGTCCTTAAAAATCGGGGACGAAGAATATTCGAGGGTTCAGGTAGTGAGGATGTTCCCGTTTACGGATCCCGATCATTATATATCTATAAGAACTTCCGATGAGAATTCAAAAGAAATCGGTATTATCAAGGATCTGGGCGACGTTCCGAAGGAGACCAGGGAACTGCTTATTGCACAGATGAATATGAGATATTTCACTCCTGTGATCACCAAGATCATTAATATCAAAGATGAATACGGATATGCATATTTTGATGTGGTGACAGACAGAGGCGAGTGCAGGTTTACCATAAATATGGGAGGAAGCTCCGTGGTACATCTTTCGGAGACCAGGATCCTCATATTGGATGTGGATGAGAACCGCTTTGAAATACCGGATGTTATGAAGCTTTCTGCAGGAGAAAGAAAGAAACTTGATCTGTTCCTGTAAGATTTTGCGGCGTTTGAGCCTAAAATGGAGAATAAGATAAGGTTATGATTCTAAAATATGACTTAAAGGAAGAATATTTAAAGCTTCTGGGACTTGAGGCAGGCGAGGAGATGGTCTACTGCGTGCCTTATGACATCGGGGATGACGGAAAATATATCAGGGACTCCTACGTTGTGGTTTCGGAAGAGAGGCTTTTTGTAATCGAAGAAGGAAAGCTGAAAAAAGAAATAAGGTTAAATGAGGTTTCGGAGATCTTAAGTGAGCCAATGATAGCCTGCGGTGTGCTGTATTACACGCTCGACGGGGAGAAGAAGGAAAAGGCAAAAGAAAATCTGCTGGTCCGTTTTTCTTCAAAACATCTGTCGAGATATGCATATATTTCCAGAGGATGCAGGCTGCTAAAAGAAAACCGGAAGGCCAGAGTGATAAGCAATGAGGATGAGACCACGTGCCCGAAGTGCGGAAGAGCGCTTCCGGGGACTAAGCAGTGTCCGCATTGCAGTCATAAGAAACAGGGTCTGATACATGAATTTGCCGAGATGGTAAAGCCGTATCCGAAGATGCTGCTTATCATAGGAGTGCTGATGCTTCTGGCTACAGCGGTCACTTTGTTTAATCCCTCTATGCAGAGGATACTGATAGACGATGTGCTGAAGGCGGAAAACAAGACCATATACGATGCGCTTCTCGTAGTTCTCGGAATGTTTGGGCTGAGTTTGGGTATAATATTTATCAATCTCGGTAAAGCCTATATGTGTTCGAAGCTTGGCACAAATATCAGTTCCGATATGAGAAGAAAGCTGTACCAGAAAATCCAGCTTCTCTCGCTGTCTTTTATAAACGACAGAAAGCCCGGTGAGCTCATGAACAGGGTGGTAAACGATACTGCCAGGCTGAATGAATTCATGGCGGATACATTCTGCAATCTGCTCACGGTATTTATCATTTTCATCTTTGATGTGGTGATAATGCTTATTCTGGATTGGAAGATGGCACTTCTGGCATTTGCCTTTATTCCCGTTATGGCATATATTTCTTTCAGTTTCAGAAAGTATGTGCACAGACGTTTCCATATGCAGTGGGTAAAGTCGGACAGGATACACAGTAATCTTCAGGATGTTCTCTCCGGTATGTCCGTTGTTAAGTCATACGGAAAAGAGGAAGAGGAAGCGGCACATTTTGACAGGACTGCGGATGAGTTTGCCGAGGTACAGTACAGTAATGAAAAATTCTGGGCTATCTTTTTCCCGTCCATGCAGTTCATAGTGAGCGTCGGAGTATACCTTGTAACATACTTCGGAGGCGTGAGGGTACTCGAAGGTGGAAAAACCGTAGGACAGCTGATACAGTTTATAGCATATGTATCCATGCTTTATCAGTATGTCGGCTGGATCACAAACCTTCCACGTCAGCTTATGAACGTCGTAACCTCACTTGAGCGAATCGGTGATATAATGAGCCAGGAACCGGAGATTTTCGATACGGAAAAATCGAAGGAGATGAAGATAAAGGGACATGTTCAGCTAAAGGACGCTTCCTTCGGATATAAATCATATAAACCCGTGCTTGATGGCATAAGTCTAGATGTAAAGCCGGGAGAGATGATAGGACTGGTCGGAGCTTCGGGCACCGGTAAATCGACACTTATCAACCTCATCATGCATCTTTACGAGGTTGATAACGGGGAGATACTGATAGACGGAACAAATATAAAAGACATAAAGCTTGAGAACTATCATTCGCAGATAGGTGTTGTACTTCAGGAGACATTCCTGTTTACCGGAACAATCCTCAACAATATCAAATTTGCAAAGCCTGATGCGACGTATGATGAAGTAATCCAGGCTGCCAAAATGGCCAATGCGCATGAGTTTATCTGTCGTACGCCGGACGGATATAATACGTACTTAAGCGAGCGCGGATTTAATCTCTCCGGAGGTGAGAGACAGAGAATAGCGATAGCGAGAGCCATCCTCAACAATCCCGGGATCCTCATCCTGGATGAGGCTACGGCAAGTCTGGACACAGAGAGTGAATACCTGATCCAGAAGGCTTTGGAGAGACTCACGAATGGCAGAACCACATTTGCCATAGCGCACAGACTGTCTACGCTAAAGGATGCCGACAGGCTTGTAGTAATCGATAATCATCGTATAGCTGAGGTCGGAACCCATGACGAACTTATGGCGAAGGGCGGTATATATGCGGGACTCGTAAACGCACAGCTTGAAATGAATGCAGGGTAAAGAAAAGACCATCGGAGTTTTCCGATGGCCTTTTTGTTATTCTTCGGTTTCGTCTGTCTCAAACTCATCCTCTGTGAGCTGAGGGGAATTGACCAGCATATATGTACCTACCTTAAACAGGGTACATTCAAAAGTCTTATCGTCTATGACGGTCCTGTTCATACGTCCCATAATAGTTTTTTTGTTGGGACAATAGTAAAGGAACGAGTGATCGATATCATAGCCTTCGGGGAGGGTGACACGTATTGTAAGCGGCAGCTCGAGTTCGTTGTTGTCATCTGCGAAATAATACTCAAACGCTATGAATTTACCTCTTTTAAGACCAAGCTTCCGGTATGCTTTACGCACAGTTTTTTTCTCGAGTCCTTCGATGATTGTGGAATCGGGTTCCATATATACGGGGATGGCTGTATCTACAGTGATTTTTGTTCCGTCCACTTCGGTTTTTGCGGATGAAACGTAATCAAAATTCGGCTTTATGTACTCTGTTCCTTCGACTATAACCTCTGCGGAAAAACTGTCTCCGTAATATACTGTAAAAGTATTGGTACCTATGTATCTGACTTTTCTGGTATGAATGGTGTAGTCGGTAATTTCTTCTTCGGCCCCGTCCACGTATTTGATATAGACGTGGAGGTTGTCACTTCTGAATTTACGGCCGACCACTACGACACTTCCGGTATATTCGGCCCGGATACCGGTGATATACCGCTCTGTGACTTCGAGATCTATCGGTTTACTGACTCCTCCGTAGGTTATTGTCAGGGGCTGGATACCACTGTCATAAAAGACGTCACGTGACAATTGGAAAGTATGGATTTTTTCGGTGGTCTGGTCTTCATAAACGGCGATTACCGTAAAATCTTTTTTGTTTATCTCGCAGCCCGTATATATTTTTCCTTCATGAGAAACGTTGATGGCTGTTACGGGAG
>JAEEGL012387553.1_pt1 | contig 11633 bp, 10 predicted proteins | sample 9134231 | NCBI WGS metagenome assembly JAEEGL01 (sample SAMN16246548, study PRJNA631951) | gut metagenome | biome: gut microbiome; feature: rumen; material: fiber-attached | host: Bos | place: Iran: Karaj | collected 2018-10 | reverse complement strand
CACTGAGCATTATAGCTCGGTTTGAAAGGAAGAACGAGAAGCAAGCATCGAACACGGCTCTATCGTGGGATGTCGTTACAATGAACACGATATCACTGAGGATCTTTACTGCTTGTTTCTTCTGTTCGTCTGTTCTGATTCCATTCTGAGCCAATGTGATATAGCTTCTTGTTAAACTTGCGAATCTTGTAATCGTGTCGTTTTTCTTTACTACAATTGGTTGCTGAACATGAGTCTCCGCAGCAGGAGCAGGCGTTGTCTGTTCTGGAGTGATTTCCTGATGTTTTACTTCAGTTGTCGGCATGGTTTCTTCCTTATTTTCAGTAGTTATTGGTTTTTGATCAGTATCTTGTATTTCTTGTTTTTCTGGTTCAACGACTGGTGTTGTTTCCACAGGAGATGGTTCCTGCGTTTTATTTTCATCAGTCTCGAATTCGTGATCATCGAAGTCCATAACGGCATTCATGTCATCGGATTCAGTTGATGAGTTGTCCAGTCCAGTCCAGTTCTTGTTTTTCTTAGACATAAGTACCTCACTTTATTACATATTGGTTTATATCGCCAATATCGATAAGACTTACTTTACTACCATGCATCAGTTTCAATGCCATGGTGGTGAATGTTGATGAAATATCAACAATGTACATCGCCACATGTTTAGTGTTGAGTCCTGCGTAGATGTCTCCAGCACATTTCCTGCACAAACCCTTTTCAGTTTTGCAGTACATCGGGCTTCGCATAACATACTTACCGTTGGTATATTTGCTCATGTTCTCGTTTGTTATAGCCACCCAAGTGCCTTTGTCGTTGATATAACGTCCTTTGAATTCCTCGATTGGATATTGCTTAAAATCAACTTCCAATCCATCACGAGAATGGCAATCATCCTCTATGATGCACAAATCCTGGAACACGCGCATTACATATTTGGTAAGAGCTCCGCCAAGCTGCGTCTCGTGTCCACGGTTGTATGAACCTTTTCTGATTTCATTGGATATGACTGGAATACTGTCGTTATTCCATCCTTCAGCAAGAGAGTTTTCCACAAAGGTATACTTTCCGGTGTCCTTTGAGAACGTTTCTATACCACCAACAGTAAGATATAGTTTCTTTCTTGCAACGTTAAACGGTTTAGCTCCAAGCGGTCCGTAGAAGCGCATTGAATTATCGTTTTTAAGATATTCCTTATCGGCTTTGATAAGTATATCTTCTATTTCAGCAATGACTTTGGGATCATCAAGCTGTCCTTTGTATTTCTCAAGTAGCTCTTTCTTCAAATCTTTTATCGATGCGTCTGTAGTCATTGCGGCTCTTGTGACAGTTGGTACGCATAATTCGCAGAAGTGCCCTATGAAGTAAAGATTGTCTACATACTTTTTGTACTGATCAACTTGCACTTTATCAGACATCAGAGCTTCGGATATCTTCTTTTCCAATCCTTTTACATCGAATCCTGTTTTGTTTATATAGTCGAAATATCCGTCAAAAGGTTCTTCTATGAATAGCACATTCAAAAGGAATCTGCCTACTGTTGTGTCTGTATCTTCTTTACAACATTTCAATATGCCTTTCTTTAAAGTAAATGTGTCTGTCTCTCCGCATATTCGCTCCTCTCCGCTTCCTAGATATACAAAGCTTATATTAGGCTCGGATAGTTCGGTTATCCCTACTACACATGTCTGCTCTGTCTCCTCGCATACCAATCTTACTATACTACCAGATAGAGGATGCGTCATGTGGTTCATCATGCATCTCTTGAACATTTCCTCGTTGTTTATCCCGAACAATTCAACACATTTGGTATCTGATTTGGATTTCATGTCATCAGTCATCAGATTCCAGTTTCTTCGTACGTGTATCTGCTCCCATACATCTGGTCCCATATGCACAAGCTCTATTCCTGTGGTTGCTCTCCATCCATGCACAGGATCTTTCATGAGAGCATCGACGAATCCATCATCATAGCCAGCTTTTTTCATCTGCGCTTCATTGTAGGGTGGAGAGTATTTAGCTCCTGCTGGTGCTTTTGTGAAATCTATTGTCACATTCAGATTCTTCTCTGTCGGCAATTCAGATTTATACACACCAAACTCAGGTCTGTTTCCAACAAGAGTCATGAGGTCTATTATGAAAGACCTTTCCTTGAAATTTCTCCAGAATTTCGTAATGAAATCTATTTTATTCTGTGACAGTTGCATTGGCTACTCCTGTTGATATCGATTGAAAGTCCAGATTAATAAGATACTTCAGGAATTTGATTCTATCAGGATATTCCTTTAGATACCTGTTTACAATATAGCTCATTTTCTTTATTATGTCTTCTTTTGAGAGATTGTCAAGAAAAAGAGACACTATTATCATTACAAGATCTTCATTTGTAGGAAGTCCGTCTCTGTCCTGTTCCCAGTATTCTAGATGATGATTTGTATGAGCATGGTGCTGTTTCATGAATTCCGGTTCTGTCTCATAGTCTCCTTTGTGTTTTGCATAGTTGGCAAATAAAGGAAGTTTCTTTGGATCAAGCTTCTCCTTGTCATAGTCGTCCACCATTTTCAGAAGATACGGGACATTCAGATTCCACTCATGTTGGTTGATTATATAATCAGCAAAATGTTTTACTTGATCCTTTCTCTGCTGGAATTTCAAAAGAAAATCCGCAACATCTGAAATGTTGCTGTCATCCACTACAGCCTTGTTCGGATCGGAATTTCTTTCCACTTTTTCTATAAGAGCATTTATGTGTTTTGCAAAGTTATCTGTCGACCACCACCAATGTTCTGCTGAAGCATGTATGTTCTCCCATCTTTCATCTATTGGAAAATGAGCGAGACAATAATCAGTTATCTCGTAAAGAAAATCTCCAGGATTTGAACATTCCTCTACTACTGCTTTGAATTCAGAGAATTGCTCCTCTGACATGGACCTTAAAAGCTGATAGAACTTTTCAGCATCGAAAGCTGTGCGCATGTCCAGAACAGTATTCAGTTCAGTAGGATATTCGACTACTTCCTCTGCAGTCTGGTTTGTTTCTAGTCCTATTTGCGCTAGCTCATCCAAAAGAAGATTCACTGCCATTATTTCGACTAGGTGTGGAGTGAGAGATTCCGGCTGGTCTACTTCAGCCAGATACCTCTCCTCATCAAAATAGTCTTTGATATTTTGAGATACGTCCATGCATGACTGGACGATTTGAGAGCTGGAAAAATCCATAATAATCTCCTATTATAGATAAAAGAAAGTCATACGATGCCTTTTGGATAAAAAAGAAGAACCGTCCGTCTGCTGGTTCTTCTTGTTGTTTTTTTTTGTTACTTTCCAAAGACAACGATGTCGTTGTCGGGAAGTGTCGATCCGAGAGTCTTTATCAACCACTGACGAGTTTCCTCGACGTCGTCAGTAGTGATGGTTGCTAGAAACTTCTCAGCGAAATCTCTAGCATCGGCTTCTCCTGGATCTTCGACGTACTTATCGTACGTCCAGCCAGACGACCTATGAGTGTTCGGATCAACACCAACATGGACGCCTGGAAGAATATCCCATGCTGTTTCCTGATCCAAGTGGCGGAACTCATGGGCTAACGCCCGAATGAATTCTGGAACTCTTTGGTTTCTCTCAAACTGCTCAAATGCTCTGACAAAAATTGTTATTGTCGAGTAAAAACTCGAGTTCTCGGCAATAACAACATCATCGTCACCGCATGAGGGTGGCTCTGCGACGGAGAGAGTCACCTTTCTAATGATGACTTCTCTCTTCGCACAGGCTGCATCTTCGAGCTTGCAAAGCAATTCGATGAATTTGTTCATTTTTGTTCTCCTTGTTAGGTTGTGGATTTCGGTTAACTTTCTAATGTAATATCTACTCAAAAAAAAACGAGAAACATAAAAAGAAACTCACTTTCGCATTTCGCTACTTGTGAGTTTCTCCGAAGACTACAGATCCACGATTGGATCGTAACCTTCTGCAATCGCATCTTCAATAACCTGCTCCTTTTCAGAGCGTTGGTTATTGAAGACCCATCCAGTTGAGTCGTCATCAAAGACAACAAAGGCTCCACAGCGTCCGTAGGCCTGGAAATAAGGCCAGCGGAATTTGTGCGCGATTTCGCCAGTCATGTCTTTGGCATAGACTGGCTTGATTCCCTCCGCTGTGGCGATGGTTATGTGTTGATTCACACCTTCCATCGCTTTACGGAGGCTGACGTCACCGATTGTGACGTGACCGTACGCCGCGATACAATTTTGATCCTTTCGGATTTCATGCACCTCGAATTCCGGATAACTGCCGATGTAATCTGGCAACTCCGTAGTTGAGAAGCCAAACTGAATCGTCACATGATGACAGAACCTGTTCGGGTATCCGTCACCAATGAAACGATCAAATCTAGTTCTGCCGAAAGACTCTGTAAATGGGTTCTTTGGGAATACGATGCCCGTGAAGATGATTTTGACGATGTTCTTTTTCATTTTTTCTTCTCCTTTTGGTTTAGGTAGGGTTAAACTTCAATCATCTTTACTAGGCAATATATAATCAAAAAAAAATGACATACATGGGGGTATCGTGTGATACCACCATGTATGTTTCATCTAAACAAATTTGCGTTGTATTGTGCGAACCAATCTACACAACCATTGCCCAAGTAATCTATACCTTTTCTTCTCGTATGCGCCTTTATCCAGCGAGCCCTCACATTGTGCGTAAGCATCTGTGCGGCTATTCTCATCATCAGGTCCACATTGTCAACAGTGGTCTTCTTTGAGGTTTTCCAATTGTTATGATACCAATTTCGTATCCACTCATTAATGCTTTTCACAACATACTGGCTATCACTCACCACTGTCACATTGCAAGGAGTATTCAAAGACTCCAATGCAGTGGCAACAGCGGTGAGTTCCATACGCGAGATAGTGGTGTTTCCTGTAAATCCAGATAGTATCTGCCAATATGGTCCAGAAACCATAAGGCAAGACCATCCTCCAGCTTGTATGCGTGATTTCCAGGATCCATCGGTATAGATTAATACATCAGGCATCTTTGTCCTTATATAGTTGCTTGTTTAATTCATTAAGCACGTTGTCCAAACGCACATAATTAGTTTTGACAAGAGTAATCGAAATACAACTGTCCATAACTAGATTATCGCCGTCCATTTTAACACAAACAGTGCAGCTAGGACCATTTGGATTGTACTCTTTTTCAAGTTCAAAATCCCTAAAGGAGTTTCTTACTTGTGCAATCAAATCATTTCTGATATCTACCGATGCACCATCACGAATACCTATCGACAATGTTGGCATTCCAGATAATGTAACTCCAAATGCACCTGGTTTGATATTCGAAACCAGCAAAAACGATCCTACATGTTTTGGAGGCAATGGAGCATATAGAGATGCCGCAAATGGCCCAAACTGTGTAGCATCAGCAAACACATTTTGGAATAGTTTATCATATTCATTTTGCAAATCCGCACAATTTTTAAGCAGATCGTATGCACTATGGGACGACAATTCCATTTTGTCGTTTATTTGGATTTTGGAAACCGAAACATGCGCAGAGATGCCGATAATTCTTCGTTCATCACGTCCAGCTACTTTTATTTCTGGATTATTGGTAAAAACGTTTGCCACATTTTTATCAATCCAATTAACCAACAATCCACACACGTTGTTCATTTTAACGTGTAATTCAGATAATGCCCCAATGAGTACTTGTTTGTGTGCGCTATCGCGGTCAGCTTGACTAGGAATTGTTGGATTAGGATTGTCTCTTAATTGCCTATTAACAAGATCGTTCATGTAGTTGTAACCTTGCTGATATCCTTCTGCAAATTGTTGTCCGATACTAGGAGTATTCCCAAAAGGACTGTATATTGGCTGATTTGCAAATGGATTCGGTGTTGCTGTCTGGTGCTGTGTCATTGTTCATTCTCCTTGTTATTTTGTTCTTCTTTTTCTTTCTTGAGTCGAGCTTCCGCTTTTTCTTTCAGATAATCGTAGTCCTCTTGGTGTATTTCTACGAACTCGTCATCTTTCTCTGTGAAGTACCGATTGATTTCGAATCTTTCACCAGAAGGAGTGATACCGTAGAAAATTCCAACAGTATCAAAATCGCCGTTCTTTGGATCTACAAGGAATTCTTCAATGAACACCTTGTACGGGGTTGGTTCAGGATATAACGGCATTTTTATTGGATACATTTCGTCTATCATGTTCGATACAAACCCGAAATGAGAACCGAAATATTCTCCAGAAGTAAAACATTCGACTCTGTTTACGTCATGGTATTTTACAGTTCCATCTATGCTTTCTATCCTGAACAACGAACTCATTCTCGGACATTGTTTATATGACGCAAGTCCGCCGTGCTTCAGTTCTTCGTCCGATTCGATGTTTGCGCAATTGTTGAAGTCTTCATCTGTGATTGGAGTCAGTGGTAACGACCTCATCAATCTTTCAAGGATATTTCTTGTCAGACTGAAAGACATTCCACTATGCTCATCTTCAAGAAGAGACTTGTATGCTTTCAATGCGCTTTGGTAGCAAGAGCATCCATAATCGAAAGACTTGCCGTCCCAATCTGGATTCTCTCGTTTGCACGCAATTTCAACTTCTTTTTCAGCCCATTCTCTTAGTGACATGGTGTTTCTCCTTGTTATGTACCTGTGCTGATTTATATCAGCACAGGTACTGGTTGGTTATTTGGTTTCTTCTTCAGGAGCTGCGAGTTTCTCAAACAGACCGACGATCTGATCGTTTATCTTTTGAGAGACTTCATACTCTTTACGTTCGCACATGTACATGAGCGTGACATCGGCAGTCAACTTATTGTCTTTTGACAAGTTAAGAGCAAACCACAGATCTGCAGTAGGATAGACCTTTTCGTAATCAAATCCATTATGCTCTGCTTCGTCCTCAACTCGTTTGTCGATCTCTTTGACTGCGTTAATCAGAGTATCAAGACAGCAACCTCCCTCGATATTCGAATCCTCGACTTTGATTGTGAATGATACGCCGCCATCCAGAGTCTTAGGAGATTGTGTCGTGTCGATATTGATAATCTGGTCTGCTGGATCCTTCTTGAAAATCTTGATGTAGAAGGAACTCATGATGCTGCCGCAGTTCCAGATCTTCCAGAACAGGTTTGAAGCTTCATTTCCTTCAGCAACATCAACACGCGCTGAGATCCAAATCTGTTCGTAGTTGTTGACTTTTTCAGTCTTCATATCAGCTTCATTGAGAAGCTTCTTTGCCAGCTTGTTGGCGATCTTTGAAAGATCCTCTTTTGCAAAGTTCTTGAAGACGCTGTTGTAGATTTCATTCCCAGATCTTTCAATCTGCGCCTTAAGTTTTTCCCAATTGCATTCCTGTCCGTTGTTCATTTTTGTCTCCTTTTTTGTTGTTGTGTTGACTCCAACGAGTTTTGCAATCTCATTGAAGACTTCTGGTGGGATTTGGTCACCTGGACCACTGTACAAAACTTTTTCACTCATGTTTTGATTCTCCTTGTTTGTTGAATCGATACTTCTTGTTGCGAATTGGAAATGACGCGCCATTCTCATAATGGCTTTCCATTCTTCATCTGTAAATGGTGGGCGTCTCATTTTGTCTCTCCTAACATTTCGTATAACCGCACATAACTCACGATTGGAATGCCGTGCGACTTAGCATATTCCATCTTCTTTGAAACCCTGTCTAGATCATTTGTAGCCAGATACTTCACATCTGCAGTCATCTTGTCTGTAAACGTGTATCCAGCTTTTTCTATGATCTCCATCAACTTGGACCTAGGAACGTCTGCTGTACCAGTGCAGCATATTGTCCCTTTAGATTCCTTTATATGCGAATCTATAGGTTTGAAATATACGAACATATTGTCGATATCTTCCCAATTATCGTAATAAAACCTTTCAAGAATATGAGCACGTACGTCGCTCATTCCTTCAAGTAAACCTATAAGTTCTGTAGGCATCTCTCCGTCGAACACGAACCCATGTGCATACCACTTCTTGAATAATTCTGGTCCTATTCCGGGTACACAACATGCAGCGGCTACTTCCCAATCATACACAGTTCCTACCGCATTTCTGATGTTTTTATACAACAGTTCTGCGGTATAATCAGTGAATCCGGGAAGACATTCGATATCTGCTTGATAATTGAATTTCAGTAGTTGCCATAGTTTTGTTATCTTTAACTTCTCATATAGAAGCTGAGCCGTCTTTGGTCCTATTCCATCTATACGCAAACATTTAGATGCGTATACAAGTCTAGGGACAATCTTTCCTTTACAATCTGGATTATCGCACACAAGATCCTTTCCGTTGACAGATACTTTAAATCCACAGCAAGGACACTCGTGAGGAGGTTCTAATACAGGACCATTTCCTTTCTCTATGACACCTACAAACTTAGGTATCACATCTCCAGCTCTTTCAATCTTGACCTTATCGCCAACATTCAGATTGGCAATGCAGAATTGATCGAAGTTATGGAGAGTCGCTTTAGACACAAGAACATCGTCGAAATCCAATCTATCCTTGAGCTTCAATACTGGAGTCAAAACCTCCCTACCCTGCTGCCATTCTACTCCTGCAACTATTCCTTCTCTTGAATTGTTTCCGAATTTATAGGCTATTGCTCCACGAGGATGGTGCGACGTAAATCCCATCGACTTGTAATCCTCGCCTTTTGGATCCAGGGTGAAGACTATTCCATCGATCGGATATTTGTCTTTGAATGAAAGCGTCACTCTATCGATGCATTGTCTGATTCCTTCATCAGTCCAATCCATCTTCCACAAGTGACAAAAAGGTTCGTATACGCAGAAGCACAGTAGATCGTCTGGGAGATCACTAATCTCCTTTCTATTGACTATTCCAGCAACGGCATTTCTTGGATTGGCATATCTCGTTCCATCCTGCTGCAGTATCTTTCCAGACTTGAACCACTTCTTGAAATTGTCTATGCTTATAAGTATTTCACCAAGAAAAGGTTGATACTGACCAAACTTCTCAAGATATTCGGACATGGAAAGTACTTCATTATAAGGCATGCACACAACCTTTACAATAGGCATTATGTGTGATACGTCTTGTCCATACTTTCCATCTCCTCTAGTGACAAGTCTTCCATTTTCCACTTTACCAGCCAGTCCATCAAACTTAGGCTCGACACAGATATCGCAAGATTCAGGAGTGGACTTTATCCAATCCATTACTTCCTTGTCTGTATAGGCTTTGTTCAACGACAGCATAGGTACTTTATGCACATACTTACCAGAAACCCCTCCTATCTCATTCAAGACAGGACTATTCGGATAAGTCCTCTTAAGCTGGAGAACAAGAGCATCATAATCTATATCCGACATGATAGGCTTGTTCAATTCCCAGTACGCTACATTTGCGTCGTGAACTTGCTGTTCTAGATCAGTCATTTTAAATCTCCTAGATTAAAGCTCACTAAAGAAATATATATCATACGCCTAGTCGAACATACGACTAGGCGTGCTGTGTCATGCATACACGTCACAGAACAGAAGCTTGAGTTTTTCACATCCGACAGATATTCCTATCTGCTTCAATGTGCTATAGACAGGAGACATATTTGCATACACGACTTCCCTCTTGTCTATCAATGGAATAAGCTCCTCTGGTATATGCCCGACAACTGGATCAACTACAAGCTGATTTGGCAGCTTCTTCATCTTGTCCAGATACTCCATAAGGCTCCTGTAGATTTTCGGAGACTGTTTTTTCAACCAATCGTAGTATTGCTGGACAGGACGAACCATCTTGAACACATACACTTTTGTCGGTGGATGTATGTGATCGTACTTTGCGGTCATTACTTTTTCCCAGAACTCCCATCCGACGAACACTGATGTAGATTCTGGATTTGTGTAATCCCTTTCATATTTCAATGATGTTATCTTAAGATATTCGAGATTTCCCTTGTCCAGTTCGTCATAGATCTGTTTCTCGAATGCAACCACTTTGTCTATGATTGCAGTGCCGCTTATCTGTGAACTTATGGATGTCTTCAGGATATCTTCATTCATTATCTCAGCTGCAAAATTCAACGATTTTGCACAAATTGAAGATCCTCGTAAAGTCTGTCCTTTGATATCGAGTTTTGGTTTCTTGAACACTACTCCTTCCTGAATCAACTGCAATCCGACATAGGTCTTCTTTATCGGATATATCATCATGACAGGGAATAGGAATTCGTTTTTCATTGCCAATCGTTCGGTTTCATCTGGAACATATCCGAATGCTATACTGAATCTCTTCAATGCGAATTTGACTGCATGATGCAACCAGTAAATGACCAATGCGGATATCTGGTAAGACTTCTGGTTCACGCCGTATTCATTATGCCGATACCAATCATCCCAAGCACTAGAAGAAAATATCACAGAATCCGTATCAGAGACTATTGTTGTGTTTCTCCATGTATTTGGCTTAAGATGAGTCATTGGTATATCAGCCAATGTGTTCACAAAAGTATCCATTAGAAGATCCAATTCGTGCAGTCTCTTCTCAGTCACTTTACAATACGCCACAAGTTTCGGTATGTATTCTGGATGATCGTTGCAGATACCGACAAGACCATATCCGCCTAATTTATCTGTGAATGCCACTGTGACCAAGGTGGATACAGTGTCGTCCATTTTGAACGCATCGTCCTTTGTGACATTGGGATCAATTTCGATATTGTCGACATTGAAAAGATTATCTATCCACGATCTGAATACATTGTCGTTCTCCCAGACCATATGTCTGAGATTACAGTAATAATACAAGAAGTTTATTTCCGCGTCATTTAAAGTATCTAAAAGATTCTGTACAGGCGTCAAGTCTGATCCTGGACAATATCTTGATATAGTCGTTCTGTAGAATTCCAGTAGACGTTGTTTTCCAACTGCGAACATGCCGTATCTGCTCATGCATTTCAGAACATCCTCACATTTTGGCATAGTTCTCAGTTGTAGCACAATGAAATTGAGTAGCTCTTCAACTGAGAACCATGCAAAATTTCCACCAAGCAATTGTTCACAAATTGTATACGCACGAGCTATCATGCATCTAGCCGAAGACGTGATTGAATTGTACCCGCCTTTATCATAGAAAATATTGAACGGTGAAGCGAACCCTCCTGGCATGCTGTTGATGTTTATCTTGATGGATGCCTGTTTATACCAGCACCTTTGTGACAATACTTCATCCCCAGCATCAGTAGCTTTCAACTGCATCTTCTTGACTTTCTTTCTTTCAGCCAATTTATCAGCCACCATCTTCGACATGATAGACTGACATCTGTAAGTAGGCTTGTATGTGGAACCAGATGGAGTTATTATCAGCTTCTCAGTAGACTTGATTGTCGACCATAAGTCCTGATTGCTTCTCTTGACATTTCCATATGACGGAGATGCCAATATCTCAATTCTTTTTGGTTTGTATCTTTCACGGACTATCTGCTGTATCTTAGGAATAAGACTTTCCTTTGACACATGTAGAACTCTTGAGAGATATTCTGCTTGCATGTTGACATATTCTACAAACAAGCCGTCTCTTTGTATTGTTTGAGGCACTATTAGTTCCATTGTTCCTCCTTGGATTCAATCATGGAATATATCTT